>Ga0208019_1000197_pt1 | contig 33728 bp, 37 predicted proteins | sample CB_VirMetaG_5_FD_184540 | JGI IMG/M metagenome (GOLD analysis project Ga0208019, IMG submission 184540) | Freshwater to marine saline gradient viral communities from Chesapeake Bay - CB_1508_1D Viral MetaG (SPAdes) (version 4) | ecosystem: Environmental > Aquatic > Marine > Coastal | place: USA... | reverse complement strand
TGGTTCAAAGTTAGATGGCATAGAAAGTGGTGCAACAGCCGACCAAACAGCTAGTGAAATACTTACACTGATTAAAACTGTAGATGGTTCAGGTTCAGGTCTAGATGCTGATACACTTGATGGTCTAAGCAGTGCTTCATTCTTGAGAAGTGCTGCAGAAGATACGAAGACATCAGGTGCTTTAAATTTTAGTGACAATGTTGTTGCTAGGTTTGGTACTGGTAATGACTTACAGATTTATCATGATGGAAGCAATAGCTATATAATAGACCAAGGCACTGGTGATTTAAGAATAAGAGCAACACAATTACATATTGAAGATTCTGGTGGTAATGATTACATAGTATGTACTGACACTGGCACTGGTGGAACAGTAGAGTTAAAACAGAATGCAGTCACTAAACTAAACACAACATCAGATGGTGTAGACATCACAGGTGAACTACAAGCTGACAGTCTAGACATTGATGGTGCTGCAGATATTAGTGGTCAGGTCAATTTTCACTCTAATGTTGTTTGGGATGATAATAATAAACTTATCATTGGTAATGGAAGTGATGGATATATTTATTCAGATGGTACAAATCTTATTGTAGAAGGTCAAAACGCAGATTCTGAAGTTCGTTTACTAAGTGATGACAGAGTAATTATTGGCTCAAAGGCGTTCGGCGAAAGTTTTGCTATTTTCAATGATGATGGTGCAGTAGACCTTTATTTTGATGGAAATATAAAAATATCCACAGCATCAGATGGTATAACTGTAACAGGTAACATCAATGGTGCAACAGACATATTTGTAGAAGACCAAATTATTCATACTGGTGACACAGACACTTATATACAATTCCATGCAGCAAATGAGTGGCGAGTTGTTACTGGTGGCACAGAGATGCTTGAGGTTAATGATAACTACATACTTCTTGGTGCTAATAGTGTAGGTAAGGTGCAGACAACAAACGTTGCATCTTCTTTATCTCCAAACATGTACCTATTTAATAGCTTTGTTTTGACATTAACAGGTAATATTAATCTTACTAATCCAACCACAGAAGTCACAGGTATGTCAGGTGTATTTATCATTATTCAAGATGGAACTGGTGGCAGAACTGTGTCACTAGGAACTGATTATGAAACTGTAGGTGGTGCAGGTCTTACACTTTCAACTGCTCCTAATGCAGTAGACATTATACCTTTCTATGTACAATCTAGTGGAAACGTTTTACTTGGAACACCACAACTAGCATTTAGTTAATAAAGGAAACTTATGTCTCTTACTAATTCACCATCATGGATGTACAACCCTAGCACAGGTTTTTACAATGGAGTTGCTACACAGTCATTAAGGTTTGATAATGACAGCAGTGCTTATTTAAGTAGAACTCCATCAAGTGCTGCTAACAGACGAACCTTTACAATATCTTGTTGGGTAAAGCGTTCTAATACAGCACTGCAGGGTATTTTTTCTGCAAAGCAAACTAAAGATGACACTACTGCTTTGTTATTTGAGAATAGTGACCAGTTGCTGTTTACGGATAGACCCGGTAATAGCAGAAATATTGATTTAAGAACTAATAGGCTTTTTAGAGATGTAGGTGCTTGGTATCATATTGTTGTAAGAGTAGACACGACTCAAGCTACAGCTTCAAATAGAGTACGTCTTTACATTAATGGGGAACAGGAAACATCTTTTGCCACATCAAGTTACCCAACACAAAATTATGATGTAGCCTATTGGAATAACACACAGTCACATCGCATAGGCATATTTCAAGATAACTCTGCTTATTATTATGATGGTTATATGGCTGAATTTAACAATGTTGGTTCTTCACTAGACCCTACATCATTTGGTGAAACTAAAAATGATATATGGATACCGAAAGCATATAGTGGTTCATATGGCACTAATGGTTTTAGACTAAAGTTCAATGGTAATGGAAATGACTCAAGTGGTAATGGCAACAACTTTACTACATTCAATATCAGTTCTCACGATTATGTTCCTGATTGTCCAGAAAATAACTTTGCTACTTTAAATTCTTTGTCTATTGAAAATTCACAGATTAAACTAGATGAAGGTGGTCTTAATGCCACAGCAATAACAGGTGGGTCAAACTGGGGAAATGTATTCTCCACTATAAGGTTACCTAGCTCTGGTAAGTTTTATGTTGAGTGTAGACAAGCAGTTCAAACTGGTTCTGGTAATCAAGGTGGTATTGGCGTTGTAAATAAACAATTCTTTAAGAATGAAAACACTAACTATGTGTGGGATGAAACCTATGAAGAAGGTTTTGATGGTCTTCATTTAAGTTTGTTTGTCAATGTACTTACTGCAGAGTCAGATGGTTCACCTAATGGTACAGTTACTGGTTTGACTGATTCTTCTTACATTTTAATGTTAGCTATTGACATAGATAATGGTAAAATTTTTGGTGGGCAAAATGGCACTTGGATGAACTCTGCTGACCCTGCAGCAGGAACTGGACAAATCGCAACGAGAAATTTTTCTTTAGGTGATACGGTAGTTGTGCATCAGGCTTGGGGTGGCTCAAACAACCAAGAAGGAACTGCTAATTTTGGACAAGATAGCACATTTCATGGCTCTACTACAGCAGGTGGCAATGCAGATGGAAATGGCATAGGTGATTTCAAGTATTCTGTACCAAGTGGATTCTTGGCATTATGCACAGCTAACCTACCTGACCCTACTGGTGTTGACCCTAATGAAGAAGAAAGTGTCCAAGATTATTTTAATACAGTTCTTTATACTGGGAACGGAAGCACAAATGCAATAACAGGGGTTGGGTTTCAACCTGACTTTTTATGGGTGAAGCGTAGAAACTTATCAGCACATCATAATTTAATTGATAGTGTTCGTGGCGTTAAAAAGCATTTATCGTCATCAGCATCTAATTCAGAGGATACAGAAGGTTCAGGTAACGGTCTAGCTAGTTTTGATGCTGATGGGTTTACTTGGGCTGGTGTGAACACTGGTACAGGACAAGTTAATGCAAATGGTGGAACATTTGTAGCTTGGAACTGGAAAGCAGGAGGAACTGCTGTAAGCAATACAAATGGTTCTATAACAAGTTCAGTAAGTGCAAATCAAGATGCAGGGTTTAGCATTGTTAGTTATACTGGTACACAAGCAGCTGCTACTGTAGGTCATGGGCTTAGTCAAGCACCCACTTTTATAATTACAAAATGTAGGTCATCTGCTAATGGATGGCCCTGCTATCATAAATATATAAATGTTGATAATTTAAGTGACGCTAGGGAATATATCTTACGTTTAAATCAAGACCAAAGCTACACGGCTGCTGGAGGTTCTATAGGATGGTGGAATAACACACACCCAACTTCAACGGTGTTTTCTTTAGGAGCTAATGATGAAAGTAATAAGAGTGGTGATACACACATAGCTTACTGTTTTCACGATGTAGAAGGTTTTTCTAGTTTTGGTGGTTATAAAGGTAACGGCTCAACAAATGGTCCGTTTATATATACTGGATTTAAACCTGCGTTTGTGATATTTAGAGAAACAGGTAATGGTAATCATTGGTTTTCTCAAGACAACAGAAGACCTTCAGACCAAAATCCAGTGGACTCAAATCTATATCAGAATTTAAGTAATGCTGAGGTAACTAACACACCTACAGGTGGATTAGTTGTGGATTTTGTAAGTAATGGCATTAAGATACGCGGCTCAGGTGCAGAAGCCAATGGAAATAATCGTAAGTATATGTATATGGCTTTTGCAGAACAACCTTTCAAGTACGCTAATGCAAAATAGGAGAAAATAATAATGGCTTGGTTATACAATGGAACAGTTATAAAAGCAGGAAAGAGTTGGGTAGGCTCAGTTAATGCTGTTGATGAAGATGGCAATCCTATATTAGATGAGGATGGTAATCAAACAACAATTGATGTAGTCCACCCTAAAAACTGGATGATTTGGTCTGATGAAGACAAAGCTAGTAATGGTCTAGTGTGGCAAGACGAAGAAGACACTAGCTTTGATTCAAGATTCTATTGGGCAAGAGATATACCACGAAGCCTAGAAGATGTTAATGATGTTGATGAAGATGGGAATCCTATACTAGATGATGATGGCAATCAGACAGTTACTAAAGGACTAAAGTCAACATGGATTTATAATACCAAACAACAAGCAAATGGATTTTTAGTATATACAGATTGGTATGCAACTCGTAAAGCTGAGACAGGTACAGCAATACCTACAGACATTGCCACATACAGAGCAGCAGTTAGAACTGCTACAGGTACAATAGAGACTGCTATAAATGCTTGTACTACACTTGATGAGTTCAAGGCACTGTTTGTAACACCTGTAGATGAAAACAATGTTCCAACAGGCAATGCACCAATCTTTGACTTTCCTGATGAGGTTAATGGATGAAACTAGAAATGAAGCCTGAACTCCAAGTACAAATGGAATTAGATGCTCACGAGAAAGAGTGTGCCATCCGATACCAAACCGTCAATGATAAGTTATGTACCTTAGACAAAAGAATGTGGCGAATAGAAGCTATGTCTATGGTGGGTACACTTGGTGTGGTAGCTTTGATTGTAGCAATAGTGATGAAGTAATAGGAATAGAGTATGGCAGAAACAACCACTAATGAAAATGTAGATGAGTACATGGGTAAACAGGTTACTAATCCTGTAATGCCTGCTCAGGGACAATATGCTCCTCAATCACAGAATATACAACCAGGAGAAGAAGTATCTCCAGAAGCGTACGCTCTTCAAGGAACACCTGATGTACCTATATCCCAAGCCCAAACTGCATTAGCAGCGGCTCCTACTGTATCTCCTGCGGCTACTGTAGACCCTAGTCTAGTAGGAACAACAACACCCACTGCAACTGCCCAAACTGGCACATTATCTCAAGATGCACAAGCAACTGCTGCCCAAGGCACAGTATCTACAGGAGCACAAGCTCAAGCTCAACAGGGAACTGCACAGGGACAAATCAGTCAGGCGGATACTGCATTAAGAGCCGTAACTGCACCAGAAGTTGTATCTGGAGCTGTTGCAGACACAGCGTTTTTAGGTGACACCACAGCGGCACAATCAGACTTTGTAAGTAATGTACAAGGTGCAACCATGACAGTCACAGATGATATGACTGTACAAGGACAACTTACTCGTATAGCTCAACAATTTGACAATGGTCAAGTACCAGCATGGGCGGCTGGAGTAATTCGTAATGCAACTGCACAAATGGCTCAAAGAGGACTCGCTGCATCATCAATGGCAGGAGCGGCTATAACACAAGCTGCATTGGAAGCTTCTATACCGATAGCAACAGCTGATGCTCAGACATATTATCAAACTGCTGTAAAGATAATGGACAATCAACAGCAGGCTAACTTAACAAATACTCAGAATAACTTAAATGTGTCATTGGCTAATACTTCCAATAGACAACAAACTGCTCTTGCAAAGATGCAAGTTCAAGCCGCTCTAGCTGGACAAACACTCTCCAACCAACAGCAAGCAAATATCCTCAACGCTGAAAAATATGCTGAAGCCGCTAACGTGAACTTTACTCAAGAGCAACAACGTGTGTTTGCTAATGCGAAGGTTATGGAAACCATTAATCTTCAAAACTTAAATAATGCACAAGCAACTGCCCTAGCCAACGCTGCAACATTTGCTCAAATGGATATGGCAAATCTTAATAATAGACAACAGGCTATGGTTTTAAATGCTCAAGGCTTCTTGCAGATGGACATGTCTAACTTGACTAATTCACAGCAGACAGAAGTGTTGAACCAGCAAGCAAAAATGCAGTCTTTATTATCAGACCAAGCTGCACAAAATGCTGCTCAAAACTTTAATGCCACAAGTCAAAACCAAGTCAATCAGTTTTTTGAGTCTTTGACTGCAGATATCAATAAACTAAACTCAAGTCAGTTCAATGCACAACAACAGTTTAACGCAGGACAAGCGAATGCATTGAATCAATTCCGTGCCACAATGTTAAACAGCAGGGAGCAGTTTAATACAAAGAACGCTATAGAGATAGCACAGTCTAATGCTACGTGGCGTAGAAATGTAAACACAGCTAATACTGCTGCTGTTAACGCAGCTAATCAATTAAATGCCGCTAATTATCTTAACATATCAAATACTGCACTAAATAACATTTGGCAACAATATAGAGATGAAGCAGATTATGCGTATACTTCTGCAGAAAACTCTCAAGACAGAGCATTTAACTATGCTATGGCAATACTAGACGCAGATGTTACTTCCGATTTATACAATCAATACTTAGATGAGAAATCATCTAATGCTATAGGGGGCTTTATATCTGCTTTAGGTATTGCAGCAATCAACAGAAGCTAGGAAAATTAAACATGATGAGTCTTATAGCACCAATAGCTACTAATTTAGTAATGCGTAAGTTTGGAGGTGAAAGCCAACTTCCGAAACAATCTGAATTAAAAACTCCACCAGACGTAAATATATATGAAAAATTTGGCAGACCACAAAGAAGAAGGTCTAGCTATTATGGACAAAAATCTAAACCTGCTGCTGTTAACACAGGAGCGTATGGACCTCAAAGCATATATAACTCTATCCTCAAAAAACAACTAGGTCTACTAACATCAAACAACTAGGTCTACTAACATTTAAGGCATAACAATGGATATTCAATTAAGCGACACTATGAAACTTCCTAGTGGTAAAGAACGTTCTTCGTTTGATACTGCTATCCCAGGACAATCTTTAACAAAAACTCCAGGCATATATCCGTGGGACAAACCTCCTATGTTAAATACTCCTGATGAAGTCATGGATTATTTCATGGATAAGTTTGAAGATGATGCTACGGCAGATAAGCTATTAAGTTTAGTTGATGCACAGATACCTATTGCTACTATTGTGGATTCTTTGTTATTAGCAGGGTTTTCAGAGGGACTTATGACTCCTGATACAGCTATATTAGTTGGAGAAGATTTAACTATGTTAATTATGCATTTAGCTGAACAAGCTGAAGTAGATTATAAAGTTATAAAAAATCAAGATTCTATGATTGATAAAGGATTACAACAAATAGCACAGTTTAAGAAAGATAAAGTTGATTTTGAAACGGAGTCTATGAAAGGCTTCTCAGATAGAATGAAAGAAGATACTACAGAGGAGCTTCCTATGGAACAGCCTCAAGGACTAATGGCTAGACAACAAGGAGCTATGTAATGGGAATAACATTAGGTGGTATAATGAGAGGGGCACTACCTGTATTACAGCAGGGATTAGAAGCCCCTATGCAAGATGCTGTTGCACGTATGGATAACATAGGTAAGTTGTATAACGCTAAAGCAGGTTCTATACAAGAGAAGCAAAAAGCAGCATTGTCAGATATGGATAAAATAAAAACTATAGCTGAATCATTCAATGTAGATATAGGTATTGCAGAACAAGCTTACAAGATAAGTAACAAAAGTGTGGACAAAGCTAGTAAGATAGTCACAAATATGTTATCATCTTACAATAATAATATACCTGTGACAAAAGTTGATGTAGACAAATTATCTGCAGGACCAACTCCTGAAGTTACTAAAATAGAATCTGTAGATATAGCTCCTAAAAATGCATCTAATGATTCTATATTTAACTCATTTAAGAATTTATTTAAGTTTTATTCTCCAGACCAAGTGGTTGAGATGTTTGCTCAAAGAAGTAACTTACCCGTAGACCAAGTTAAAAAAGTATTATCTAGCACATTTGATATGCCAGAGCTAAATGTAACTCAAAGAGCAACCCCAGAAGCATTAGCCAAAGGAATATCAGGTCCTCCTTCAGAAGGTAGCATGTTCCAACAAAAATTAAGTAGTATGATGAATGTCATACGTTCTCAGCCAGGTAATGAAAATAAATCTGAAGCGGAACTCAGGGCATTAGCAGAACAAGCAGTTTTAAATCCTCCTGTAAGAGGCAGTAAAGGAGAGTATGGAACAATTATTTATACTCCTGATGGACCTAAATATACTACTATAGATAGAGTTATAGATAATAAATTAGCTGCCCCAAGTGCAGAAATAGAGAGAGAAAATCAAGAGTTAATAAAAACAAACTATGGCAACCTTGAAAGAGTTGGTAAGATAAGAAAAACTTTAGCTAAGTATCCTAATGCATTTAACTTCGTTGGAAAGTTAAGAATGAAGCTTACAGACTTTAGTGATATGGTAGGAGCCAAACCACTAGCTGATGCACTCGGTGGTGGAGAGTTGCAAGATTCTTTACAGAGTGCTATACTATTCTTTAAAGGTGCAAAAGATGCTATATTTAAAGACCCTAGAATATCTGACCAAGATAAATTATTAATTGAACAATATTTAGGTATACTAAATGACCCAACTGTAGGTAGTACACGTGCAATGGCTGCTATAACAGGACTAGAAAGGCAATTTGTAACATCTATAGCTAGTTCTTTTGCTATTAATACAGGTGCTGGTAAACCTGGAGGTATGAAAATAATAGAGGTAGGAGAAGATGATGTCCTATCAATTAATAAACCTTCAGTAGCAAAAATGGTATTTGATGAATTAGTAAAATCTCAACAATTAGATGTTTCTTCAACAGACCCAACAATGCAGAGGCAAGTTGCTCAAGCTATGATACTGGCTAAAAACTCTGTTGCAGCGTATCAAGCATCTCTCGACCCTCGCTACAAAAGTTTAGATGATTATAAAAGGAGAGCAACAGCTAATCCTTTCCTAGTTCAATCAAGTGGTAGTAGAACATAATGGATAATGAATTAGATAAAACTATAAAAAGTTTACAAAATCAAATGAACACTACATCTCAGATTCCTCCAGGAACCGCAGTTACTGAAGAAAAGCCAGACCTAGAACCCATATTCAACGAACCTTACGTTGGTCCCTTTGAACTTCCCTTCGGTATCGGAGGAGATGCCGCACCATTTGAAATGAAAACTATGGACACTGATGCTGTTCAACGCAATAAAGAAAAAATGGACGCTGCACGAATTGACCGCATATCAAAAGTTGCTACTGATATGGGGGGCACTTTTGAGATGAACAACGACGAAGTGTCTAATATACTTGGCTTTGATGGTCTAGCTACTTTAGGTTTTGTAGATAATGTAGACCAATTCAAAAGAGCTATGCAAGAAAAAGTAGGAGAAGGTAACTATAAAGTTATTGAAGATAAAGATGCTGCGTTTTTTCAAGATAAATATTATGTAAGTCTGAAGAAACCAGATGGCAGTTTTACACCATTCACAAGTCCGACACAAAATACTCTTGATTACATACAAAAGTATTTTCCTATGCTAGGATATGAAGTGGTATCTGACTCTGCTGCAGTTGGAACATCTATATTAACAACAACAGCACTAACATCTTTAGCTTCTTTGATTCCTGTTGCAGGAGCTGTAGCTGCCCCTGTAGTTGCAGTAGCAGGACTAGGGTACATGCTGTACACTTTAAACAAAGGTGCAGAAAGAGGTAGGCAATTCATACAAGAGCAGCTTGGGTTGCGGGGAGAGGATGCTGAAGAGTTTGGTTCTTTTGTAGAAAATGTAAAAAAAATAGTAACTGACCCAAAAATAGGGGAAGCATTTAAAAAATTAATTGGTAAAAAAGCAGACATATCACAGGAAGAATTTAATCAAGAATTACGTGGTATATTTGGTACAGCCATATCATTTCCACTAGCACTAGTAGATAAATTAAAAGGTTCCTTAGCTAGGGCAAGAGAAAATTTTACTCCTGAGGATACTAACATTTATCAGTCTGCAATCAAGGCAGAAGATTTTGCAGATAAAAAAGGATTAGTTCCCACTATTCTTCCCCAAAGAACTATGGATAAAAAGATATCTAGGTTAGCATCATTAGCTGAACAAACTTCTGTAATTATACCTAAAGTGCTTCGTTCACAAATGCAGAGTGCTGTTAATTACCTTAAAGAGTTTAGAGGTAATATAGGAGCAGGCAACTTCTCTCAATTTAGGTCTGCTATGTCAGGCATGGGCACTATGCTTAAAAATATAAAAGAAGGTAAGACTGTTGTAGATTTTGAAGGATTAGGCGTAAAATTAAATGAATTAGAAGATTTATTTTTTGATTTACGTATGACTGAATCCAGGGGTATGTATAAAGATATCTTTGATAAAATAGGTAACAGTTCATTTAATTTAGAGAAAATACGAGGCTTACTTGTAAACAGAGAAGTAAAAACTACTGTACCTGTTAGTAAACAAACTGCAGGAAGTCCTATTGAAGCTGGTATTACTCCTAGAGTTACAGGAGAACCAAGAGTAGACTCCATAATAGCAGATTTAATGGACTTAGGTGCTCTTAGTGGTAACACTAGAGTGCTTACAGCGAAAGGTGTAGAGAAAGCCGTAATAAAATTAAAGAGTAAGCATCCTGAGTATGCAAAGTACTTAGAAACTAATGATATACAAATAAAAACCCCTGCCCAGCTATTACATGGCTATGCCGTATTATTAGGGCAGATGTCAAAAGGAGTATTTGGCAAAGACGTAGGCACAGCAGCTAATCCACAATTAGCATCATTTACTCAAGGATTACGAACTGCTTTATTAGAAGAAATAGCAAATCCAATTACGCCTAAGAACAAACCTGCTATAACTGGATTAAAAGAACTAATAGCAAGTGCTAATGCATTTTACAAAAAGACATTTGACGTAACAGAAACAAGCACTCAACTGCAAGCTAGAATAGCTGCCAAGACTGGAGATGAGGGTACAACTATACCAGAAGCTATAGGTATATCTCCTGGGGCAGGAGGTAGAAAGCAACCTGTACAAAAGACTCTTAGTAATATAGCATTCCAAGAAGATTATATATTAAAGAATTTCAAAGGAAGAAATACACCTATTGGTCCTATGTCTAGAATAAAAATAGCTTTTGCTGATGTTATAAGTAATAAATTAAAAGGTGCGGCAAATGTCAGCGGGGTTAAGATTGACTCTGCGGCAGATATAAAAAAATATATTGAATCATATAGCCCAAGAGAATTACAGAGTTTGGGAGTAAACAAAGCATCTATATTTAAAGATTTAGAAACAATAGCCAAACTTGAGAGTGCTGATGTAGCTTCGCAGTTAGCTCTAGGGTCACGTATTAAGAATACAGAGTTAAAAACTGTATTTGATAATATTGTAGCTAAAGGAAACGAATTAGATTTAACTAAAACAGTTGATACTATGATGGACATAGTAAGCAAGCTACCGAAATCTCAACAAAAATCTGAGATAGCGAATATGAGGGCAGGATTGCTTGATTATGTGTTTTCTAAACAAAGTGGTGTGTATAAAACAGTTGATAAAAATAGTGCGTATTCCCAAGTAGGAGACACTGTAATTGACCCTTCTACATTAAATCAGCTTATAACAAAATTAGAAGGCTCTGGAATATTTAATAAAATATTAACTGGTGAAGACAAGAAGTTATTAGCAGGAATGCAAAACTATGTTAGTGTAATACAAACTGCTGGTGCAGATGCTGGTTCAGCGTTAGCAGGTGCACAAATTATTGGTAATATGTTTACGTTAGACCCAAGAAAATTTATATCTGGTATGGCAAGATTAAGTGCTCAAGGAAGAGTGGCTAAGTTATTTGCTAACAAAGCATTCTCGGATGCTATGACTGGGATAGGAAAACCACAGCCCCAATCTAAAAAATTACTAAGATACTTCACAGGAGCAGGAGCAATAGGTAACATAATTACTGGATTTGTTGTAGGCACTCAACGTAGCCCCGAATCTATACAAACAGACCAAATGATGAAAAATACCCCTGAACTAGATAAAACTATAAAAAGTTTAAGAGAACAAACCCAAACACTACAGGTACAATAATGGTTGAATTTAAGCCAGGCAGCCCTCTTCAGAATATTCAAAAGAATTTAACAGGCATATCTGACATTATGTACTACTCAGGAGCGGGCGAAGCTGACCGAACCGAAGATGAGTTAAAATTAACTGAAGAAGATATTAAAGGTTTTGTCAAGCGACGTAAAGCTGCGATTAAGAAACAGAAAGATGCAGGCTCTCTCAGTATTGTTAAAAATATTTTAGAAGAGTCATATAGTCCCAGGCTATCTTTGGACTATAATGAAAAACTTCCGATATTTCCTGGCATATATAAACAAAGCACCACAGCTATAAAAGATAAACTTATAGCTGAAAAATTAGATATTGCCCAACAAAAAGAAGACTACAAAGCCGCTTTATCAAATAAGCCTTCTCCTAATTTAGGAATAATGAGTCCTAGAGAATTATTAAAATCTTTAAACAATACTGATTTCACACCAATATCCCCCTCAGGGCTAACCGATGGTCCTATTGCATCCCCCCCTGATAAACCCACCGACCCAAGAAACTTGCCCTTCTTCAGTTTAACTGGACCAAGTGAAACTGCCCCTACAGTGGGAGGGGCTTTACGTTTTGCGGGTATGGCACAATTCTCCAATCCATTAGCAAAACCTGCAGGTTCTTTAGGCTCAGGCTTTGGGTTTAACTTGAAAGGTATGAAAGGGATTGACCCTGACGCTTATTTAACTAAAAGTATTGCTGCAAAAATACAACAAAACAGTGATGAAACTGGTAAAGCTCTTCTTAAAGATGCCTTAGAGATAAAAGGCGTAAACATAAAAGATAGATTTAAAATTCAACCAGTGAATAAAAAGTTTGATTTTCTTCAAAAAGATGACAGTGATATTGGAGAATTTATAAATGATGGGGCGGATGTAAAAATTAAACTGCCGGAGTTTGATACTAATTTACCTGATAATAGTAAAGTTATAAAAGAAGCACTTGCAAAAGGAAATCCTAAAAATTTACCTATCTTACGAGTAAAAGACTTAATGATACCAGAAGATTTGAGTGGTCTTAATATAACTCAAACAAAGAAAAGCCCTTTTTATGCTACAAATGTAGCTACATATTTTGATAACTACCCTGAGAAAACTGGATTTGCTAGTTCAGGATATAAGAGGGGGATACCAGCATTTAGAGTTGCCTTTTCTGAAGAAGGCGTTGGACTAAAAGCAAAAGGTGTAACGAGTCCTTACAGTTTATCCAAAACTTATAAACACCCCCAAGTTGTTGGGGAAGAAGGATTAGAACCTTTGTATGGACATGTAAGGAGTTTAGAGTTAAAGGAACTAGCTCCAGGGACTGTTCATCCGTACACTGCACAAGATTTTACAGACAAGTTATTTAGTAGTTCTGGGCGTAGTAAAGCTTTGTTGGAACCTCCCAATACTTATAGACAAGTAAAAGATTTAGAAAACAATAATATGCTCGACCCTTCCAAAAGAGCAGTGCTTGAGAAAATTACAATAGATGGAGAAGATGCTTCAGTTTATGATGAAAGCACTGCAGGTTTTAATAACTATGGTATAAAATCTGGCACGGAAGAAGATGATTTCATAGGGGATTTTATAGTTCAATTCCCAAAAGAATTAGAAGACCCGTCCCGTGCTTTTACACAAGTACAAGGACTACTTACATTTAAACAAAGAATGCAAAAATTAAATGCTCTATTGCAGTTAGTTCCTGTGCCTAATATTTCTTTACAAACACGTATTAAAGACAGTGGCAATTATGGTCTTCTACTACGTGGGGGCATAGATAATAATAGAATGACCATAGATGAAGTTTTAGAGTTTATAAAAGGTGGTCCAGTGTTTCAGGAATATGCAGGGGATACTCCAGAATTACTTGCTCTCAAAGGAGAGACTAAAGCATTAAAAGCCATAGAAGATTCAGTTAATGCTTATGCTCAAGTAGCAATAAGTAATAGCTTTAATCCTCAGCAAGGTAGTGCTATTAGAGCAAAAATGTTTTTACCTTCAGTTGCAAAATCTGATGAAACTGCTCTTGATTTCGTCGTTAATAAAGCAAAAGAGCTACCTTACATATATATAAATACTGGAGTTGGGGAATTTAGTCAGGGTAAGTTTAAAGGTAAAGCAGGAGAACCTATTACAGTTGATGCCATGGTGGATTATTTGTACACACTAGCCAAAATTGATGCCCAAAGTTTAATATTAAGTGATGATGCCCTAGTTAAAAAATTTAAATTAGATGCTGTGCCTGGTTATAGGACTAGACCTAAACTAAGGTTAAATAATGAAACTGGTAGTTTTGAAGTAGTGCCATCTGATATTCCTTCTGAAGTAGGACAAACAGGAATTATTGATATCAATGCAGAAGCTATTGGTATACTAAAAGATACAGGTACTATGGATTTAATTGAAGACCTTAAACAATGGGATAAATTAGGCGGACCGGAATTATATAAATTATATAGAGGTAGTGCTGCATACTCTCCTGGGAGTCAAATGGCACGTAATTTCCCTAAAGAACTTAGAGATACCTTAAAATCACTAGAATTAAACTGGGGCACAGGTAAAAGGGTAAAAAGATTAGGCGAAGAACAATTTGATACTTTTAAAAAATCTCAATTTTCATCTCCTGAAAATATGTTAGAAAATATGAATATGAGCCTTAGAGGAGATGCAATACTTACTCCAGAGCAACAGATGGAAAGATTTGAACGTGCATACAATTTAGGGGATGACGACAACTTTTTAGAAACAACACGTGAGCTTGCTTATGGTGATATGTTTCAAGGCATAACAAATAAAGCATTTGCTAATTTACAGAAACGTCCTGATAAATTAGTTGAAATAAGCACTATACATAATATAAAACAAGCATTACAAGATGGGTTTGACAAATTACAATTTAATACATTTCCAACTATGGCTGATTTAGCAGGTTGGAGTAATAATTTAGTGGATAACCCCGAATTGTGGAAAGAATATTTTACAAGTTCTTTTAAAGATAAAATATCTTCTACTGATAACTTTTTATATAAAGCAGTAACAGAAGACTTAAATGCATTAGCATCAAAATATAAAAAGCCTGGAAGTCCTCTTGGTTCTTTGCCAGTATTAGATGATATAAATGACATTGGAAGAAATCTTCGAGATATTTTAATTGGCGAAAAACCAAGTAAATATTTTGATGAAGACCTTATTGACAACTTTAAAGAATTTTGGTTAACATATAATGAAAAGTTTAATCTTGATTCGTTAATAGGAAATTTTATAAGGGAAGATTTTTCTAAAAATGGTGAAAGTATGCGATACTTTATAGATAATTTTAAAAGAAAAAATGAATATGATGGAAATCACCCAACTTCTTTTTCTAAATATTCTAATTTTAAAGAAATAGTAGATTTATTTAGTCCTGAGAAGTCTAAAGAAATATATAAAATATTTACACAGAAAAAAAACAAGGCTGATGCGGTAGCAGGGCTATTTAAGTTTCGTAGTTATAAAAAAGAAGATGTGCCAGAACAAGTACAAGCTTTCATGGATGCAGTAAATAGAGTTAATATAATAAAACATTTTCAACCAAAGATGGGAGCATCTCCATTTTCTTTCTATAAAGAAAGAAGAACTAACCCTTTTTATATAAAATATGGAATGCCAAGTGATGAAAAATTAGAAGAAGTATTAGCCAAAATGCCATCTATAGATAGTGAAGGAAATGTAAAACAAAAGAATTTAGGCTTTTCTTTACAATACGGCAAATACAAAATGAAAGCCCTGAAAGAACTAGGGCTAAATCCTAAAATAGTTCGTCCAGATGACGATAGTCCGTATACATTTCTTGAAATAAATCTTGGGGATACTGCTGCAGAAAAGGCAGAGTTATTGAAAAAGATAGAATCAAAAGAAATAAACTTATATTCTCAATACATGCCAATCCCTAGCTTCGAAGAGCGAAACGAAGAAGAGATGGGAGGCACTTAAAAGTGCTCAATAACTTCCATATTATTTAACTTCTGCTCTATCTTGTGAGCTTGTGAACGCATTTGTTTTGCAACTTTCACTAAGAAATCTTTACTGCTACCACTGATATGTAAATCATTTTTTCTAAGAACAGCTATTGTATGACTCTCTATAAGAGTATCAATAACCTCATCCCACGTGTATTCACAAAAGGAAGGGTCTTCATTCTCTGGTGCTATAACAGCACCTATACCATTTAGGGTTAATGAAAGCTCTAGTTCTAAATCGTTTATAAGTTCAATCTTTTTTATCGACATCTTTTATTTTTCTTCCTTTAAAGAATACTATTAAATTGATTATAGTATTAATTGTTACTGCTATTAGTAGCCACAGTTGCCACGGCTCTATCGTCATACTTTTCCTTTGACGGGAGTTTAACCCAGTCCTTTATACTCATCTTAAATCTAGCCAAGGCACTTCTATTATCCTTAGTAACTAAATCCCCTTGCGATATTCTCGCCCATTTTCTACCTTCTACTACGTACACTAAGTACGTGCCACAAAGAGGAACGCGAGATTCAAAGAATCTAGCCCTATACCTTTGTGCATTCTTCCACACTGGACTCTGTGGTTTTTCTATTTTTGCCATCTTTGTTCCCTTCCTTAAATGCTTTTATAACATCTGATGAAAATAGTTTTTGTAAATTTAACAAATACATCCGTGAAGCTAGATTATCCCCACCCTTAACAGAGCGAAGATAATCTAGTGAATCTATGATACGTTTGAGCACATCAGTTTTAAAGACAACACTGGCATATACTTCATCACCAATACAAAGGTTATGAAACCAGTAGTCGGATTCTGTTGCTTTAATGCCTGATGGTTTGCCATAAGACTCATACTCTATGGCAATGTTACCACTTTTTTGCCATATGTCTCGTTCGGATTTAACCTCAATTTTTTTATCCTGCAACATATCTGCCACAAGTTGTTCACGTACTTTTCCATATTGTAAGTCTAAGTCAAATTTCTTGCGGTCTGCTACAGAAGGTTCCATTATTTATCCTTTTTGGTTTCTTGAGGTTGTTGTTGTTCTTTAGGAGGCTCGTAGTACCTAACTAAAGTATTTAATTGCCCATTAACATCTGACATAGCCTGTAGTTCTTTACCCACAGTATCAATCAAATTAGAATGGTCCCCTAAGCCTACAGGATTATTAAGCATAACCTCTATATTAGCGGCATGCCCATTCATCTGCCCTACCAGCTTAGACTTTAGTGCACTTATTATTAAATCTCGCACTTATTTTCTCCTTATTGTTAAAGTAACTTTTGTTAAATCCTCTTAACCATTCTTTCCCTCTAAACGAAGAGGGGCTAAATGGATTAGTGGACTCATGTATAATAGACTTAGTTTTCTTTGTTCTATAAAAGTCTCTCTGACCTTGTACGTAGAATCTGTCAACAGTAGCCATATTATCTCCTAATTAACTATATCAACTATTTCACAGCTATCTGCTGTACAAGCTAGTGTTTGATTACCTACAGTATTATCTTCTTGTTCATAATCAGCAAGTTTCGACCAATCAATAAACTCAGGCATCTTAGCTAAAAACTTATTATAATGTTCTTCTGTACAATCCTGGTAAGGGGCTTGTTCATACACCATATCACTTCTTGGTAAGAAAGACAAGCCTGAAGCTATATCAAAGTTCTTATATATCCAAGAACCAGTCTCAAGCCACTCATCTTTACCCACCGATATAGTTACAGATGGCTTATGCTCACACCAATGCATTGCATAAATTTTCCAAAACTCTAGTTGTTCAATAGCAGACATATCATCTCTAGTGACACACATATCAGGTGCTTTGATAGGAAAGCTAAAAACAGCATTGCTTTGGCTCCATCCATCGGTTTCCCATGGTATGTTTTGGTCCATCATAAACTGTGTGAGTGGGTCTTTTTTATCACAACGCACAGTTCTTATGTAGTACTGACTATGTCTTGCATGAATACCTGACGCAGAATCTGTGAGTTGTGAAACTGTGCCTGATGGTTTTACACAAGTAATAGCAGTAGATTGAGGTATGCCTATAGCTTCAGCAAACTCTTTGTTGGTATCAACTGCTATCTTTTTAAGTATCATTAACACACTTTCTAAATCATTGCTATCTTTGCCATTAGTAATAGCGTTATCCATGATACCTGTCATAGATACACCTAACAATCTTTCTTCAGCCGTATTGTTGTGCCATATTTTACGTAAGTAAGGAAAGTGAGTTAAGGTAGATTGAAATGTGCCTATTATTGTGGCTATGCGAACTTTTCTCTCTAAATCTTTAATAGTATCAGTACCACGTACAATTATTTCAGATAAATTACAGAACTGGTATGGACGCAATATAATCTCACTGCACGGATTAGTACCGAAGTCATACTCAGGATTTCGTCTACCATTCTCAGCCGCCTTATTCTTAGCCGCCCCACGATAAAACATGCCTCTCTCTCCAGTGCCAGACTCAGCCAAAGAAAGCCACTCTCTCATAAATGTGTATGGGTCAGGTTTTTCTGTGTAAGCCACTGAATTATTTGACATTTGTCTCTGTGGTTCAGTTTTGTAAAACTCCCCAGTCTTTGCGTGTCTCATTCTATCGTCAGATAAGTTGGATAAACTTATCATGGCAGAACGTCTTACACCACCAGAGACAACTACTTCTCCTACTTTGCACATCAAGTCATGACATTCTAGGCTAGACAACTTTCTACCTTTTGCTTCTTTAAATACTTTTACTGTGAATCGAAACAGATTATCCAAAGGTGCAGGTCCTGATGCTCTACCACCAAATATCTTTAGTTTAGCACCTGCAGGTCTGACGAGAGACAAGTCCCACTTAGGTATTTCTCCTGCCCATAGCAAAGCCAATAGCTTACGGAAAGCTTTTGCCCATCCCTCTTTACTGTCTTTAACAATAATAGTTTCTTCTGTATCAAATAATAATCCAGGAATTTCAGGTAACTTACTTATGCAGTCCCTCTCCACAGAGAATCCAACACCAGTGCCACACATAAGTATGTACATAGCTTCATCAAATGCTTTTGGGTCGTCTACTGGCAGATAAGAACAGTTATATCCTGCAGTGTTATCTCTTTCTAAAGCTTTACCTGCAGTCATCATAGCTCTCATAGACGGCATAACTTCAGAATGAAGTATAGCTTCATGTAATTCATCTTTGATATTGTCAGGAATGATATAATCATGTTTTTTCAAAAGATGTGAACTCATGTAAGATACATATCTATCTACAGTTTCGTTCCATTCTTCTCTTCTATTTTCATCATCAAGCCATCTAGCATATCTAGATTTGTGAATAAATTGTTGATAATACGTGGGTAAAGTTACGTTACTTTTCATCTTAATACCTTTATAGTTATGTCTTTTGTTTTCATACCTATTATCTCATGAAATAGGTCAGTTAGCATATCTTCCAATATATATGGAAGTTCTTCCTTGTCAAGTGTGAACTCTTCGGTGTCTACTTCAGCAGACACTCTAATCGTTATTTTTGACTTTCTCATTTTTCACCACTGTAATTAAGCGAGATAAATACCACTCGGCTTTCTGCAAGTCTTCCAAAGGCTTGCCTTTATATTTATACCTCCACAGATATTTCAATATATTACCTTGTAAGTAAGCTTTAAACTCACTACCAGTGGCGGCTTCTATAGCATCAATGCACTCAATGCCAAAGTCATTATAGTGAGCAGGACTGTTCACCATATCTTTTTGTTCTTTCAATTTCATCTTCATGTACTCCATGTGTCTCATCAATGTAATGTCACCTGTGAATTTATTGTTTCTTCATTTATACTTAATCTTCCATCTTCGAGTACTTGGTCGGTATCCGTTATAGCAGTATGTACCATGCCCCTTGTAAGTAGAGCATAAAACATAGTGTCTTCTTCTGTCAACAAATTTCTATCATGACTATGGTAAATCTCTACATCAAAACCTTGGTCTAAGTGTCTGATTATAATAGCAGAATCTCCGTTATTTAATTTTATTTTGTTTTCTGGCATGTAACTTTCTCCATAAAATGTTCTGCATCTACTATAGCTAGAGGCTTTTGTCTATTCATTTTTATAATAAGAAGAGGCTCTCCTGAGTTTCCATGCCCCACAGCTTGTTCATAATAATTATATATAGTTGTCATTCGTTCTGTATTCTTACACTCAATGTTGTACGGAAATTGCTTATATGCGACTGTAGATAATTGGACATCAGCCCCATTAACTCCCATAGGAGTGGATTTGATGTCCAAGTTAGTTACACTTTTAAGTAGATTTAGGAGTTTCTCCGCCACCCACGTTTGAAGTTTTCTTCCTTTTGCTTTCGCTGACCTCGTTGACATCTTCTTCTTCAATACGGATTTCGGTGATGTTTTTCGCTGGGATGGTGATTGTTTGACCTTCCGCTTCGAGGCTTGGAAAAGGGACTTCGTTGTTGAGTTCTTCGATGAAGGCATTTGCTTTCTCTCTGCTTAGTTTAATTATTTTTGCAATAGAAGAACCATCAGTACCTTTATACTGAAGCGTCATCAGCACGCCACTCTTCCGTAATGTGTGTGTACCAGACCCATTTTGGGTTTCTTCCTTTGCTTGGTAATTGTCTTTTGAACTCGAGGTCTTTCCAGCAGTTTGTTTTGTAGGGACAATAACTGCACTCAATCCCCAAGGTCCTATTACCTGTAGGTTTCTTATAAAAGACTTCCTCGACATCGGTGAAACACCTTCGAAAAGACTTTCTTTTAGATATTGATTTAAAAGCGTGTTGTATCTTAGCATGAACTTCCTCCTTTTCTTTTGTTGTGTTCTGTGCTTCTGCAATCGCTATTTCGCCAGTGGATTTATTTAATACAATCCACCCTTTAAATGGTTTATCACTAGCCATACCATAGCCGTGACCTTGCGTAACATAACCAAAAGCATCAGAGCTTTTAATTCTTTCATACGCATCATCAGGTTTGAATTTGTTTTCAAAAGCAAAAGGCGATGCAGTCTTTATATCGTAAATGCCATCGTCTAATTCAATATCAAATTCTCCTTCAATAGAATTTTTTTTATCAATCGGTAATGTTACTTTACCATGTGTATTTTTTACCTCTATGCCTGATGCTTGTATAATTGCAATCATAAGAGCTTCTAGTACATCTCCCATTGCCATACGCATCTTAAAATCATAAGTAGGAGTATCTTCTTTGACACCTTCTGCCTGCATCTGTAATTGGCAAAGAGGTTTACCTACGTTACTCATACGTAGTCTAAAGTCTCCTCGTTGTTCGTTAAATTGTTTATTTAATGCTTGTCTGCAGTTGTCTGCAAACTCGTCCAAGATGTGAGGAGGCATTTCTGCCTCCCCCTTAACCGCCTTTGAAAGGAACGAAACGATAGCGGCTTGTTTGGTATTCATCCTGTTAATGACTCAGGTAAGTCATCATTTAGAACGTCGTCAGAGGTCACAGTAGTTGCTTCTTGGTCTACCATTCTTCCCTGCTTACGCAGTGAATCATCATATTCCTTAATAACCTTAGTGTTCTCTTCGTTTATGTAATCCATAAAATACGCTAAGGTATCTTGGTCAGCAGGAGTAAAATCAACTAGCTTTGGAGCATTGTCAAATTTACCAACATAATAAACCAAGCCACCATTCTTCTTCTTATCTAAAGAAGCACGTAGTTTATAGAATATGAAAGGCTTCTTCTGAGCAGTCAAAGCATCCATAGGAACAGAAATAGGCATAAAGTTACTACCTCTTGCTCTCCATAGAATAGGAACATCTACTGCATCTTCTACCTTTGCACCTGTCTCATCAACTGCATTAAGAAAAGTAGCTTTACCAAATAGCATACGAAAACATTTAATCTCCTTCTGCTGTAAAGCCTTATCAGCTGACAAGGTATCTCTCTGAGAGGCAGGAACTGAACCACATCGAAAAGTACCTAACATGTCAGGTATCTCTGTTTGTGGATATAAATTCTTAGCCATAACAGATTTGTTGACCATCTCATTTGCCTCAGCATCATAGTGAAGATACTGATATCTTTGAACAAAGACTTGAAAGTCAATCTCTTTTGCATACACTGTTTTATCAGGTAGCGACACAGACCAAGAACCTGCAGGTAGTGAATTACCCGAATCGTCTTCATGGTCTCTGTTTATTTTTAGATAGAACATATTAGTGGCAGAACCTGTTGGCTCTTCCTGTCCTATTAGTTTAGCGATATCTTCAAAATTTGTATTTGAATTTACAACTGGTAATGTTTCCATATTTTACACTCCTTGTTGATGTTTGGAAATCAATTTATATTACATTAGGCAGAGCTAGTCAAGTTATATTCTTTCATATTTAACCAATCTTTACCTATTTCTAAATCCACAGCTAAAGGAACTTGCCAACTGACGTTATACTGCTCCTCAAACTGCTTGTCTACTTTAGTCATAGCATCATAAGTCATACGTGCTACAACTTCTTCTTCACCAGGATATACATCTAAAACAATCGAGTCGTGGACTGTATTAATAATCTTAGACGCAACTCTTTTATTTGTAAGTTCGTTTTGCAAGTGAATGAGTGCCAACGGCACAATACAACCACCTGCAAGACCTTGGACAGGATAATTCTTAATAGACGGTGCTCCTGACGCATTTCCGTTGGAAAGCCGTCTAGTATCCGGAAAAGCAAATTGCTGACCGGTATACATAGTAACAACACCATTCGATATAGCTTCAGTCTGTAAAGTATCATGCCATTTTCCTAGTTTTGGGTACTTCTCTACAAAAGCTTTATAGTATTCCATCTCATTGGGTGTACCCGTAGTACCCCCATATAAGGGCTTAAAAGTATGTGCTTTTGCATCAGTACGTTCTTCTTTAGTCACTTCTGCTTCAGGCTTATTAAATATAATTGAAGCAGTATATTTGTGAACATCACTTCCGTTCATGATGTCCTTAATCATAGTTTCATCACCACATAACTGAGCGGCAATCCTAAATTCTAATTGACTATAATCTGCTTGTAGAATAGAGCCATTGTCAAACCTAGATACAACCACAGCTCTCACTGGAAAAGTAGAACCTCTTGGCTGATTCTGAAAATTAGGGTCAGAAGAAGACAAGCGAGTAGTCCTAGTAACACACTGATTGAACTTTGGATGTAATAAACCATTACTTCTAGTATTACGAGAAATGCCACCAACAAAACTAGATAAATATACGTCAACCGCATTTAACCTTACAGTAGATTTGAGGAACTCTTGTGCTTTAATATTTCCATTATGTTTGGCAATTCCTAGTAATCTCACTAATGTTGTTTTGTCAGTAGCAAATCCGTTAGCAGACACATCCATAATATCTCTTGGATTCATGGTTAGTCCACCAATTTTAGGAAGAGGCATATAAATATAACCTGCACCAAAACATGCAGGACACTTGGTCGCCTTCTTCCATCTCTGTCCGTCCTTCTTAGTTTTGAAGAACTCGCCTTTACCATGACACTTGTGACAATGTTGTGCTTTAGTTTTGTAAACACGAGTTGTCATAGCTTTAATCATTGATGCAAATTGTGGGAAGCCAATACGAGGTCGCATCAAAGGTTTACCCTTTTCATTAAGACCTATATTAAATGCTTCAGCCCACTTCTTCTTATCAATAACTTTACGTGAGTAAATCAACTGACTTACTTGCTCTGGAGATGCAAAATTTATATTTGTATCGCCCATAACTTCACGACATATATCTTCCATCTTAGCTTTGAGTTCTTTCTGTTCAATCTCGTAATCGGCACGAACTTTCTCAAGAGTTGTGAAGTCAATCTTGATGCCGTTGCGTTCAATCACAGCTAATATAGGAAGAAACTTATTCATCAACGCCAAATGCTTTCGCATCGGTGAGTTGTGTGAAGTTTTAAAAATCTCTTCTTGTGCAAGATGTAATTGTTTTGTCGATTCAATATCTGCCACACCATACTCCTGGACTACGTCCATAGGCATAGTATCAAAGCCAATACCATCTTTCATATAATTGTGAATCAAGTCAGACTTCTTTAAAGCTACTTTCCTGCGTATACAAGAGTCAGCTAAACTCAAGCCCCACTTCTGTCCACGCATCAAAATATATTCGCCAATCATAGTGTCGTACACTTGTCCATCATAATTAAAGCCACTTTCCCAAAGCCATACCAAGTCAAATTTAATATTGTGACCTATTAGTACAGTGGTCTTATCTAGTACATCTTGCACTAAATTGAATGATTCTCCCACAGTCATTTCAGATGACATTTCGTCCATGTCCTTATGATAAAACCACTTAAATTCTATCGGTCCATTATCATGTGAATATTGAACTGATACTAATTTATTATTTGCATTAAATGGTGATGGGTCTGTTCTCCTATTCTCATCAACCACAAATGTAGTCTCTACGTCTAAATACGTTATTGTCATGCTGTATACCTACTCAAATCTGTGTCCAAGTTGCAAATGATTTTGCCATGGAAACCTGTTAATTTATTCTTTGATATAGTTAAGTATCTTTTCTTATCAGTATTGTCAGTAATATCAGATTTACCGATGCCTATGATTAGGTCAGCTTCTGCAGCTTTACCTGTCTTACTGTTCTCCATCATAGCATAAGTAACACTTGTCTTACCCTCAGCATCAGCACTAGCTTGACTGATGCCAATACCAAACAAATCATGACGTTTACATATCTCACGAAACTTTGTGTATATGCTACGTAACTTCTCATCTGTCCTTGCAAAAGCCCCCATCACATCAACCTTGTCTAGTTGGTCAACAATCAATACGTCAGGCTTTTTATTTTCACAATACTTATTAAGCCACTCAATAGATGCATCTACATTGTCAATCATAGTTATGTTAGGAGCAATGTCTGCAAACTTTTGTTTAGCTTGTGAACGATTCTTATATATATCTTCTTCACTGAACCCAGTGTATGCACTTACTGCACGGAGCATAGTTCTACGTGCAGGCTCTTCGTTAGTGATGATGTGAACATCTGCACCTTGTGAACAGAACCCATTTGGTGATGCCACAAGTGAAACATAGAAAGCAGTCTTACCAATCTCAGGTCTGGCAAAAGCAATCATAAACTCTCCTGCCTTACCACCACGAACTGCCTTACCTAATGTCGGTACATTGAACTCCCAACAGTTTTCATTTTGTGCATATTCTAGTAACTCATCTAGGTCAGTTGTAATCGGAGTTACATCATCTTCTGGTACAAAGCCTTGCTCTGATTTATCTAACAAGGCTTTTACTTCATGAATTTTTTCTGGTGAGCCTTCCATAATGGCAAGCCCCATATCTGCGATGTTACGCCCTATCTCCTGTTGCCACATCTTTTTCAATACATCAGTAGCTACGTCAGAACCTATAGTAGGTAAATTCTCTATGTCATATAATACTTCAGCCACAGCTTCTCGTTTTGCACGAGTGGCAGTCGGATTACTGACTCTATATATCTCTCTCACTTCTTGTGAGGATAAGTCCCTTTCGTAGTTCTCATGTCCATTTACAATGGTATCATATAAGTCTGTTAACTCATTAGGAAACATTGAACGCATGACACGAGTCTTGTTTGCATCAAAAAATTCTTTGTGCATCAGGAGTTTAATTAATTGTTGTTCCATACTAATCTCTTAATCTCCTCTTTGTTAAAATATTTTAAATCGTCTTTAAGACGAACTACACTACAAGGTACAAAATACGACAAATACTTGTGTATGTCAAGCGACTTGCGGGTAGCGTCTGCATCCAGGCAGATGTGAACGTGTTTGTATTTACGTAAAGGTGTGAGGTCAGCATCTTTTAAGTTAGTGCCTAAAAGTGCAACACCAGTTGCTACTTGTGAAACTGCACAAGCACTTGCAGCATCTTCCACAAGTATGGCTGTGTCATGTTCACCACAAGTGAATAGCTTTGATGAGTTGCCGTACCTGTACCATTTAGGCACAACTTTATTGCTGAAACTTCTACCGATAGCATCGTAAACTTGTGAATCATCTTGGACTATAAATACAGTCCTATTCTGTTTAGGGTCATACATTATTTTGGCAAGCCTATCTTCCAAAGCGTGAATACAATTATTCCTAGTCAAATAAGCCATAGATTGTGAATGATTGTGAACTGGAACGAAATGCTCTGCAAGATGATAGATAGAATGATAGTTTTGCGAACTGACCAAACTTCTAATGTCATCTTTAGTTCGAGCTACATCTTTTGCACCTTTTATTCTGCAGGAAGCTTTATAACAATTCCATAAAAGTTTTCCGTACTCTTTAGTAATTGTAAACGTATTTCGCCCACCACACTCAGGACAATTAATTCTGTTGGACGTATTGTCTATTGGTTCATTTTGTTGTATAAAATCTTTAATATTCATCTTGTGTTCCTCTCTAAGGGTTTTCCCCTCGGCAAGTTTCTCGCTTATATCACAGCTTTTAAATTACGTCAATAAAAAAAAATACCCCCACTGACAAAAGCCAATGGGGGCAGGGGGAGGCAACTATTAATACTCATAGAAACCTGAGTGATAAGATGAACCTAATCCATAGGTATTAAGTTCAGTTCTCTTGATTGCTTCTTCTTCTGCATCAACAACCATCTCAGCCATATCTTCAAGATTGAGATTGTTTTTAACGAAAGTATATTTAACAAAGTCTACTTTCTGTTTACAACTCATGTGTTGTGGCAGACCTTCCTCTGGGTCATATCCCTCGAACTTATCGTTAAGCACATGATTGCATCTGTCGATTGCAGATTGGTTCATACGTTCCGAGTTCGTGAGAGTGCTCCTTGTTGAAACCATAGACCTCGTGTTCTTGTTCGATTTGTATGACCTGTCGAATGAAAACGAGTCTTGGTATTTCGAACGGTAACTCGAACTGTAGGGGGAGGACACCTCGTTCGGGTCTCTGACTACTGGCAAATCATGCCAAGTTATCTTCAACAAAGCAGGAACAAGAATATCTCTGAACCATACTAAGTCAAAGTTCTCATGCTTTGTGTGCTGACTTTTGTAACTGACTGAAACATTAGTACACTCTGGTATCAGCTTGGTGTAGTTAGCTGAGTCAGTAAATGAGCCACCACTGTTGCCAGACATCTGCTCTTTTGGAGGGAGCAAAGGATTCAGCTTTCCAGCCAGACCAGCAACAAAATCATCTGAACAACAACGACCACCAGTTTGATGAGTAATAATGTGTCCATACTCATATCGGTCAAAAGCAATACAATAGTTCATACCCTCAACAAGTTCAGGAGTTTGAGTAGAAATATAGTTTGAGCCGATACCACCACACTCTTCGCCAATGTGGAATACATACAGACCATCTGTGCCATTCATGATTAGCCTACACATAATGTAACAACCTAGTTTGTCATCTGCACCGAGTACACTTGATACGGGTTTGACTTGTGTTTGAGTATCAACAACTATGTCAGTAGCTTGCCAGTCATCAAACTCATTGTCTGAACCATAAACACGTTTACTACTGTTTTTGCCCATGAGAATGTAGTTTGCATACTTAAAGCCCGACTCTTCAGCCAAGTCACCAATCTCATCTTTGGTTATTACTTTGTCTTTGTACACATACTCGTGTACGTCTGTATCATATGATGCATAGACAATGCCATCATCAGTGATACGTAAGTCAGTCTTGTCTACTGGAACTTTGTGTTGCACAGTGTCCATGTGAGAACTGAACATGACTTTAGATTTTTTGTAGTCTCCCACCTTAATGATAAGATTACCTTTGACATCTATACGCATATCAAATTTTCTCTTACGTTTGGTTGTGCCACTTGTAAGTGCTTTCATAATGATATCACTTATCAATTTCTCTTTGCCGTGAGGTGACACAGTGGTCAGTAAATCGTAAAGTAAGTTATCCATCTGTTTACCACGAGTTACCTTAGTCATTGTTTCGACTTCTGGTTCTTCAACTGTTCTCCAGTTATTTATATTATATAGAGACATTATATGCCCTCCTTAGTTTGTTGTTTTATGTTTACACCTTGGGTAGTTTCGGCACAGCTTAAGGCATTATCTGTACCCATGAAGTTTATGTAGGCATTATCGAATAGATTAGTTATCTGCCCAGCTTCATAGCCACGAACATTAAATTTAAATATTCGTGATTTGTTTATCTTGACAAAGTCTTTTATCAAATTTTCATTTGGTGGTTCAGCTTTGACAAATTGTTTACGTTTACCTTGTATAGATAGGAACTTAGGTTGAAAACCATTTACAGTTAGTTCTTGGTAACCACCGAAACAAGTTCGATAATTTGAAAAGTAACACACTTTGACAGTTCCTTCTTCACGATAAAAATTACCAGTGATGGGATTCTTAGCACGTACATCTGTAGGTGTAGTTGCTGACATGCCCCATGATTGGTCATTAGCCCAACGACTTCTCATGATGACATTTTCTGTATCTGCCCAAGGATGAAAATACATAAACACACCTTCTACAGAACGAATACCAGCTTCAATGTTACTAAACACAGTAGGCTCGTGAAAGCATTGAATACCTCCATGCTCACGTGGCTGAGTGTATTCTCTCCACTCACAGTTGTCTGATGTGTGCCATCTTATGTAATTTTGACTGGCACAGTCAGAACAACAAAATATGTTGCCATCAACTGCTCGTATGTAATCATCTCCTTCCATATATATTTCTGCTTGGCATTCATAACACTCAGTATATTCATCATAGTCTCCAAATACATGAGCACCATTAGTACTTGTAAGATTGGGAGCTACCCAGTTTTTGCCTGCAGGAGATGCTCCATTGCATCTGAGTAAACATTGAATAACGTCATCATGTTTTCGTATCCACATTGTAGATGCAGGCAGAAAGTCAAAGTATGGTATAGGACAAGTCTCGCTACCATTGTGATAAGCAATGTCTATATCAAACGTAACCTCTTTAACACTCATACGAATCTCACTTTGTTTAGAAGATTCGGCATATATGATGTCAAGGTCTTTAAGACGTTGTTCTAGTTCTTTCTTGTACACATCTCTTGTAGAATATATCCTAGTCCAGTACCACTTATTATCTGCTTGATTAAGATTAACAATGGTACGAGCAAGAACTGTATCCCCACGAGAAACATAATATCCACGAGTGTTAGGACATTTTGCATACCAATCAACTGGTTGGGCAGGCTTGTCCATGTAGAAACCGTGAGTGCTATCCATACAAGAACCAGGAGTATCTGAACTGTATTTAGTATACATCTTTCTCATGCTGTCTATGTCGTTAGCCTCATGCAACTCCATTGGCTTGTAGACATCAAGCATCTTCTGTGCAAGATTGTCCACAGTCTTTGGGTCAATGAGACTGCCATTGATTTTGACAAACCTAGCTAACACACGAGTAAGCGACATGGGCTTTCGCACATTCAATCGCTTACGACCTCGAGAAAAAGGTAACCATGCTTGTTTCCTATCTTCATGTTGTAAATCTTGCTCTAAACAATTAGAGATTGTTAAACAATTATTAGGAGTCCAAGGGTTCTCGTTGTGCATATTATTAACAGACTGTATATCTAAGTTTACAAAAGCAATACATTGCATACCACTTATCTCTGGTGTTTTACTTGCCCAAATAACTGGTCGTGTTAACTTCACATCTACTTGAGTATAGTTATTCATACCTTGAACAACTCTATAAGCAGTTTGTATTTCATTAGCAAAATCACTAACTGGTTTAGCAAGAATACGAAACTTACGAGCTGCAGACACAACAAGTGGGTGAACTTCGGTAGACATCTTAGCAAAATGTTTTTTAGGTAGTTTAAATTCTTCTGCTAGTCTGTCAATCTCTGCATTCACTTCTAATGCTAACTTTTTCATGTACTTAGGTGTAAGAACTATTGCATTAACATAATTATCTGACTTCAATAGATGGGGCATCATTCACCTCCATCATATACTGTGACATTTGCTAGACCTCGTATGGCAACCATAGTTGAATTGGGCAGTTCTTGTATAGCAACCCATCTACTATGACTAACGGATATATCTTTCGTCAGCTTTATCAAAAGCACATCGTCAGCACTGTTTCCAGTGTGAGTTCTGCCAAGAACTAAATACAAATGAGGATAACCATTGCCATCAACATCATCACGCAAAGATACAACAGTATGTGCATCATTAATTGTACCTAACGTAGCTAGTCGAGGTGTCTGGTCGAGTTCGACATTGAACTCAAAATGACCAACAATCTCAACTTTGTTTTCAACTCTACCACTGTGAACAGGCGTTGATGTGAAGTTAAGTGGATAAGTTGAATCTTTATCTTTCATACCTGCAGGAGATACTGGTGTATTCCTAGGAAACTTTAGAGAATAATAAACATTATGATACTCATCTAAATGAGCATACAAGTAGCCTTCCCCACTACTCGGTATATATCGAAATACATGACCAGTCGAAACTTCTCGTCTTGTCATTTCTTGCCCCACATTGTGTATGGAGATTTTTTTATCAGTACTAATAAACATAGCGATTCCTTTCTATTGGGTTAGTGATAACATAACGTCGTTTGTAGTCTCGGTCTAGCAATCTCTGCAAAGCAAAAGATGTGTATGCTAAACCTTTCTTCATGCTGTCATTACGATAATGATTATCTGTATAGTATCTGAAGTCTTTCATGATATCACCGAGTACAGATTTTTGTTTATATATCATAGCGTCAATGTCAGCTTGTGAAGCTCGTCGAAGTTCATACACATGGCATTTAATAATTAAGTCTTTGTTGACTCTATAATAACCATCTGTTGTTGCAAGTGTACGAACATTGTACTTCTTATCGCTGTAGCCCATGACTTCACCAAAGAATGTTAGGTAGTCAGAGCGAGTTTTATATTTGACTATGACAATCTCATAGTCATTGAATGCTCTAGGCATTGGCTTTTCCTTTCTATTTAATGGTTGACAGGAGTTGAAGGAATCGAACCTACATCTTCAAGGTTGGAACTTGGTGTCTTTCCATTAGACGAAACTCCTGATTTCTTTAATTATACGAAATTGCACTTAGTTGTGCAAACAAGTGAATAGTGGCTAATCGAATGTAATTACGTTTAAGCCAACTTTTTTGAGATTGTCAGCGACATCATATAACAAATCATCATTGTAATGTTCTCGCCACAATCCAGTAGACTCAATAAGTTTAGGACTAACTGACATTATATCCTTGATATAAGTGTCGCCATATTCCCACTGGTCGTAAGTCATTGGGGATTTGACTGCACAATACCAACGAGCATATTGATTTTTATCCTCGTTCTCTTTGGATTGATAAGTCTTAAGTACACGCCATTCAAAGTACATACCATTACTAGGATTATCTACTCTGTATGTTGCATACGCATTTTCTGGTTTGGTTGATTTACCAAATAAAGTTCTATTTGTCATTTAAAGCCTCCGATAGGTTATAGTCAAAGTTTTTTGGGCTACAAGTCATGTCATATAATTGTTTTTTATTTGTAGCTGGTTGATATGCTCCTTTGTGAGTTGGTACTAAAGCGAAAGTAGCTTTGATACTAGAATCCATAAGAGAAGCACAAGTAATACAGTAATCAGCGAAGAACTTTGCCACAGCCTTTCTTTTGCTCGGGACATTATCCCCACATTTTTTACATTCATAAAACATATTTTCCTTCCTAGTTATTATTGATTATTCTTAATAATAGCAAAAAGCCCCACCTTGTGCAAACAAGATAGGGCTAGGGTAGTGAGTGTGAATAGCTGTGAATTAGCTACAGGTGTGAATCTCTGTGCTTTGCTATTGCGTGTAGGAATCTATTAGAATCAAACTTAGAATTGTCTGCTTTAAAAAATCCAGTTAGCAAAGTAACATCTGCATCAGATATATTGGAGTTGCCAATTATCTTGGCAATCTCCTCATAGTGTTTACGTGTGAACTTGGACATCTTCATACTCCACTTCAAGTGTGCGACTGTATAAGGTTATGCCAAAATCATATCCCTGCTTGTAATATGATGACCATCTTTTGTCATCATCAATATTACCATTTAAAAGACCATCAGCAACACCATCTTTAAATAAAGAAAGATAAGTTTGTCTTTTTATAATTATAGGATTAATTACATCAGACATGTGAATCTCCTAACACAAAACGTTCAACATCATCATCAGGCACACCATATTTACTGGCAACCTTTTGGTAGTTGTCAGCGTGTTCCTGTGCTTTCTTGAGAAACTCTGTGGCTTCATGATGTGAATTAACAACGACAATAGGTATGCCGTTGAAAGTGTCAGGGAATCTGTTATCACCGTGAACGTGACGTTTTTTTGCCCAGATTACGTATTTGTTATCATATTCTCGTTTGCGAATATCAAACTTATTTACATCAAATGTCTTCATTTCATTTCCTTTTAGTTGTATTGATATCCCATCTATAAAATATATGGTCATCAATTCTTGTTATATAGGTCTTAGTTTCTGCCCAACTAGGTTGGACATAGTGAGCATGGTAGTGAGTTGCTCCCTCGACAAAATCGTCTAGGTTGCCATAATAAACACCATTAGCAACTTGCAAAGCAAGTTCCCATGCTTTCTTTTGTTTGGCTTTATCACTTTTGCCATCACAATACCAACTGAATTGGCATTGATTCTTTATAGGAATTTTAGGATTCCATTTGTATGTCAAGCCCTGCTTAACAACATCACAAACATTGTTTGGATACCTGGAATCCTTAACTCTATTCATTACAACTTGTGCAACTGCAATCTGTCCCACGAGGCTTTGGTTCTTTGCCTCGTGGTATGTGTTGAGTGCCAAGCAGACTACTGCTTCAATAATCATTGTGAAACTCCATTAGAGTGCAAGGTAAAACCCTGCATAAAATATTAAAACAAAAATGACTGAGAAGAATATAGCTTCAAACCATTCACGCATTTACTTCTCCATCAAAACTAGATGATACAATTTCCAGTCCAAATATACTTTTCGCTGCAGGGGAAGTGAAGTACTCATATTGTCTTTGAGCCACCATAGGTTTATCTGTAGTGAATTCATAAATTTTTCTGCGACCAACAATAGTGTATTTGATGGTAAAAGTTCTAACAACGTTTTTTTCTTTTGTCATTATCAATCTCCTGAATGTGAATACGAAAAAGATTTGCCTTGAATACTCTTCGGTAAAGAGCATAACTTTTAGTGGCAAGTTCTCTAGTAGCATGACGAGATAGAGTTACAAACTCAATTTCATCTTTTTTGATTTGTGATGGAGTAGCCAAACTTTTGGCATACTCATAATCATCACAAAGATATTGAACAACGAATTGTACTTGCATTATACTTTCTCCTCGTTTTTAAGTTTTGATTTATTGATGTCGTTATATGCAAAAGTTTCAGCATCAGCAATTATAGTCTTAAGTTTGTCAAGACTTGTATAAATTCTTTTATGCATCTTCTCAAGCAATTCAACTTCACTCATGGGAAGAGGTTGATTGTTTTCAGCTTTCTCACGAACAGTAAGAAGAACCTCGTTTAAGATGTTCAGTTCATATTTACGAAGTCTGTTCATCTCAACATTTGTTCCCCCAATAATTTGTTGGAATGCTATAAACAATGTGTACTCCAACTCTTCTTTTTCCCAAGTCTTATTTGAAATAGGTTTTGACATAAATAAATCTCCATCAAAGTTAATTTTAAGTATTCTTTATATTACCAAGAACAAAGCACTTGTGCAAACAGACATGACAGCGACCACCTTTCGAAAAAAAATATGTGAACACAAAAGCCTCTGCTTTATTTACCCACAGCCACTGAT
>Ga0208019_1000196_pt1 | contig 33866 bp, 45 predicted proteins | sample CB_VirMetaG_5_FD_184540 | JGI IMG/M metagenome (GOLD analysis project Ga0208019, IMG submission 184540) | Freshwater to marine saline gradient viral communities from Chesapeake Bay - CB_1508_1D Viral MetaG (SPAdes) (version 4) | ecosystem: Environmental > Aquatic > Marine > Coastal | place: USA... | reverse complement strand
GGTTCTGTTCAACAATAGTCTTGCTGACCAGTTTATCAAGAGAGAGATAGATGCTATCCGTATCCGATGCAATAACATAGTCTTCATTCTCCGTTTTGAGTAGCTTGTTCATATAATCATTTAGCTTATTCTCAATCCAGCGAATAGACAATTGACCTGCCGTTGTGATAGCAGAAGCCTGTCTCACATCAAAGAAACGAAAGAACTCATTGCCGAGGGCACCGTAAGCTGAGTTCAGAGAGACCTTCTTCGCAAGTTGTAGATTATTATACCTTGCAATGCGTTTCTCAATATCATAGCGTTTTGTGGAGTCGGTTTCTTTTTCAAGTTCTTTCTTAGCTTCAATAGCCTTCTTTTTATATGCGCTGCGGTCATTGTACATTGTCTCCATAATTTCGGGCAAGAACCCGTGCTTTTCTTTTGTGAAGAACTGGCCGTTCGGTGTCAATGTCACATTAGCAGCATGTAGAACACTTGTATTGACTTCTTGATTGAGCAGTGAGTCAATCGTCACATTATTTCGTGAGATAAACTCTCTCATCGCTCCGTCATAGTTCGCAGGCTCAATCAATGTATCAGGGCTGATATTGTACTGCATAATCAAATGTGGATACAGTGAGTTCAAGTCAAAGCTTGCGACCCAATTGTGAATACCAATCAATGGATCTTTCACAAACGCGCCAACATACGCTGCATCTTTGGAGTGCCGAGTGATTGGCGGCACGACCATGCTCTTCTTCTTCAGATAATTATATATGATGTTATCCCACATACGCACCTGTGTGAACACATCATCGTAGTTAGACTTGGAATCATAGGCCAGAGTTAGCGCAAGTTCAATCAGCTTCAGCTTGTCTTCAAGCTTGTCAACAAGTTCCACGTCACGAATGTTATACTCAATGAACTTCTGATAGTTCGTCTTGTAGAGAGTGTGGAGTGAACCATACTCATCATACGAAAGCTTTCGTTCACCTAGTTCTACATTACAGATAGCATCAAGCTTGTATGACTCTTGCGACTGACCACCAGGAGCAAACTTCTTATAGAGTTCAATGTAGTCAAGCACCGAGATACCAGATGGCACGAATGCAATCTGTTCACGACCCATGATGACTACACGGCGCTCATCAAGATTAAGCCACGGTGAAAGACGTTTTGCATCTACTTCACCAAGGATCTTCGTTATACGATTGACGAGATAGGGAATATCGAAGAACTTGACATTCCAACCAGTGATGATATCTGGATAATCGAATGTCCACTCATCAAGAAACTTATTTAGCAAATCGGCTTCATCACGACACTTGATATACCAAACATCTTCACGACGATTATCAAATGCACCACAACCTAACACCACAAACTTATTCTTGTTCTTGAACGTGATTGCAGTGATAGGTTCAGATGCAGTTGCAGGCTCAGGGAAACCATTCTCTGAGCCTACCTCAATATCAATGTTGGTAATGTTGATTTGAGACAGATCCCACTCAACATCATCAGCGAATGTATCTCCGATGAAAGCATATTCATACTTGTTGTTGCCATAGATTTTGAAGCCATCAACATCTTCGTATTGCTTGATGAAGTCTCGCGCATCACGAATGTTGCCTGGCTTTAGTTCCGATACATAATCACCGTGAATGGTAGTCCAGTCAGTCTTATCTTTTGCAGGAACAAAAAAAGTAGGAAAGTAATCGATCTTGCGTCTTACTTTCCTACCGTTTTCTACACCCCTGTAAAGAATTCTGGAACCATACACTTGAACATTAGTGTAAAAATCCAATGGTATACTCCTATATCACTTCAATAATCCAGAGTTAGGTAGTACTAATCCACTAAAGATGGAATTGTACTGATTGACAAACTCTTTTACAGGTGTCATTATACACAATACATGTGATTTGTCAAGTTCAAAGACCTTCTCATCACTGAATTCTGCCCATGGTGCAAGTCCAACATTTGGCGTCTTTGGATCAAGCTTGTTTGGCATGACAACAATACGAACAGGATTCTCAATCTTCACAATCAAACCTGAAGATGGAAGAACCTTAGCGATGATTTCTTCACCATTTATCAACTTCACAATCTTAATGTTCATTCAAGCTCCCCAACATAATCAAACACACCAACAGTGACCCACTTTGTGGGAATGTAAGTCAGATTGCCACCCGACTCGGACTTATAGACATACTTGTTATCGTAGTCCATGACTTTAGCAAGCTTCTCCCACTTGCTATCAAAGGCTCTCTGCTTCCACTGTGTTTCAAGAATATTCATTCTTATCTCCAATCAATTAAACTTAATACCGTTCATCTTTTCTTCTGTTGTGACGAATACCATTTTTTCGGTATCATCTGTATAGTATACAGGGTTCATACCTGCTTGTCTATACTCTTCTCCCCATTTTAGTGCTGTGTGAAAGTTACTGTCTGGCCCCATGATTTCGGCCGCTTGCTTTAGAATTTCTTCGGAAATAGTCTGATATGACATAGTTCTATTCCTTCTTTTTGTTAAATTCCTCCAAAAACCCTCGCATGAAATTCTCATAAAACTTAGGAGATTCTCTTAACACTTCTGCCCAGAATCTACCCATATCTTCAGCATGTTCTGTCATGTATGTGCGAAGCATAGATTCATTATACTTCCAACCTAACATTACCAAACTCCGTCTTCAATTAGACCTGCTTTGCCTTCATTGATAAAATTATTTATACAGTTGTCGCAGATGTTACCTGATTTATATGGAGTACCACGCTTCAATGCATATCGTTGCATATCAAATCGTGATCCATAATGAGCAAGAATGTAGTGAACACCCTGATGTAGATACAGAGTAGCAGCACAACCATCAGCTTGATCATATTCAGGATGAATTGTAAGACGATCAAAGTATGTATTACATGTATTGCACTTCATTTGTCAATCCCACAGTGCTTGATAATACTTACCAAAAAGAGTAAATCCCTTCTGCTTACGCGCGTGATACGCTTTATACTTTTCTGTATTGAACTTACCCATTTTACGCTTGTGATCAGAATCGAACAATCCGTCGCTTTCTATATGTTCATCAGGTTCATAAGGATCATAATAGTTTTTTTCACCTTCATCCTCATCAAGTTCCTGCTCAAAGCTCCAGATCATCTGATCAAGAACCCAAACCCAGGTCGAATGAAACTTCTCGCTTGCTGCTTCAAGTTCTTCTTCGGATGCATTCAGGCTCTTGTCATAATAGCCGTGATTGAAAACTGCATCTTCTCTTTCGGACAGACGAAGTTCTTCAGGAAGGTCTTCATTATCAATAAAAGGGCTGCCATGCTTGGTATCTCTAAGCTGCCTGAGCATAGGAAGAACAATATGAGCGAGAGTGTGATCCATTGACCAAGTATCGTAGTTGTCAATACGAACATTGATCTTACGTTTACGATTGGTAACAAGCTTGTTAATTGTCATATCAAAAATATTCTGACACCAGTTTTCAAGAGTCTCAAGAACCTTCTCAAACCAAGTGTTGCTCTTTTTCCACTTGTACTTATACTTCTTATTCATATACTGATAATGAAAATCAGCAACGTAGCGAGTTGTTACGTATGGTCCGATGTATACTTTCATTGCTCTACAATGTCCTTCAATATTTGATATGTATCTTGCCAGTCTTTTACCCAATGTGAGTGATCAGCAACAAGATAGATTGTATGATCATTACCTCCAACTTCACATCTATCACCAAAGAATGTGAAAGGATGCACATACTTCGCTATTTGGGACTTGTCTTTGCCTTTGAGAAAGATATCAATACCTGTCTCACCACCAACGACACATTCAAGTCGTGTAAACATCTTGTTTAGTCTATCACAGATTTCTTTGCGTTCGTTTGTAGCAATGTCCCAATCAACATACAACTGGCGCTGTTCTTTGGTAGCATTACGACCGACTATAGAAAAGTTGACAGTGCCGATGCGCTTTTCAATATGATTGCCTGTACGAACGCTAAAACCTGAAATTCGTGCTTCATTCTCTAATGCAGCAATCTCGGAATCTAATAACTCGAAATCATTCTTATCTACAACAACACCTCTTTTTACAGTCATGTTTCCTGAACAATTATATACAGCTTGTACAGTATAACAAATATCAGATCCTAACTGTTCTTCTGTCTTTTTATAATCTGAACCAGTGACGATGTAGACGGTATTCTTCCTGCAAAAATCGAGGAAAAAGTTTTCGAATGTAGAGTCGATTAATCCTCTAGATGGAGTAAGAGTACCATCTACATCAAAAACATAGTTCATGAGTTGCTACCAGATTTTCCTGTTGCAGCCCTAATTTGTTCTGCTGAAATGGACATACAAGTGTAATATGTGCGACCTGCATTGGTGCCAATTTCAATCTGCTTCTGATCTACAAGAGCCAGACCTACCTCGTTGCATTCGCGCTCATTGTTATATTGAGGGGAATTTGGATAATGAACATCGGTATACACATCACCATTGTTCATTACAATATTCAAAACGATAAACCAAATCATGTTTATACCTCATCATTTAAATTGGAGCGGGGTACGGGACTCGAACCCGTTTCACTAGCTTGGAAGGCTAGGGCACAACCCATATACCAAACCCGCATGTCTGTATTTAGTTTGTCAAATCAGAGACACCACGAAGCCAGTTAAATTCCCTCTCAAGAAAAATGAGTGCTTCCTTTTTCTGGCCGCGCGACCAATAGTGGAAAGCTTCAATCAGATTTTCTTCCTCTCCAATCTTGTATCCGCGATACTTGATTTCCTCAAGAAGTTCCTCATCATTCCATGAACCAAGGCTAACTTCAACTTCCGTGGAAATATACTTCATAGACATTTGTGTTCCTCTGTGTGTTTGTGTCAGTATGTATACTATACTATAGGAATCAGATCAAGTCAAGAGAAATCATTTTCCTTTGTTTCTCGGCTTCCTTGCGGTCTTTGGTGCGCTTGCGCGCGGCTTTGGCGATTTCGATCTTTCTTTCTTTGGTTGCGTAGTACCACTCGATGATTTCGCTTGCCGTGCGGCCGCAGCCTCTGCAAGTCTTTTCTTCGTTGCTTCTATATGATCCTTGACTGTCATCTTCATATTCACATACCTTTGTACAAATTGATTTTGTCATCTAATTTTGGATACCAAATCTGATATTGACTTATGCACATTATTTAGTGATGTGTAAGACTCAAAAATTAACTTAGCTGGTATTTCAATACCCATTGCAAAACAATCAGTTTCTCTTGTTCCAAATGCATAGAATGTTTTGTTTGGATCATTTATATTTGTATCTGTAACTGTAAAGCAATATGGTCCTGAGTTTCTTCCTACAATCAAATCACAGTATGTTGAGAGATATGAAATCTCGTTCAAATCACAACTCTTGTTCTGATCAATGATTTCGTTAGTGAACTTTATATTCTTCAACTGTGTTTCAAAGTTCTTCGTTGCAATTAAGACTTTGTTAGGATGTTTTGATGCAATGTCTTCAATGATAGGTTTCATATCACCGTTATATTCACACTGACCTGAATGACACTTACCATTTGAAAACAGAATCTTCTTTCTTGGATCTGATCCTACAAATCTGTTTACACCTGCTTTATCTACCATGCCATAATTGACAAATGGAAAATATGTTTCTACAGGACCGAGGACCATATCCGTACCAGGAAAAGTCTGATTGATAAGATCATATATTCTTGCATACATTTGATGAGTAAATCTCAACGTACATTCACCGTCAAATCTAATGCCATATCCAAAGTATGCACCAATCCACGTATTGATTAGAAATGTGTCCCCTAAATCAAGATATCTAGCTTTATGTGGTATACCAGGTAATTCTGTATGTTGAATGTCCATGTCATCAAGAACAGCAGGCTTCATTCTATGTGCGTAGTAGAATTCAGTATCTACATTATACATTATCTCACGAATGAATGCTTTACCATGAAATAGATCACCATTGTGATAATGATTGAAAAAACATATCTTCTTCATCACACACCCTTATATAACTTTACAGAATCTTCACGCAGGGACTTGCCATGAATGATAGCGTCATCTATGATGGCATTCAATGCAGCAACAAGCTTTGGACGCTTGATCTTGAAACAGATATCAACCTTGCGCTTTAGATCAGCTAGTTCTTCATCAGTCTTAGCTGCTTGCATTGCATCTTCTAGATGCCAAGTACGAATGTGTAAAATAGCAAGCTTCTCTAAGACTTCACCAAGATTGTCTGATGCAGCATAATCTACTGGTTCAATATAGATAGTATCTCTCTCATCAAGGATAGCATTTACATGCTCACGAATAACGGTATCAAGTATAGCAGCTAACATCACAAATCTCCAATTATCTGTTCAAGTAGATCCAGTTCTTTTTTGCCAACAAACTGGTTATTGCCTATGTATATGCCATTCTCATGCACAATATCAGCATTAGGGCATGATATTGTATTATACTTTGAGAGGTATGGTTGACGAAGCAGATTACCACCTACAACTGGGCGATACTCAATACCATTCATGATCAACTCATGTATCAAATCGTTCTTTATCTTCTTGCTCTTTGCAATGAACGGAAAACAGAATGAACTATTCCCAGTGTCAGGGAAAGGAACGTGAAAGATATCGTTTCTGTCACGAATGATCTTATGATATCGGTCAAAATTCTTTTTTCTTATATCAATGAACTGATCCAATCTCTTCAACTGTGACAGTCCAAGTACAGCACCTAGTTCAGTGTTTCGGAAGTTATAGCCAGCAGTCACAAATAGAAACTGTGGATCAATGTCAGGAAACAGATCGTTGAATACTTGTGGATCATTAACCACTCTGGACATACCATGAGAACGCTTCATCTTCATCAATGTGTAGAGTTGACTATTGTTCGTAGAAACCATACCACCTTCAACGGTAGACATATGATGACCGAAGTAGAAGCTGAACGTTGAACCATCATACTTTGATCCAACTTTACCAGAGACATTCTCTGCACCATGACTTTCACATACATCCTCAAGCATGATGGCTTTAGGAAACATGCTTTTCATCAAGTTAACACAAGCAGGCAAACCAAGAAGATGTGTTGTGAACACGATATCAATTTCATGTTTCTTTGAAATCTTTTCTGCTTCTACAAGATCAAAACTGTAATTGTCAAGATTGATATCACAGAACACAGGTTCCATACCAAGCTGCATCACAGGATTGATATTCGTTACCCAAGTGCAAGCAGGTACAAGAACCTTGATCTTCTTCTTGTTCTTGAAATACATCTCTTTGACGGCATCAAGCAGTAAGAAGTTCGCAGTGCTACCAGATGTGACAAACAGAGAATGTTCTACACCGAGCCATTTAGACCAAGCTTCTTCAAACTGTTCTACTTTTCTTCCCTGAGTAAAACGATCAGCAGTCATTACAAATTTGGCCAACTTGAAGCGATCACTCCAAGTCAGTGTATCTTTCATCAATGGCCAATTATACTCGGTCATATGTTTTCCTATTCTCTAAGAACCAATCAATCGTAATCTTCAATCCATCTTCAAGTGATGTCTTAGCTTTCCAACCGAGAGCATCCATCTTGCTGGTGTCTAGTGCGCGTCTGGGTGTGCCATTCGGTTGTGTAGTATCCCAAATGATATTACCTGTGTAACCAACGAGTGAAGCAATCAACTCAGACAGATAACGAATTGATACTTCACGATTAGGACCAATGTTGATTGGCTTTGGGTCATCATAGTTGTTCATCAAGAAAATTAGTCCGTCAGCCAAATCATCGGCAAAAAGAAACTCTCGCGTAGGTGTACCGTCACCAAAGCACACCACTTGCGACAAACCCTTTTCTTTCGCGTCGATAAATCGATTGATGAATGCAGGAATAACATGACATTCATTCAGTCTGAAGTTATCGAAAATGCCATAGAGATTATTTGGCATGACGGAAACGGTTTGCATACCATATTGCTCAGTATACTTCTGGCACATGGTAAGACCGGCAATCTTCGCTAGAGCATAACCAATGTTAGTCTCTTCAAGCGGGCCAGTCATCAAGTATTCTTCTTTGATCGGCACAGGCGCGTGTTTAGGATATATACATGCTGTGCCAAGGAACATTAGCTTTTTCACATCATATTCTTGACAAGCATTTATGACGTTTGTTTGAATCATGAGATTGTCATACATGAAGTCAGCAGGGTATGTCTTATTGAAACCAATACCACCAACTTTTGCAGCAGCTAGAAACACATAATCAGGTTCGTTCAGTTCAAAGAAGCGATGAACAGTTTCTTGATTACGAAGATCAAGATGTCGCTTCGGTGTGATAATATTATTATAGCCTTGAGTCTGTAACTGACGAATGAGTGCAGAACCTACAAGACCGTTATGTCCTGCAATATAAATGCCGCTATTACTGTCCATGAATACACATATCCTCTACCAACTTTTCAAATGTAAACTGTGGACGCCAGCCAAGCTTTCTCTTTGCTTTTGCAGGATTACCAAGCAGCGTTTCAACTTCAGCAGGACGGAAGTAACGCTCATTCACACGAATGCGAACTTCACCTGTCTGATCAATGCCTACTTCATTCAAACCTTCACCTTCCCATTTGATATGCATACCAAAGTAAGGTGCAGCAGTCTCAACGAACTGCTTTACTGAATACTGTTCACCTGTTGCGATCACATAATCGTCTGGCTCAGGTTCTTGCAGCATTAGCCACATAGCTTCAACGAAGTCTTTTGCGTGACCCCAATCGCGCTTTGCATTTAGATTGCCAAGTTCAAATATCTTCTGCCCGCCCATGCTGATACGCGCAAGTCCCTGTACAATCTTTCGTGTTACAAATGTTTCACCTCTGCGAGGACTTTCATGATTGAACAGAATGCCTGATGAACAATGCATACCATATGCTTCACGATAGTTTTTCACGATCCAAAAGCCATATAGCTTTGCTACACCATAAGGTGAGCGAGGATAAAATGGAGTTGTTTCTGACTGTGGTGTTTCTTGCACAAGCCCATAGAGTTCAGATGTAGACGCTTGATAGATACGAACGTCTTTTTCCATGCCAAGTAGACGCACAGCTTCCAATATTCTCAGAGTGCCAAGTGCGTCTACTTGTCCGGTGTATTCAGGAATCTCAAATGACACTTTCACATGTGATTGTGCCGCAAGATTATAAATCTCGGTTGGTCTGATTTCCTGAATCAGTCGAATGAGTGAAGAACTATCAGTCAAATCACCATAGTGAAGCTTAACGCGATGATAGATATGATCGATACGATCAGTATTGATCGAACTGGATCTACGAACAATACCATGAACTTCATATCCTTTTTCTAATAGTAACTCAGCAAGATACGAACCGTCTTGTCCTGTAATTCCTGTAATTAATGCTACAAATCTCATAATGAATTCCTCAAATCAACTGGATAATCAGTACATATACCATAAAATCCAGACATGTTGATGTCTAATGATACATCATATTCTGTTTTTTTGCAAGAGGGATATACAGCAATGCTCTTCTCTTTTGAAGAACAAGTATATATTGCATTTGGATGTACCCAAATTGTATTGTCTCTCAAAAGTATGCATTGATCGGCATCATGAAAAAAGGGAATCATATTAGATATGACAAAGTATGTCATTTTTTCCATTGCCCAAACATTCTTACAATGAACATACATTTTTTGATTGGAATATCTTGAAGTCCAATGAACTAGAGTGTCTATTGAGAATGTCTTTTGAGGAACATCATGTCCTAACCAAAATCTATCTCCCATACACCATAGATCAAACTCAACATCAAAACCTCTTTCAAGAGATTCAATTAAAGCAAACTCTTGATTCTCACGGGACTTTTCTGGTCCCGTGAGATTGCCTCTGTGAGATATAATTCTCATACTGTTATAGCATCCACAGCTTTACGCATTTCAAGTGATCCTGCTTTTGTGCCACCTTCATGTGAATGAATATATCCACCAACATTTGCCATCCAATCAACACCAACAATATTGGAAATTGGTTGAACAAGATCCGGTTTCATACCACACGACAGAGCAGGTACAACATTATGTTGATGAAGAACACGAATGACATTCTTCATTTCTTCTTCATCATCACTGAGATATCCACCAATCATTCCTGCATGAATAGTATCTACGCCACAAAGTCCTGCGAGATAACAGAGTACAGACCAATCAATATGATAGCGATGTGTCTTCTCTGTTAGAACTTTATCACCACTCTTTTGATAGTGAATGAAAAGACCTGAATTCATATTTCTTATAGTCTTGTATGATCCAAGACCTGACCAGATATTGATATGAATACCAAGACCACCATATTCATCATTATACTTTGCAATGAACTTTACCTTCTTTGCTATAGTATCAGGATCACCATTGATGCAGAAAGTATAAACAACTTTTCTATCACTATTCTTCAGATATTCAGCAATAAGAGGAACACGATCTTTTAGTGGACAAACTTTAGGGTTTGACATGATTTCATCTTCTTTGATAAAATCAACACCACCCTCAACCATTTCTTTGACCATATCAAGAAGCTGTTGAGGGCTCATTCCTGTCTTAGGTTTTACAATACCTCCAAACAGTGGCTTGTTGTGCGATCCTGTAAACTCTCGCATACCAGTAATGCCATGTTGAGGTCCTTTGAAGTCTGTCTTCTTTGTATCAATTTCAAGATCGATTAAATGACATGCTGTAATGTTATCAATATCCATTTGCCCGCCCATAAGCATACAAATCAGATGTGCAATACCATCAGTTTTCCAATTGATATTAGCATAAGGAAAACCAATCCATACATGTCCAGACTTGTTATTGAACTCATCAGTCTTCAAAATTTTAGCTGTATGTTTGTCATACATTTCTTGTGTTTCCCAAACGCTTCGTGCGTTTGGATTACCGATGCTTTGTCCAATAGCAAGTTCTTTCGCTGCTTCTAAAAGAGTTGTCTTGGATTCGAGATAATACTTTGCCCAGAAATACTTTTTTTCATTCTTCTTTCTAACAACGATGTCCATTTATGCTCCTTTATATCTCAAATATTTTTGTAAATCTTCTGGTGTACCAATTGGATGATGACGCTTGATATCATAGATTTCAATCTTTGCATCATTCTCAATCATCATATTGTATGTTGGGCAAATATAGAACTCATTGTTTGTTCTGATATTTCTTCTAATCATCTCTTTAGCGGATGCGAAGAAATCATATGCTCTCTTCCATGTGTATACACCAACAGTTGCTACATTGCTAATAACAACCTTTTCTGCTACCTCAGTTACATACTTACCTAATTCGTCCATTTTAGCATAACTGTGCTTTTTGTCAAGACTTCTGAATGTAAAAATAGCACCATCCATGTCATTTGTATAGAACCAGTCATAGAAATCTTCACGATGGTATTCCATAATCTGATCTGTATTAGCAATCATTAGCGGAGCATCAAGATTGATAGCATGTTTGCCTAACATTGCAGTACAAGCTGCGCCATCAGTCAATCCATTAATCTCAACGATCTTATATGAATTGACTCTGTTGAAGGCTTTCTTTAATCTATCACCATACTGCTTCATATGTGCTTCCTGAATCAAAAACACATAATCGTTTTCGTATCCCATATTTTCGATAACACGTTCGATCATGGGCTTACCAAGCACATCTACTAATGGCTTTGGGTCTTCATATCCACATTCTGCAAAACGCTTACCAGCGCCTGCCATAGGTAAAAGTATTTGCATATCAACCTCTCAATTTGTTCCATTCACTAAAGTCATCGCGTATGAGTGAATGTCTCATACTACCATATCTATCTGGCATAAATGGATGATTTACATCAACATATACAAGATTATTTCCTGTTAACCCGTACATATGCAGATTTGCACACATGAGTTCTTCACCATTATATGGGCAACCATTTCTATGTAAGAAGTCTATGTTGTTATATGTTTGAGCATAAAGGTTCATAGCGTAATGTTGCCCATAAGCATACTGATCGTTTGCTACGGTGTGTTCCGAATTCTGTCTGCAATTTGGTACATAAATCATTCCATCTTGTACTTCTTCATAGTTCAATTTTGTGTTTAAAGCAAAATCAAATCTAGATCGAATGACAACATCATACTCAATGTTCAATGTCTGAGAATACTTCTTACATAGCTGATTTGCCATGAATACACCATAGAACATTTGTGTTGTATTGTATGCAGGATACTGTGCATTGCCCACACTATACTTCTTGAAGAAATTTTCATTTAATGGTAATTCATAGTTTACATCCCTAGGCTTGTAAAGTGTTTCAATCTTATCCAATAACTCTTCCTGATAATGCCATGAGTGTATGAATACATCAACATCATAATGATCAAAAAGATTCTTCTTGTGATATTCATAACCCTTTTCAAACGAACGGGGTTGACCCGACAAACATAGTGCTATCTTCATCTTGAAAAAATCCAATCCTCTTGTATTACTATTCCTGTAGCTGGGTTATGCTCTTTATAATGGACTTCTACCTTTTCGTTTTGCTTAAAACCGAGATTGTCCATAAACTCAACAACATCGTCTTTGAGTGGTGAACCTTTATTGTATTCAATCAGAGTTGTCTCAATCTGAATATGTTTCGCTTGTTCAATAGTCTTCATACCACCACGAATAATGTCCAGTTCAGAACCTTGAGTGTCCATTTTGATGAACTCGAAAGCTTTTTGTTCTCCGAATTGTTTTAATATAACATCATCCAAAAGCTTTGTTTCTGCTAACATATAATCTTCCGGACTATAGTGTATAGTTTGCTCTTGGTAATACGATACACCTGTGCAAATCATATTCTTACGATTTACATACAGCTTTACCTCTTTCTTCTCATTAGACAAACATGCTATCTCATAAGGTATATCCGTTCTTTTGAGCATAGTATCACAGAAAGGATTTGCTTCTAGCATGAAGATATCCAAATGAGGTATGTTGCGCTTCATTGTTAGTGAAAAGTTACCAACATTTGCTCCAATATCAAGAACAGATTTTATATTGTTGGCAACTAAAAAATTATATGTGAGTTGCATTATCAACCTCTATATACATTACGAATGAACCAGTTTCTAAATCGATCAAGATCAATAAACTTGTTTTTTGGATTGAAGAACGGTCGATTCATAATTTCTAACCACAGGTACATGTTATTGTCTATCTCAATTATATATTTGACCATATCCGCATCAGTTTCAAAATCGTGTCTGTTGACAAAAGCATCTGTATTGAAGTCAACATCTACCACAGGACTACCCCAGTATATAGGTACAGTGCCTGAAACAAATGCATGTGGCAACTTTTCTGTTACATACCCGGGATAAGAACTGTTCTCATAGCAAAGATTGAATCTGTAATTAGATAGAAATTCCATCTTATGTTTTTGTGCTTCGTGCCCTCGAGGAATAATATGTCCAATATTATTGAACAAAGGACCAGCACTGTCAACTCTTTTGTACTCTGATAGAATGTGGAACATGTTGTTTCTATCAAGACTACCACCATTGCCTGAAATGAAACCACAAAATTCTGTGCGTTTATGCCAATCATCTGTAGTAAAAGTTCGGTTCGTGTTTGCTTCATATAAGGAAGTAAGACCCATATGCTCGGCATTCCAATTGTCAAGAATGTATAAAGGCAAACGATAGAAACGATCACTATCAAGATGATCGAATGTTATGGCAAAATGACACACATAGTTTTGTGGTCTTCTGTTTTCACCAGTGAAAAAAATCTTGATTACTTTATTGTGATCGTAATTCAGATTGTTTTTTCCAAATGTTTCATCCGCAAAAATTAAATATGTTGGATGATCATCATCTCTAGTAATATCAAATCTTGAAGAAAGAGTGTCAAGAAAGAACTCATCTAGTGTAGGATAATAATCCGTAAATCCCAATCTTAGTTTTGGCTTAGTCATTATACTTGATCCTGATCTTATCTGCTAAGTCTGCAACTCTATCATATTGATGAACGATACAAAAAGGAATATCATGACTGTTACAGACAGTGCCATCATCTTTGAATGTGGGTTGTGAATAAAGATATTTTGTCTGATACATGATTTGTGCAGTTGGATCATTTTTCTGTCCAATATCACCAGCGCCAGACTGAATTGCCGCAAGAGTTGTTCCTAGATTACATGCCCAGCCTGAGTTGTTACCAAAAAACTCTGTTCTACTTTTCACAAGACCTGTGTTTAGAATGAAGTTATACACAGCTTGATCGACAATTGATATTGGACGATTGATGCTCAATTGCAAGATCAAAAGTATAATGTCACGAACAACATCTAAACGCCCTGCCATGACACCAACATTGTATATTTCATTCTTTTTTATGAGATTGTGGAAGAATGGACCAAATGCTTGTAGATAGTTATTGTTGCCCCATGGTTCATCTTCATACGCTAGTCCTTCACCAGCAGCAACAAAATCACAGAAGTCATCTTCATCTAAGAAGTCCGAAGGATTTTTTTGGAATACAACATCACGAACATCAGTTGTAATCACGAAATCATATTCTTCTGTTGTCGTATTGAGAAAGTTCCATATATGAAAGAACCGTTCTACATGGGGCGGCATTCCACTGTTACTCACATAGTTGCCTTCATTGTCTTTTTGACCATATGCAAGAAGTTGAACACCCCTTTCAGCAATTTTTGCCAGTTCATCATTCTTCATATTTGTTACAACCAGAACAACATCACCATCAAAACCAGACTTCTTGATTGAGTTGATCCAGTATTTTACATCATCATATTTGTAGTTTGCTGCGCCGCCGATGATTAGATTTTTAGCCATGGCAGTTCTCCATTATAATGTTTCAATTGTTCTTCATTGCCTTTGATAAAGAAATCAGCAGTTACTGAACCAGGATTTCCATCAAGACGATAGCATAGTGTGTGCTTACGACTTGTATCCCACTTTGCATTCTGCATGACAGAGTATAGATATCTTCTATCACCACCCCAGCCAGAATGCCATAAGTGACAAGTCTTTTCTAGAAATTTTCTATTGAACGCGAACGAAGATGTATCTACAAGATATTGTGGATCATTGTGTGAGAAATAGATCGGCCATTTACCAAGTGCTTCACAATTATCATCACACACATATGTCTTGTCTGGTTGATAAATCTTACGAAGTGAATGTGCAAAGTCATTATCACGATCTAATACTTCTACAAGTGAAGCAACATGGTTTGGTTCATACCAGTTGTCTTCATCAAGAAAGAAGACATAATCAGCATTGACTAGATGAGGAATACCAGCATAGATGCGATGACCATAGAATCCATTTGCGCCTGTATTGAATGGAAGAACCATTGCCATTGGCAATCGCTCATTACCATCTGGCATTTCTTGCCAAGCGGCACGTAGAGCATCATTCATAGGATCTTCATACTCATATCCATCTACAACAATCAAATGTTCAAGATTAGAATATGTTTGCTTTTGAACGCTGAGGACAGCATCTTTGAGTTTTTGGGAACCGATAGTGGGTGTGATAACGACAACCGATCTTTCAATAATGAGTTTCATAATATACCTATAATAAAAGAGAGGACACTAGTATATAGCATCCTCTCTGTAATGTCAATATCAGTTTAGAGAGATAAGGCCCTTTTCAGTCAAGTAGCCTTCTTCACCGATTGCATCTTCACTCTTATACTCTTCCATAAACTCACGAAGATTTGGAATTACATCAAAGTGTTCGTTCTTAAAATACACAAACAACGGACGAGAGATAGCATAATTTCCTGACTTAATGCTTTCATACTCAGGAACAACACCATTGATTGTAGCACCCTTTAATGAACTACGGTTCTCATCAAGGAATGAATAACCAAAAATGCCGAAAGCGTTTGGATTAGATTGAAGCTTGTTAACGATTATGTTGTCATTTTCACCAGCTTCAATGAATGCTCCATCTTCACGCATTGACTTACAAAGAGACTTTTCTTCGTCTTCTGTAACAGTAAGTGCGTTAGATTTGATAGCAGCCTTACATTCCTTTTCCATTACCAACTCGACAAACGAGTCGCGTGTACCAGAAGTTGGCGGTGGTCCAAGAACTTCAATCTTAATAGCAGGCAGTGAAGAATCAACATCTGCCCAAGTCTTGTATGGATTATCTACGATTTCACCATCAACGATGACCCACTTAGCTAATGATCTATAAAGCATTTCAGTTGTCAATGACATATCATCATTTGATGCTGCTCTTGACAACACGATTGCGTCAATACCAACTGCAAGTTCTGTAACAGTTACACCATTCTTCTTACAGTCTTCAAGTTCAACTTCCTTGATTGCGCGTGAAGCATTTGTTGCGTCAGGATGGCCTTCGCCAGTGCCAGCACAGAACAACTTGAAACCGCCACCAGTACCAGTTGATTCAACGATTGGTGTCTTAGAACCAGTCTTCTTACCAAACTGTTCTGCTACGGCAGTTGTGAAGGGATAAACTGTAGATGATCCGACGATACGGATTTGATCACGGGATGCATATGCTGTGCTTGTACCAAAAGCAAACAAAGCAGCAGCTAAAGATAACATAATTTTATTCATAGTCTCTCCATAATGAAAACTGAGGGAGTTCATTCTCCCTCAGTATATAGTGTTACTGACCAGATAACCAGTCAGCTTCTTCGTCAGTATACGGTATCATTACCAGTTACTCTTTTGTTCATGAGACATACGATCCCATTCACGCTGAAGACACTCAAGATGTACTCGGTCCGTAGCCTGACTCAGAAAATTTTGCATACGCTCTTCATTAGTTCGTGGTGAAAACAATCTCTTTAGAAAATCTAACATTATTTTTCACCATACTTCTCAGATAGAAACTGCTTAGTCGGCTCACCGTTATGTGCAGTTTCAGCTTCACCAATGTTGATCTTCTTTGGCTTTTTCTCTTCAGGAATGAAGCGTTCAAGCCAAATCTTGAGCATACCATTGATCAAGTCTGCATTCTTGACTTCCACTGTATCAGCAAGAGTAAACTTGCGGGTAAACGCACGATCTGCTATTCCCTTGTGAAGATACTCACCCTCGTCGGATGTTAGTGAACCTTTGATGGTCAAAACGCCATCTTGAAGTTCAAGTTCAAGATCGTGACGACCAAAGCCAGCAACGGCCATTTCAATCACATACTTGTTCTCATCAACTTGTTTGATGTTGTATGGAGGATAAGTCTGCATCTTGGGAAGTGTTTCAGAAATTTCCGCAAGCTTTTTAAGCATTGGTTCAAAACCAACTGTTGTGTTAAGCTTGGAGAAAGAGAAAGGATCAAAATAGGGAATTTTGTTGATAGTCATGTTGTTAACTCCTATATTAGCAAGTTATTTTATGCTTGTTCTCCCATTAGGCGAGAACTTACATCTCTATATATAATACTTCACAAGTCAAATGTCAAGAAATATTATTCAGCATCAAAGAAAAACATGTGCCACAATCTACCATCTTCCATATCTGTTCCAAAATATTCGTTTGCTCCATGAATAGAACCAGCATCAAAGATAACAAGTCTATTGAACATGTTGCCAAACTGATCAACTTTCTCATATGGAGTTGCATCCAAAAATGTCTTATAGTTAAACGCTGAACGAATATTAGGATCTTCTTTATGATAAATCTTGGTTGCTCTATGTCTAAAAGTAGATGTTCCGCAACTTGATGGTGCGTCTGGCGTTAGATAGATCATGGCAGCATAATCTTGGTCATCACAGTGATAGACAATGGGTTCGCCGGCAATGTTAAGCTGGAATCTACCGTTCATGCCATGCTCTTCCCACTTTGTAATTCGCTTACCCATAATGCTTTCAAATGCTTCTTTAATACCAGAAAAAAGATATTGATTGTATGTTCTCTTACCAATAAATCCACGGCCAAGACCACCGTCAATATATTCCTGTTCTTGTGCGAACTTTCGTACAGCCATCGGATCGCTATAAAAGTTATCAACTACGAAAGCCCGCTTCTTAAAATTTGTGTTTATCATAAAAGTCATATTGCTTTTCTCTGTTTCATTTTCATTACCAGACAAAATATATTTTGTCGAATCTGTTATACCATCAGTGATGCACATCATTTTTTCTAGTGCTTCTTTGTCTACCAGATCAGGATGTATCCACCAATCTTCAAAAGTGCATATACCATCAGGTGACACATCGTTTACTACAAGAATATATCCTTTTGAACGTAAATAATCTCGCGACTTCTCACGATATGATCGTGAGATATCTGCATAATAATCATGTTCATATGTGATGACTCTAAATTTATATTCATCAAAAGGAATTTTCAATAAGCATTTATAAGTGTTGCTTGCAGGTTCAATATCTAGTTGAAGGTAGTCAATCACATTATTAGTAAAGTGTGTTTTCAGCAGATGAGAATAATCTGTCTTTAATGCGTCTTGATGAAGCAAGGTTGTTTTTGGTCGAGCCGCGCGATATTCATTGATAAACTTTTCATCATATTCAATCGACACACCTTTCCAATCAAACTTATATTCAAGTAGGGTTGTATTGTTACCTTTTCCAGGTCCCGCACCACCAACTTCTAAGAATGTACCGTTACGCTTGCCTTTCAATACAGACAAAATAAAAAGGTCTTGATATACTTGAGAATAGTTTTGTTCAATGATACTTGAACCTGGAAACTTATATCTTAGTTTTGAATACATCTTCTTATCATATATTCTAAATGCATAAGAATCAGGACCAGAACCTAATCTGACTATGTTTTGTTCAATAGAACTCTTATGTTGTTCATCAATTTCAGACCAGTATTCATTCAGCAAAACTTGAAATATTTTTCTTGCTTCCATGCCTCTGCCGCGCCACCAAGCTGCAACAGCTTTTTGAAACAGCATTGCCCACTTACCAGGATACTCAAGAGTCTCATCTGAACTATCAACAGTAGTCATTTTTAAAGCAATCTCAACATTTGTATAGCTTTCAAAGTAAAGTTTTTCCCATTCAAGTTTTCTAGCTAGATGATAGTATGCTTCTGGTCTGCTAGGAATAAGAGTGATAGCAGCATTATACATGCTCTTCACTGTATAGTTGCGATTACCCTGCCTATCAAAACACATACCAATCAATACAAGACAATCATAAGATAGATTGTCATCATCAGTTCTCTCGGACGCTCTCAGATAATATGAGATTGCTGCTGCCGTTTGTCCGATTTTATGATATTCTCTGGCCAAATTATAATTCTTGATTGGATTTTCTGAATCGTTCACATAATCAATAATAAGCTGTTCAAGCATTCATCATATCCTTTACAATCTTCTTAGGGCACTTTAGTACATATGCTGCATTATCTTGGAAACCAAAAGTAATAAGCAAGTTATTTCCATAATTAGCTAGACCGCAAGCAAACTCAATTTTTGCTCCCATAAAAGAGAACAGTTCTGACCGCGCTAATGGAATCCAATCTTTGTTCCAATATACAAAGCGATGACGATACGTTGCATCCTTACGACCTTGCTCACTATTATATAAATCTGTTTCATGAGTGAGAGTTAAATAACCATCTTCAAATGGAATAACTTGTCCGCCACCTCGAAGGTCCCAATTGAAATACATTTGATTGCCTAGAAACACAGTTTCACATGTCTTCTTCTCAGGATCAACTTTAACAATCTCAACAGGGTTACACCACTTGAGATAATGATATGGCATATCAACAATAGGCATCCAGTTTTTTTCACAGTATGAAGTATCTGGTGCTGGAGCTGGAATTCTAAATCTTGAAACTTCCTTAACGGTATCTTTAATATCAAGTTCAGAAAGTTCCATGCGACCTTGACCATTTGGTGTTGTATCTCTACGAACGCCTGAAAGATATATTTTGTCATTCCACTTTACAATACGCGCATCTTCAAGACCGACAAATTCCCAAATAGGTTTTACATCCAATTTAGATGTATCAACTCTTTCAGTATACATCATGTTTAGATTGGAGTCAAGTTTACCGAAAAAGTTTGTTGTGGTAAGGGATATATCGTTTTCAGGATTGAAATAGAGTAGAGGACCCCAAGGATGTTCATGCTTGTTTAGTTCAGCATGATACAAAGTATACTGGCAATGTCTAACGTTCACATAGATTTTATCATCATCCACATATACGCTCGGATTGAATAGACCAGTTCCGTTTGTAATATCAGAATTAATAAGAAGTGGTTTTATAGTACCGCCAGAATCTAGCGTTATTTTCGCAAAATTTTTCATAACGATTTCCTTAAATGAGTAGTATATTTTTATATATTTTATACCCTTGGACTACCATCTGAGACTGTATCTAAACCTGACGATATAGGATGTGATACACCATCAAGAATGTAAAGATCGCCCAATCTAGCCAATCTTTTACCTTCTACACTAATAAATGCAGAGCAAGAAACCATTGGAGGAACATGAATAGGGCAACCACAAAATATTGTAGTATGAGGTGTCATTGTATCACCTTCTCTAACTACTCCAATACCTCCTACGAAAACTGTGCTAGATCCTGTATCGGTATATTGGGTTGACGGTGCATCACACTTATAATCAAGAACACATGGAGTTCCTGGTGCGCCATCTGGCGCTGCTACTGTGTCTACACCATCTTTTCTTGCTACTGCTGGCATTATGCTATCTTTCTTGGTCTTCCTCTACCTCGCTTGATGGGTTCAACAACCTCTAGATCACCAGCAAGAGTTATACCTGTTGAACCTAATCCACCAACTCTATCTGTCTTCTGAGTAGGAGCTTCAAAAATTTCCCAAAGCACATATTCTTCACTCTTGATCATTTCAGCCTGTGCGATACGATCACCATTATTTATAGTGATAGGATTCTCGGATGTGTTTGTGAGAAGGACAAATGTTTCATGAACATAATCAGAGTCAATAACAGCTTCAAGATTAGCTAACACCAATCCCTGCTTATATGATAGACCAGATCGTGGATGAATGCGAACTGAATAACCAACAGGAATATCAAAGATCAATCCAGTAGGAATCATGATACGATCACCCGGCATTAGTACAATTTTGCCTTCGTGAATTAATCTTGTGAACTGTGCATTGAATGCATTGTATCCAGAGTACTCAATCTTTCCCGCTGACTGAAACGACAAGTCAAAACATGCTGCTTGCTTTGTGCCAAACTTTGGTAATACGATATCTGGATGAGTCTTGTAAATGTTCAATCTATTCATAATATACTCCGTTGTCATTATCTTGAGATCTCTTCCCAATCCAACGAACCAAATACAGTTTTAGTATCAGTATCCGATGTAACAATTAGTGCAAGCGTATATGGAGTAGATGTTAATCCATTTCTTTCTAATTGGAAAGCAAATAATTCTTCTTTTAGCACGTTTAATGTTGGAGAGCCTTGGTTCGATGAATTTAAGAATCCACCTGCGAGAGTTCTGGCATTCGTCTGATCGACAGCCGTGCTGTCCAAACTATATTCAACAGACGAATTTGTTCCAGCAGATGTCCATGTGCCACCACTTACTGTGCAGTTTTGAATAACACGCCACTTATAGTTAATGCCATTACCTGTCCCTAATAGAGACAAGGCGGTTAGAATGACAATAGCGTCTAAACGATCAGGCGATGATTTTAATCTTAATGCAACTACAGGGTAAAATGTTCCTGCTGTTGTTAATGTTTTACCAGCAGTAATATCTGTTCCAATTGATTGTTGCGTGCCTCTAAGTTCGTAACCACCTTCAGAGATAACAGTAGAACAAATTTGCTTTAGTGTGCTATTGTTTGCAGTAGCGCCAGTATTTTTAATTTCATATCTTAACGGTAATGAAGCTGTTGTAATATATGTTGATGTAATTAAGTTAGCGTGATGGAATGAATGGCAATGAATTAGTTGTCCGTTGATAATAAAACCACAACGAACGGTACCAAGACCTAACCATTCAATATCCATCCAGAAAATTTGTGCTTTTGAAATATCAAGTGTTAATAAGGATGGTCCAGTACCATCTAATTTATCAACATTCCAACTAGATTGTGCTGCACGGGTTTCTGTCAAAGAACCTGTGACATATGAACGCTCCACAAAAGATAATGTTGAACCATCTAATTCAAGATAGATGCCGTTTTGCGTTCCAAAGTAACCAACACGTTGTCTAAGGTTTGCTTTTGCAGGATTGAATACGAAAGTGTTTAAATTATTAAGCGATTTACCTGGCTGATAAGAAAAAACTTTCTTAGTTTCTCGTATAATTTCTGTGTTGGCTGTTGTATCAACAGTGAGTTCAATAAGACCAGCATTTGCATTGTGTGTGTATGTTGAACCAGCCGTGTTTGATGTTACCCATTCACCATTATCTGCATACCTATGTGATGAATCAAACATCGTAAATGGTAATGAAATTCTCGCACGACCAAATGCGTCAACTGCTGTGCCTGAGGGATTTGCTGGACCAACAAGATTGCCGTATTGATCGGATAGCATTACAACTTCGAAAATTGTTTTGCCATCACCGAGATATTGGTGAGTATCTTTACGGAACTGTGCCATGCTATTCTTCCTTGCGCTTCTTGCCTATATTATATTTAGCTACAAGATTCCATTCAGACTTTTCTTTGTGAGAGATAATCTTGATTTGGGATAATGGAGCAACAGGGTCTGAACTTTTCTGAGCGTCTACTAATTCTACTAATTCCCACTCATCTAGCAGATTGGCAATAGAATTAAGACGGGCGCGGTCATCTTCTGTGAAGTCTGACTGCTTCCCGTCTAGTAAAAATAACTGCTTAAAATGCACTATGTAATATTTGCCCTGCTTGTGTAGTATGTGACAGGACTGAAACAGCGTCTTGTCTTTCTTTGAGGCTACTCCAATACGCGAAAGTGTCTCACGAACTTTTAAAAAGTTGTCAGGATTTGGTAGTGTTACCTCCACTAATTCTCTTATGTCTAACATTCAAACCACCTTTGTTTAGCGTCTTTTTGATCTGTTCGATCTGTTTGTCAGACAAAAGGGAAATTGCTTCTTTGGCCTTTTCATTGGAATAGCCAAAGTATTCCTTCACTGCTTCCAAGTCCTCAACAATCTCACGCTTTTGCCATTTCTGAAACGGGCGCTTATATCCCCGTACAGTATTTAGCAAATAGTGGTATTGTAGAAGAGGATCAATGCTAGGGTGCTTGTTCATCTCATTAGCAAACATTACAATATCATGGTGGAATGACAGTGAACGGTTAACGACGAACGGGACATAATCCCGTTCATTCTCTTGTGTCACGACCACTTTCTTGGTTTGCTGGATAGAAGGTATGATATCTTTGAAAAGATCAGCCATTCATAAATCTCGTTAGGTCATTGTTTTCAATACTCTTCTGTCTTTTCTGACAGTAAGAAGATTGATCAATATTGTTTTTACCAATATCTGTCATATGCGCTAATTGCATGATTGGCTGACGATTGAACATGCATGAATATTCGTAGATTGCTGTACTCTCAATCATGAGAAGCCATGACCGTACCAGATTATCACTTATCTTTACTTTGGGAATCAAAACATTGAAGTAAACGTTTTCCATAAGATCATGACCGCTTCCATAATTTTCGTAAAAGATGTTGTATGATGTATCATACGTTTTGGAAATATTTGTTCTTATCAAGTTTTTACGATGCTCATTTATTCTCTTATAGAGTTTACTACACATCCAAAACTGTTTACCATCACTTCTCTTTTTGTCGTGATAGAACTCAGATGTATTATATGACTTACCTGCCATACCGAAGTATAGTGTATTCTCATACTCATGAGGAAATAGATTATCATTCGGCTTATGTGTAAGCGGACTAGTGAGAGAATACACACCGAACGGAACATTCTTGATTTTCACAAGATCACTCATCTTGTTCCAACCAAGATTTTCACAATTCAGTTTAATAAGATCCAAATGCATTAGGTATACTCACATTCTACCATGAGTTCTGTCAAACAAGCAACAAGATTGATTTCTTGATCCGCAACAAATGCAGACTGATACTGATACTTTCCGATAGTCACTACAGCTTGAGGAATGCTGTGTGGCTTCATATACTCATACAGGCCGTCGTAAATCTTACGATAAATTCTTGCAGGCTCAATGTCAGAATTAGCTACACACCATTTCCGCATTTCGCTGAAATTCTTATCCTTCAGATGCTTGACTAGATCACCAATCTTTCTTACATCGGACAGTTGAGCAACAATGCCTGCATCAAGAGAACCAGAAGAACTATAACGCTGCAACTCATTAAGAGTGCGACGATAGTCAGGAAAATACTTTTCAATGATCTTAGCTAGAACCGCTTTATCGTATGTTACATTCTCTTGTGTGAGAATGTATTCCATGCGCTTCATCAACTGTGAAGCCATCTTTGCTTTCTCATCATTCCGAAGAGCGAAGTCAATGACAGAACAACGTGAATGAATAGCATCAATCAGCTTGGATTTGAAGTTACAAGTGAAGATGAAAGTACAATTCGCAGCAAACTCTTCAATTGCACCACGCATTGCTGCTTGTGCATCTGGAGTCATATAGTCTGCTTCGTCTAGAATGATAACTTTCTTACCACCAGTTAGGGACACTGTTGAAGCATAGTTACGAATGGTAGTTCTCAGAACATCAATGCCACGATTTTCAGAAGCATTGATATACAAGTGGTTGATACCAATCTCATCACACATGGCCCGTGCAACAGTTGTCTTACCGACACCTGCTGTACCAGTCAGCATGAGATTTGGAATCTCTTTGTTGTTTACATACTCTTGAAACGGCTTCTTCAACCGATCAGGAAGAATACAATCATTGATCGTTGAGGGGCGGTACTTTTCCACCCATAGGAAAGATTCGGTCATCAATTTCGTCTACCATTCTTTGAAGGAGTTCTTTGGTGCCAGCACCGCCAAGGTTCTGAACATAGATACTCTTGGCGGTAACCAGCATGTTGGAAGCTAACATTAGTATGTCTTGAACATTATCGCACATCATGATCTGCCTGTCAATAGGCTTCATGAGTTCTTCCATGCGTTGAATAATGTCTTGCTTGTCCTTCTTTGTCACTTCATGACACCATCGTAGAAGTCTTCAAACTGACGATTCTCTTCCTGTTCCTGAGCGTAGTTTGCACGGAAGTAAACCTTAGCCATACGACGAATGATCTTCTTATCAACACCAGTCTTGTCAGAGATTGTATTGATAGAGTCCTTCTGATAGTCTCGTTCAGAAGCTACGCGCGTGAGACTATCATTCAACTGAACAATAGCTTCCTTGAGTTCTTTCTTCTGAGAATCAGAAAGGGAGTTAATGCTAACGAAGTTTTGATTGTGCCCAATACCAGCCATTACTTGCTCTCCAGTGCGATGAAATACTTGATCTTGTCCTTGAATGCGCCAGCCGATGCAGTGAACTTAGCAAATGCACCAAGCTGAATTTCAACATCATAGTCTCCTGGGATCAACTTGATGTTATCAACCTTGAACGATGCGATGAAGTCTTCACCGTTGTAATCGTTAAGCTTGAATGACGCATGATTGGAAGTGTCGTTAGCCTTTTCATGTGTCTGCAAACGAATCTCGCCGTTCTGACCAACAACGGACAAATGAGTAAGATTGTTCATAGACGCAAGGCGAAGAAGCTTTGTCATAACAGCATTTGTCAGAGTAAAGCTAACATCCGTCTGCTTCAGCTTGAGTTCCTTGTCAGGCGGTGATACGATCAGATTGGTAGAACATGAGTAATAGTTAAAGCTAATCTCGCCATCATTCATGATGACAGCACTATCCGAGAATGTGAGTTCTGGGCTATTCAATGTGCTGATATTACCAAGGAACTGATTTAGATCATAGATGCCAAACTGTTCAGGCAGAGAATCATCAATTTCTACCTCAACAAGAATGGACTTCTCAGGGGAAATAGTCTTCTGGGTTTTTCCCTTCTGAAGAACAAGTCCAGAATTGATTGCGGAAAAGTTCTTAAGAACACTCAGGGTGTTTTCACTCAACTTCATTTGTTTACCTCATAATATAGTTTAGGCAGCTATTGTAGCAGGCTTTTGCGGGCCTTACAAGTTATTTTTTCGCATGTTGGTGCGTATCTTTTCCCTTGTTTCCTCGGTGTGTGTTTTACCGTAAAAGTGATTTAGAGGTCCTATTGGACCCGAAAAAACTTTCAGCATGTGAGCAACATCACCGTCCAGCATAGAAAGTGGACCAACATTGTCCAGTTGATAGTCAAAGTTCTGTCCAATCCATGCCCATTCTGAATAGTGAACAGTCTTGATAAGTTCATCATGTGCTTCTGGCGCATGAAGGAACATAGGATCATTTGCTGCCTTAGCAATATCATACCACTCAGGATCAGGACCACGCTTTACACGAATGACAAATCCACCCTTGTCTTGGATGAACTTGATTTCATTTGGAAAGCGAACATCAGCAATGACTACATTTGGATAAAGATTCATCTTCCGTTCAAGTGAATATATCCAAATGTTTGGATCAAGCATATCACGCCCGACTTCTGTACCCATCATCTGAAGCATGTTTCGTGGAGTGATATGCTTGCCAGTCTTTTCAGACCACCATTCATCCTTTTCTTCACGCCATGCACGGCTTTCATCAGTCTCACCCTCTAGAAGATTTCGCGGCCATCCAAAGATGGCCGCTGTAGCGTCCTTTAGCGAGTCTGCAAATGACAGTTTTGTGAAGTTATGTTTCTGGACAAGAATGTCAGCGACAGTTCCCTTGCCTGAACCGATAAATCCAACAACACCTATGATCATTATAGATTTCCTGTATGTTCTGCGATCTTCTGCATGTTACCAGTGAAAGCATATGTGCCGACATGTTGAGTCTTCATCCACGGACACAACCAGATTGAACCGCCAATCTTTCTCCAATACTGACAGAACATGTAGTCTTCGGAAAGATAGCGATGGGATGCATTCTTTTCAATCTCAAGAAGCTTTGTGAATTCCTCTTGAACAGCATCACCCTTTGCTGCTTTTTCCATAAGCGCATGGACATCATCAAATGTATATCCATTATCAATGACTGTATCAAAGTACGCATGAATGTAACGCGAACCATCAAAATTAGCCTGTCCGACATGATCAGGCTTATAGTTCTGCTTAGGATAAGCCTGAGCGAACTTCTCAAACACTTCACGCTTGATGAGCATATAGCCTGTTCCGATTTCCATGACTTCAAGAGGCTCAGTTACCTTGAACTGCTTTGTTCCTGGAATTGGATTGAACACATAATCACCAGTTAATGCATCCAACTCACCTGGAGTGATTGTTGGATTCTTTGCCATTGCTGTTGCAATGTTTTTCCAATTAATGGACTTCTTTGGATAAGGTGCACCGATAACATCTTTGTTCAAAGCAATAAGCGCAAGAACATCGTTAGGATCAAAATGAATATCAGAATCGATGAAGAGTAAATGTGTATAACCTGAGCGCAAGAACTCGTCAACAAGATAGTTTCGTGCGCGAGTGATTAGAGATTCATTGAATAGAAAAGAGAATCGAATTTCAATGCCATACTGCATACAAATGCCTTGAAGATCAAGGCAAGCTTTCATATACATACCAACATTTTGTCCGCCATACATTGGCGTAGCCACGAATAGCTTTGTCTTTCTCAAATCTTCTACTTTTATTTGTAGTTGCATTGTATACTCCATGATAAAAAAAGGGACGCTACAGAACTATATAGCATCCCTTTTTGAGGGTGTCAATAAAAATTAGGCAGCAAAACGATAAAACATCTTGCGCTTGCCATTCACAGTGCGGTAGTTGCTGTAAATGGTCTTGCCCTCAAGAGTGCGTAGATCATACACACGCTTATAAACAGCGTTCTTTGACAAACCAGAAAGCTGGGCCAAACGACCTGCTGTAATGCCAGCGCCCTTTGTATTACGACGAAGAACCTTGGCAACTCGGGAAAGATGAGACATTCAAATACTCCATATTAAAAGTTATGAGCCGATACAATTGGACGGTCGGAGAGGGCTCAATTCTCCGACCGCATTCTTGTTAACTAAAAAGCAATCTCAGCATCGGAAACCGCAGCTTCTTCGGTCTTAACCGGCTGAGGATTGACAGTCTCGTCCAGCTTCAGGTAGAGATCCATGAAGCCGTTCTTGGTATCAACATCAAAGCGGTTCAGACAAAGCTTGATAGCCTTTTCACGGTCACGACCGAAGATTGCGAACGCTTCGCAGATGTGGACGAGTCGACGGGTCGAGATAATGTCGGACACAGCACCATCATAGAAAGCTTTACGGATCATGTCAGCCCAGTTGACTAGCTTGTCAGCAAAGTCCTTGTCTTCAATGCCAGAGGCCTGAAGCACATTGTTAAGGATCTTGGCTTCGGTCTTGAGCGGCGGGTATTCCTGCTCAAAGGTGATGCTGAACCGCTCAAGGAAAGCTTCATTCATGACATTGGTACCGATGAAGCGGCCATCGTCCGAACCCTTACCCTTGGTGTTAGCGGTAGCAAGGATGTTAAAGCCAGCCGCAGGCGTGATAACACGATTGATCTTCTTAAGGTAAATCGGCTTGCCCTCGAGGACAGGCTGGAGACACATAAGCTTGGCGTCACCAAGATCAACCTCGTCCAGAAGCAGAATCGCACCGCGTTCCATAGCCACGATAACAGGGCCGTTCTGCCAGACAGTCTTGCCGTCAATAAGACGGAAACCACCGATCAGATCATCCTCGTCCGTTTCTTTGGTGATGTTAGCACGAACAAGTTCACGACCTTCCTGGGCGCAAATCTGTTCAATCATCATGGTCTTACCGTTGCCAGACAGACCAGTCACATAAGTCGGATAGAACTTACCAGACTTGATGATCATGCGAACATCGGAAAAGTGACCGAACGGGACATAGCCCTTAGCTTTGGACGGTACCAGAGTAATAGCTTCGGAAGTGTGAAGAGCAGCCATATTCAAGTCTTCCTGATTAGCAACAGCAATCGCTGTATTCGGCGCAACGGGAACTTCCGAAGCAATCTCGGAAGCAGCGATGACATTTTTAGCCCGCTTCACAACCTTAGCAGACTTAGCCACAGTCTGAGCCGTAACGCCAGAGTCGTCAAGAGTATAGACACCGCGACCAATGCGGCGCGATTCGTCTTTGACAAGCCACGTCGGATAGGAAACATCGCAGTTATCATAAAGATGAACCAACTGCTGGCGAGTGATGGTCTTGATATCACCATACTCGGCCTTGACAGCGGCGAAAAAGGCACTCTTATCAACGGACTTAGCCATTAGAACTTTCCTTGTGTGTGTTTTGGATTATGTGTATATTATAGTCTAGGAAGAGGTGGTTGTCAAGCGGCAATTCGCTTGACAAACCGAGAGAGTAGAACGCGGGACACAGCTTTCTTTTCCGAAAACTTGATGAATTCCGATGCCATCTTTTTCTTGGTCATATCGGACTTGATGTTAAGATTTCCAGTCGAAACATCAAACGTCTTCTGGTTGATGATATAGTATTCATCGTAACCAGAGGTAGTTGCACTGAAGAACCCGTTTGTTTTCCAATCAGCCGAAGCTTTCTTGTAAGCTTCACCAGACTGACCGTTGACACGGCTGTAAGATTGATTGAAGCCATACGAGGTGATGTAGAAGCCAATCAGATTGCAGCCAGTCCGGTCCTTGAGAACACGGAGAAGCAAACCAGTCATAGCCTTATCAGAGTAAGGGTCCCGATGATAATACGAGTTCTTAATCTCAGACCGAATCTCATAAGTCTTCTTGGTGATATCATCCTGAAGAATATACTTGCGCTTCTTCCAAGACGAATGCAAACCGTGAACCATGTGAATTGGATCAGAATCACCGTCAGTCAGGAAGATTGTGTTAACAATCTGAACCCGAGACTTAGCCTTGAACCGATTGACAATCATGTCAGCTACACCAATACACTCGTTAAGCGGAGTGGACTGGAGACTGTCACACCGAAGATGCCCATTACAAGCCATCACATACAGATGGAACATTGCGTCATTGAATTCTGCAACATTCATCCGCGATGAAAGCAAGTTACGAGCCACGAAATTGTCAAAGTACAGTTCATTCTGGTTCTGAGTAAACGAAGCGCCGTTGATACGACCCTCATCAACATCAAAGCCAGTGGTACTACGGAATGAGTAGACTTCAAACGGAATCTGAACCTGCTTACAGAACATGGTCAGCGAAAGAAGCTGCTTTACAGTCTTCTTAAGATGAATGTCCATGGAGCCAGACCAGTCAATGAACATGACAAAGCCGTGGTTCTTACCAGAAGCAACAGTGGTGATACGACGGAACAGGTCATCATTATACTTGTATGAATGAAGCTTGTTTGTGTCAATCACACCAGTTTTGGAGATGCTAGTGCGGCTGTACTCATCAGCCGATTTCCGCATCTCAAACTCCTTCACCATGAAAGAGATTGAAGCTTTTTCATTAGCCTTGAACTTCTGGAGTTCCTCACGAACAGCTTTGAGCCAATCCTGGTTCCAGAAGCCAGCAATACATTTGCGCTGGTCAGCAAGAACAATCTTGTAATCATTTACAACCTGTTCATACTTGACAGGGCGAGGGATCTTGACGTAAACATATTCCTCGTCCGACTTGATGACAAGGTCTTCCTGATTTTTCTGCCAAGCCTTTTCAGTTTCAGACTCGGGAATGTCATCATCAGACTTTGCACCGACGTTTATCGGATCATCAGAGTCGCGCTTGTCATCGCCGTCACCAGCTTCGGTGTCGTCCGAGTCAGACTCACCATCGTCCTCTTCCTCATCATCAGAGTCGTCATCGCCGCGACCAGAGGTATAGTTTTCTTCCTCATCATCATCGCCGAAATCTTCCTCATCAGACTCGTCGGAAAAGTCATAGTCGTCCTCGTCGGACATTCCACCCTTAGCACGAATATCGTCCGAGTCAGTTTCAGGCTCGTCCTGTTCCTGCTTAGACTTAGACCAACCGAAGATTTCCTCGGTGAGTGCAAGCACCTCATCAAAAGTCTCAGCCGCTTCAACCTTAGCGACCATTGCCTTTTCTTCGGCCGAGAACTTGATACCAGACATTGCACCGCCCTTGAAGTAGATATTCAAGCGGTCAATGAAAGCCATAGAGTTAACGTCCTTGGACTTGGTACCAAAGAAGTCGCGTTCAATGAGTTCGGCGTAGCCCTTGACATAGTTGCGGCGAGAGCCAGGGAAGCGCCGCTTCTGGCGCTTGTCAATGCGGGCGTCTTCAATGACGTTCAGAAAGCCCTTGACTGCACCCATAGCACGATTGGAAGCCGCACCAGTGACTCGCTTTGCAATGTCAGACAATGCGTCAAGCCAGCCGTCAGAGGGTGTGTCAAGAGCATGACCAACCTCGTGAACAACCAGCATATCATACAGGTCATTGGACATTTCGCGCCAGATAGGGAGAATCAGAACACGCTTAACCACATCAAACATAGCAGTTTGTGCGGCGGCCGAGTGCTGTACCGTAATGTTTTCCGTAGCCAGCAACTTGGCTAGCTGGGACTTAGCATTGTGATTGTGTACTATTTCCATAGTGTCCTCTTGATTATGGACATATCTTAAACTGAATCAGTTCAAGTGTCAATCGTTAAAATACTTAGGAAACATCTTATGCAGACGAATCTGTGATTTGAGAGCATACAGATTGAGGGGATATCTTGCAAACACGGATTGGGTTGCAAGGAACTGTTCAAGAGCATAGAGGGAGCGTTTCATCATATACTATAGATGGGGATTGCAAGTCGGTTTTTCAAGTGGCACAAATGCATACCAGCTATGCGATGGACACATAGCTGGTTGGCTAAATGCTTGATTTTATTAGGTTCGGCTAAGTCTTTGATATCTTTCGCAGAACCATCCCATAATTGTTGACCTTAGGGAAACTCTTCAGATCAACTCCTGGTTTCAATCTCAGCTTATTATCCTCTGGTCCCAAACCAAGCTGTCTTCTCAACGGATGGTTGAGATTCTGAAAAGGCTCATAGTTCACATAATGATGCCAGCGTCCATATTTCCAGACGATTCGAGCCACATCTGGATGCATATCCACTAGCATCTGAGACTTATTTATTGTACCTGTTGCGTTCAACTGACCATCACGCCACTTGCTCTTGTCAAGATCACCCTCAGCGTGATAAAACTCCGCAGTGTTACCACCCTTGACAGTTTGAGTTGCAGCTTTGCCTTGCAGAAAGTTATTGAACTGAATCGTGCAATCACCATCTTTCAATACACGAAGGCAAATGTCAGTGTCCTCATTGTAACGACCACGCCATCTATGCTTGCAATCATTAGAGATTAGCAGTGTGGAATAGATACGAGTATTCAGCACGAAAGGATAGTAATGCTGATTAGGTGCAATGAAGAACCGATACTGTAGACCAGATATGGGTACATTCTCAAATCTATCAACAAAGTCTTCACATGCTTTGAACATTGCACCAGACTCCACACGAATACGCTGATTGAGATGTAGTCTATAGAAGTCTTGAATGTTATCATCACACACCCAATGCTTCTCAGCACCTATAGAGATTGAGTGATCCCAACACCAGTTTCTCGCACGACCAGGACCGTCACCGTGGTTAGAAAAAGGAGCAACAAGAAGGATAACATAATCGCGAATGCTAAAGTTATCCAGCGCATTTTCATAGTTCTCTTCATCTTGTGGTTCAATAGCAATGTAATGTGGTATCTTCATACGCGCGAGAGAGCGCGAGGTATACATCGTTTCATGTCTACCCTTAGAGATAATGTATACTGGATGTGTTGGATTAGTCATTCTCCATTCCTACAATAAACAATGTTTACCCATGCACCCTTTGTGTCTTCTCTGGCCTGAACATAACCAAAATGCTTGCGAAGAAGATCAAGAGTGTCATTATACTTCTCATGTGTCTTTAGATCATTCAAGTGAGCATGATGAAACTCCATGATGAACTCACGAATATTGTACCAGTTATTGATTGCGGGCAAACACTCTAGTTCACCACCTTCAATGTCCATCTTGACTACTGTAGGCTTAACAGTCTCAAAGACATAGTTGATATTGGTACAATTGACTGTAACTGTATCTCTGCCTCGTTTTGCAACAAGAGAGTGTGCGCCTTTGTTCTTCTTTAGATTGATAGAAAAGTCGCGTGTCTTATCATTGTTACCGATAACAGCTTCGTTGTGTAGTACATACTTGCTTGTGTCTGGAATATTCATTGCCACATTTTTACATGCGAGATTATAATTGTCAATATCAGGTTCGTATCCATGAACAAGTGCTGCACCTTTCTTCAATGCAAATGTTGTAAACATTCCGATATTCAAACCAAAGTCTACTACAACATCATCAGGCTTGATCTGTAGCTTATTGTACTCACCAGAAAATACCTCATGAACTACAAATTCATCTGAGGTACCTTCTCTTACTTCTGCTTGAATGTCTCTATAAGTTATTGTCTTGACTGTCATTCTTCAAACCACCTCTTTAAGGAGTTCTCATCCTTATCAAGATGAGGATACCACATGCTTTTTGTTTTCTTTGAAATCGTCTGCTCATCATCAACAGACTTATACTTAGCCACAAACTCATCAAAATCTTGCTGATTGCGGAAATGCAAATAGATTGTCTTGAATGGAGGATTGTCTTTCTGAATAAACTCAGGCATTCCTACCCAGAGTTTTTCGCGCTCGTTTTCATTATCATCTTCCATACCAAGGAAT
>Ga0208019_1000194_pt1 | contig 33880 bp, 33 predicted proteins | sample CB_VirMetaG_5_FD_184540 | JGI IMG/M metagenome (GOLD analysis project Ga0208019, IMG submission 184540) | Freshwater to marine saline gradient viral communities from Chesapeake Bay - CB_1508_1D Viral MetaG (SPAdes) (version 4) | ecosystem: Environmental > Aquatic > Marine > Coastal | place: USA... | reverse complement strand
ATAAGCTGCGTTTATTTCTTCTTCAAGCGCAGGATATTTCTTTACATGCATAGCCTTGTTTCGATCTACGATCTCCTTAAAGGTTTCGCGTCGATATAGTTCTGGCACATACTTGGCATACTTCATGTGCACGGTGATGTCTGAAAGTATTTCTGTTGATAGATCCATAGTTTATTTTGCTCCTTCTTTTTGTTCCTTCTGCTCTTTCCTAAACTTCTTGTACTTTTCTTTCAGAATCTCACTTTGGTCCTTGACAGAGATAGTGGATGCTTCTTCGTCCGTTGGCTTGATAACTTCAATACTTACATTTGATGTGTGCATTTTAACAGGGAATACGAGTCCATCAGGTCCGTTCCTGTTCTTGGCAACAAAAAACCTTCCTGTATTGTTTTGCTTATCTTCTACTGTTCTCGAAAGTGAGAAAATGAAGTCAGACACAAAGCATTTGTTGAATGCCTCGGAAATGGATTCCATTGTGATAACTTCTGCATTGAGTCCTGACCTATTCGTTTGAGAGGCAGTCCAGAAAGAGCAATTGAACTCTTTGGCCAGACCACGCAACTCTTCATAAATAGATTCGAGTTCATGTCTTTTCTCTCTTCCAGAAGAAACTGGACGCAAAAGATCTGCATAGTCAACAATAACCATATCAGGATCTATGTCCTTCATCTTCAACTTTTCAAGGTGAGTTCGCAGAGTCCGCGTAGATGCTGACTTTGTGGGATATTCCTTTACGAGAAGCACACCCTCAAGATCCTGAACTTTCTCATAGATCTCCTCCTTGAAAGTATGCATTTGAGAAAGGGGGATCTTGGTAAGACAAGAGTCATAACGACCAGCCACGACGGTATCAGCAAGCTCAAGTGTGTAATGAACTACTGTCTTGCCGTGTTTGATCGCCTGGGCTCCCAAGTGAACGAGAACCATTGACTTTCCGGCACCTGTGGGGGCAATAACGACGCCAAGTTCTGCCTTACCAAGACCACCCTTACAAATTTCATCAATCTCCTTCCACCCTGTTGTAATCGGGTTTCGGGCCTTGATCTCAAAGCGCTTCTCAAAGTCTTTTACATAATCGTAGCCATGATCAGAATAGTCGCCCAACTTGATTGCATCGTTGATGATCTTGGAGATCTCGTCAAATGAAGAGCGTTCAAGTAGTTTGACTGACTTGATCATTGCTTCCTTCAACTTTTGCTTTCGGCAAAAGTCAAGTGCTGTCTTCTTTACATACTCGGAGCCGCTAACGACGGAATCGTGAATGCGAGCAAAGTAGTTTCTCAACTGCTGCTGGGTTGCTGCGTTCTCGTCCTCGATCTCGGCACGAATAATAGAAATCATGATCTTGTAAGTCGGGTGAACATTATACTTCTCCCGGTACTCAAAGATCTTACGAATAAAGACACGGAGGTAGTGGAGTTCCAAAAAGTTAATATCTAGAACTTCCATGATCTGGTCGGCAAAAGGACGATCCAGCAAGATCATCTGGCATAGAGTTTCTTGAAAATCCTTGCCAAATTTGCTGAAACTCGGCTTCTGCTTCTTCTCCAAATCACTGTCCCCCGTCTTTTGAATGTAGCCCACCTTGGGTCGCCTGTCAAGCACTTTGCTTACTCTTCTCGATCATGCCACGGAACATCGTGAACAGTTCCGTCCAATTGTAAGAGCCAAAGCCATGACTGACCGATGCCTTCTTGAGACCTGTTGCATTTAGTTCAAGCAAGAAGTTTTCAAGAGCATGGTTGATCTTATGACGACCCTGCACCGAAATGCTGGGTGGTGTCAAGTTCATGACCTTGTAATTAGTCTCCACTGTGTCCCAGCCTTCGACAACATTGGAATAAAACTTGACCTTTTCGTTAGTGTCTTCGCAGAACCGCCTTACATCGGAAAGCGTGTGCATCTTGTCTTCGCAAAGAAACGCGAGGCGCTTGGAAATGGTTTTCAGACCTGCGCCCTGGATGCCGACGAGGTTATCGGACTTGTCGCCGGCAATAGCACGGGCGATGACAAAGTTCTCTGGGGAAATGCCATACTCGTCAATGACAGTCTTCTTTGTCCAAGCCTTCTTTTGAATAGGTCGGTAAAGGACAGTCTCATTATCCAAGAGTTGCAGGAAGTCCTTGTCGGAGGACACAATAACCTTTTGCCAACCCTTGTAGCGAGGAGACTGGACGACAGCAGCAATAATGTCGTCTGCCTCGACCTTATCAAGCACAAGCTGGATGATCGGCATTTCGTTTAGCATTTCCATAAGGATCTGCTGCTGCCAGATCATATTTTCCTTTTGGGACTGCTCTGACATACCTTCGATCTCGTAGTTCTTACGGAGAGGCTTACGACCCTGCTTGTACTCCTTGACGGTCTGACGACGCTTCTGTGAGCCACCAGCACCATCCCAAGCAATAATAACTTGGTCTGGATTTGCTTCTCGCATGATCTTCTTCATGGAGTTTAGGAAACCAACGGCACCACCAACAGGGTTGCCATTAGTAGAGATCATCCCATTTACAATATAGTTTCTTATAAAGGCGTTAAGGGCGTCAATAATAACCACTCGCTTCTTCTTATTTTCCACTTTCCCTCCAAGTTCTGTTTATAGTTTATAACACTCGATCGTCTGGTCGTCAATGGAGTAGAACACCCTCTTGACACCAACATGACGAAGAACCTCTTCACACATGGGACAAGGCTTGGAAAGAAGAAGAGAACCCTGCTTGCTGATCCTGACAACATAAATGTCTGACCCTCGGGTTTTGTCTCTCGCAACGCCAAGAATAGCACCAAGTTCAGCGTGGTGGGTTGCGTGTCCGCAGCCATGAGCCCGAAAGCGTTGTGCCCACCTCTGAACCTTGTTTTGGTTTGCCGACCAGTTTAGGACGCTTCCGCCCTTTACCAAAATGGCTCCGTGCCTGTGTAGCGAATAGGTAGAACCCTCCGCAAGACGACGAGCCAGGTCAACATAGCGCCTATGGCGTCCCTTGATCTTCATACAAGAATGCCCCAACACTCTTATAGTAGCGTGTTGGGGCATCAAAGTCAAGCGGAATGTTTTATCATTCTTCGCCGTCTATATCGTAAAACTCCTTGGCGTCGACTGCCTTGTTGTCAAAGCGGAGAATGACTTCTTCTTCCATAAGCTTGAAAACTCTTTCTCGGAATGTGTCGTTCTGCAACTTTTCCAACCAGTTAGCTGACTGGAACTTTTCGGTTTTTCCATCTTCGTAATGCAAAGTCCACCAAGCGCCTGCATTCGTGAGGTGCTTGGAACTTTTAATAGCTTCAAGCCACGACTCTTCGTCTTGGATTTTAACATCATCCCCAGCCCAAAGGATCTTGAACGTGCATTCTCGACCATCTGAACCGAAACGGGACTTCTTAATCTTTGCCTTTACCTCTGTGCCAACCCGGAAACCCTTGTCATCATAAATGTAGCTTGACTTGCCCTTACGAGCAGTCAGCCAGATGCGAAGAGAATAGGCATAAATGGCTGCCTTGCCGCCTGGGGTGAAATATGGCTCCAACCTTGCTTCCGCAATGTTTGAGGTAATGTTCGTCTTCAACTGGTTTAGAATAAGAAGCGTGGACTGCGAATTCGCAATAGGAACGGTTAGCTTTGCGAAACCCTTTGACAAGATGCGTGGCTTGACAGCCATGCTTGAAAGCGGGTTAAAATCGCCTTCAATGTCGGTGGTAGAAGGCGTCATAGCAAGGGAGTCCCAAATAAACAGCATTCGGTTCTCGTTTCCTGCTAAGAGTTCTTCAATAGTTTCCAAAACAAACTCAACTGACGATGCTTGAATGTAAAGTAGATCATCTACATCACAGCCGGCGTTTGTCAGAAAGTCAGGGTCAATAGCTGACTCTGAATCAAAATAGACGACATCAATGCCCATCTTCTGGGCGTTGCCTGCGATCTGGGCAGCCATGTAAGACTTACCAGAGGCAGAAAGACCAGCGATCTCCGAGATCTTTCCTACTGGAATACCGGCGTACTTTCCACGACAAATGATGGAGTTTAGCCAGCGGGAACCAGTTGGGATCCACTCGGTAACCTCTGTCGGGTTTGTCCCTGACAGATCGTGGGCAACTGTTGCACCTGCCTTCTTGTTGACAAGCTTTCGCATCTCAGCGATGGAAAGCTTTCCTGCCTTTGCCTTTGTTCTCTTAGGCATTTATTTCAGTGCTCGTGGTTGTCGGTCATAATGTTATTGGCCTCGTCAAAAACGGGCTCGGTCTCTTCGACCTCAACATCTTCAACAACCTCAACAACCTCCGGCTCAGCTTCCTCGGCTGGCTCGGCGACGACCTCGATGGTCTCAATGTTGTTTGTTCGATCTTCGTCGGTTGGCTCGGTGTTAATAAACATCATGCTTGTGACACCAGCAAAGACGGCAAAAACCGCAACCGCTACGAAGGCAACGTTCTTGTTGCTAAAATTATTCTCGTTTGTCATAAGTTCCTCCTTTAAAAAATGCGGGGCATCTGTAACCCATGCCCCCCTGCGGTTGGTTCAGGACTCAGGTGCCTGTCGAAACGCCAGTGTCCGCGCTGCCAGTGTCACCTGTCTCACCAGTGGAACCCGTGGGAACCGTGGTGGGGGGAGTTGTTGGAGGAGTCGTAGTCCCCGTTGGCTCCGTGGTGGTTGTCTCTGAACCGGTGTCGCCACTGTCCTCCTTGTCTGACCCGCAGCCAAGAAGTAGTAGTGCTCCCATCACGGAAACACATAAGCGACCAAATAGATTACTGAACATGAATGAATTTCTCCTTTTATGCACTCATCAAGTCATTAAAAGCGCTGTCAACGCTTGAAGTGGTGTTGTTACTGTCGTACTTCACAACATCCTCTCCAGCAGAGTCCTCGCCTGCAAGCCACTCGTCAAGCATAACCTGAATTTCCTGTGGAGTCTTCCGTGGGAAAAGCTCATCGAAATCAGGGATGCTGTCGAGCAACTCTGCGCATCGATCAGGGCCGCCAACTGCATCATCGCAGAGAGGGCTTGAACGACGGCGTGGAGTAATGCCGGTCTGTGGGAAAGATGCTCCAGGCGGCTTTCCATAGGTAATAACGAGGTCAGTTCCTGACTCAACATCGGTAATGTCGCCATACTCGGGGTTGAGAACAAGCTGGAGAAGCTGCTCGTAAGCACGCTTTCCAAAACCCCAGATGCGAACACCCTTCTCCTCCTCGCCTCGGACGAGAACGGGAGCAAAGAAACGCTGCTTTGCCATCAGATCCTTAGCCTGCTTGATGCTGGCCTCGTCACCTGCCTGGAAAAGCTGACGAACAAAGTCGTTTAGTGGGTCGTCAATGCCAAAGTTACGCTTCGGGCTGAGGAAACCAGGGTTCTTACCCAGGTTGTAGTGGAACCAAAACTCCTTAAATGGATCGCCATCAGGGGTTGGAACGATACGAATGGTCTGTTCACCATCCTCGGGACGCCAGAAGGGAGACTCCTTCTTACCGCCCTTGTTGTGAAGTGCGTCAAGCTTTGCACGCATCTTGTCAAGATTGATACCCATTTTTCTTTTCTCCTTGTTGTTTAAAGAAAGACTGGCAAATATCCCAGCCCTACTGGTTCTGTATCATTGGACTGTGGATCAAAAGGTATCCGTAGTCCGTCTCATAGTTGGTAGGAAAAACACCATAGGAAACTGTTTTTGTTTCATCAGTGATCTTTCCTGTCATTTGTGAAACGATGGTCTTGTGTAAAGAGCCATCCTCTCGCAACCTCTTGCCCCCAACACAATAAATGTAGCATGCTTCCCGTGGTGTGTCAAGTGAAAAGAATAACTTTTCTTCATCCTTTTCAAAGTCATAAATCCCAACTGTGGAGATTCGGCGGGTTTCTCCTGGCTCTTCAAGCCCGCCCATGACTGGTTCTTGGTTCTTGCACACATTTATCATGTGGAGAGTTGAAACGATGATCTCGTTCAACTTGTCATAATAGCCGATGATCGGAACTTCGCCAATAACGGCCTCAACTGCGTTGTTTGAAATAAGGTAAATGCGTTCTATCGCGCCTGACCTTGCGTATTGCTGGAGCACATTAAATGTTACGCGCTCATGCCTCTTCTTACGCTCGCTTAGGAGCGACCGGTCAGGTTGAATGTAGACGACGCTTATTCCTTTCTTGTCCTTTATTCCTTCCATTACTCGGAGAGACATACCAGAAATGTCCCCCGATCCACCTATTACAATGTAGCACGCTCCCTCTGCTGTGTCAAGGAATTTTTTGAGGTCAGGTGCATTTTGTTCGTATTGCTCTGGTCCTTGTTGCTTTTCAATAGTATAACTGTTCTCGCCTCGCCTGTCAAGGTCAATGTAGAAGGTTTTGTACTGCGGGTATTTTGAAAAACACTCCGCAATAGCACAGCCAGCCTTTCCAAGACCAATGATGTTCATGGCGCAGCCTCCAACGCGGCCACGAGGGCGGCGGCTTCGGTGTCGTAGGTGGGCAGCACAATAGCCGCCAGCCCCTCAGACCCGTATCGAGCACCGACACCCCAGCCGGAGCCGGTATGCATCGTGCTTGCGATGTAGTCAGAGCCCCGATGCGGCTCCCACGCCTCCCGCACCAGCGCGAGCAGGCATCCCAGCGTGGCGGGGTCGGTGAGGTCGGGGAACCCGTCGTCCTCCAACCGTGCCGCTGCGTCGGTGTCGTCCTCGATGCGCTCGCTGTATCCGGTGGGGTAGCGCACGAGCATCCCCGGCATCCATCGCCAGTGCGGCGAGGCGACGGCTCGTTGTGCAAGTTCATTCATCACAGGTTAATCTCTTTCATATCGCCAAAGTTAAAGCCAGCGCGGACATTGACAAGGAACTTGCCGAGATCAGTGTCGCTGAAAACCTTTAACAACTCTGGGATCTTATGTCTCTCGCCTTCCTTCATGTCAAGGACGATGCTGTCGTGGATGATGAAAGCAATAAAACTTTCCAAGCCCTCCATCGCCTCGTTTACCTTGATGACCTGGCGAAGAACAAGATCGGCGGTGGTGCTTTGGACGATGTAGTTTAGAGCGTGAGAGTGATCGGCAGGAATAGTTCTGTCAAAGATCGTCTTTACCTCGCCGTTCTTCCAAAACTTGGAACGGACGGCATCGCGATCATAAATAGACGCAAACCTTTCATTTGTTTTGTTTTCATCATAGAGCCACGCAAGCAGCCCTACCTTCGCTTCTCCGCGTGTCGTGCCCTCGCTGAATAGATTACGCGCATTCCAGTCGTGAATGTCTTCTAGGGGTGGTGTAGAGCCTCCCAGGGCCATTAGCGTTCGTAGTTCGGCTGCGTTGAAGTCCAGTTCAACGAACCAGTCGTTAGTTGGTTGGATGATGTGGCGAAAGTCCTTGTTTAGTGTCATAATCGGAAAGGTTTCAAACTCGCTGGACAAGCGACCTGTGATGGTTCCGTTGATGCGATAATGACAATAAGGAGACACGGATCCCAAACGAGCGTTTAGGTGCTTGCCCTTGTCTGTAATGCGCAGCCTGTTGAGCGCAGACTGGTCGATGTTGACCTTTTGGCGGCGGATCTTCGTCAAAACCTTCGTAAGATCAGCTAAAAAGTCATAGTTAGCAGGTCTTTCGTAGTTTTCGAAGACGTGCTGGGTTATTTGGTCTTTCATTTTACAATAATCCTTGAGAAAAGTGGTTGGAACGAGGTCAAAAAAGCAGTTTTCGTTCAGATCGACCTTACCAAGAACGAAAGAACGGTAAAATGCTTTTAGTTTTGCTTCAACCTCTAGCCACTTGTCTAGGAGGTGAGGTGGGCAAACGTCAGCAAGAGACTGATTGGGAGCGTATAGACTAGCATACTCCACGTCAAGGTCTCTGAGAAACTCAGCATATTTCCATGTCTTCTGCAAGTTGTTTGGTAGTTCTTCAAAATACAGTTCTCCGTCCTTATAAACCCCAACACACTCGCCTTTGTCGTCGAGCGCCTGAAAATACATGACCCCTCCAAGTCTATTTCAGTATATCACAAAGTTTGATGCTTGAACACTTCTTTTAACTGTTTCAACAACATCGGCTTCGTCGCCTAGTCCTTGACGAGCAAAGTTCAATCGAGTTGTATCATAGAACAGCGAGCCTTCGAAGTGCTGCACATTATCGAACTTAGAGATAACGTAACGCATCGCCGAGGCCCTGTCAAGTTTTTTGACAATATTTCCTGCATTCTTTGAAATCTGTTCAACTTGAGCATCGCTGTAGTCCAGCCCTGTTTCAATATTACGGATCCTGACATACTTGTCAAGCCAAAATTCATTTGGGTAGGCATTTGGTATTCTTCTTGGGTCAACTTGGCGCCTTCTAATTGTCTTTCCCTGCTTGGCACATATGTTAAACGCTGTTCTTCCACCAGCACCAACTGTTGGGCCAGACTCTTTGATTACAGTTCTTGCTCTATGTTGTGCTATTCTGTTGTAAAACTGAACCATCAGGTTTATGATAGATGGGATGTCGTCTCCATAGGTCTGCGTGTAGGCCACGGCAAGAACATAGTTTGATCCACCAGGGAAACCAAACGCTTTCTCAATGTAGGGCGTCATTTGCGGAGAGTTTAGATCTGCCACAAGACGCCAGGGGATGTTCTTGTCGATCACAAAACCATAACGAGATGCAAGGTTCTTAAAATACTGGAAGTTCTTTTGTCTGTAATAAGCATCGATCTTGTACTGGTCTTCGCTGTAAGGAGCATTATCTACCTCAAATGCTAAACCAGTTGAAAGAGGAGAGTATCTTCTGGTTAGGAAATACATAGATCTTGTTATTGGCCTTTGTTTCCCAGTGTCTTCGACATACTGAAGAAAAGGATTGACAAAGGAATCAAAGTCTTCTATGTTATTGATCAGTCTATTGTTCTTAACATAATTTAGAAAATCTTCTGTTCTAGATCTTAGATTGTTCTTATAACTATCAAAAGGATTAATATATGCTTTCTTAACACTTAGCTCATTAAGAGCAGGTGCATTTCTATTAATGTACCCTTGTGCAAAATCTCTATCATACTTTCTTTTCATGTCTTTGTATGCTTCGGTAACAACTCTGAGTCCTACTTTGGTATTTGAGTCTGGTCCAAAGTTATCAAGTTCTTTCTGATTTACAAAGACAGGATTAAAGGATCCGTCTACTCTACCAATGAAGATCTTCTCGTTTAAGAGAAAGTCTTTTAGTTGTCTAGTTTCCAGTGTGGGTTCGTTTGTTTCTGGTAGTAAGGGAATAGCATTGACGGAATAGTCCGCCCGTTTAGCCATGCTTTCTCTTGCTGGTAAGTTATTAATAGCTGCCATTATGGTCTTGGTCTCCTACCACCAGTTTCAAATCTGGCTTTTAAAGTAGTGTTAAATGTTCCATCTGATGAAATAGAATTATCTATTGCAGTAATTAGATGATACCCTCCTAAGCCCATAATATTGGACCAAGATCTTTGTCGATCAGCACCATCCCCTCTATCATACCAAGAAGGTCCAGCACCCAGAGAACTTGCATCCAGATAGACATATTGTCCAACTCTGAACAAATTATTTCCTACCATTTCAATTGTTACGTCAAATTTGTTTGAAAGTTGACTTAATATAGTTCCGCCCTCAGAAGCTAATCTTGCTTGCGCAACGAATTCTTGATTAACTTTTTCAAACTTTATACTCTTTACAAGACCCGAATTTATGCCATGAGCAAGATAAAGAATACCATTTTCTAAATCTTGTTTATAGCTACCTTGAAGTTGGCCAAAATCTAAAGAAGTAGCTCCAAAAACAAAATACATAAGATCTGCTTGTTGAATTTTATTGGTGTCAAATAAGGGATTTTTAGAATTAAATTTTGTTAAATCAAGAACACAGTAATTAGACTGGTTACTTGGGGAGGGGGCGAAATAGCCATTTTTAGAACCATCAATATCGAATTCTTTGTTTGAATTATAGACACCCACTTGTGGTTTTAGTTTATTCTCTATTAGTCCACCAAAACACCTTGTTCCCAGAAAATCAATTACAAGCGATTTGATTAAATCATCAATAAAATCAAAAAATGGATAATTATTTATATCCTTTGACAGAACGTTATCGATCATAAACTGATTAAAAGATTGAACAGATACTGGAATGTGAGCAATATTTACTACTTTTGTGTCCGGGTCTCCTTTTATCTTGATTGGGATTCCACCTAGAATGACTCTAAGTTTTTTTAAAACTTGTGAAACAGTTGAATTTCTAAAACCTTCGTAATTAATTTGAACGCCGCCCACATCGGCTCCGAGAGCACTGCCGATCGCGACGGCCGTGCCGGCTAAAAGGCCCTCGTCCCAAGCTGAGTTGTATAAAGTGTATTCAAAGGTGTCGTCTCCGGTTATGCTATCAAGAATTACAGCGATCAAATCACCTAAGAAAAAGTAGCTTATTAACTTATTTTTACCCACTAAATTATTTATTCGAGAATCTGCAAAAGCACTATCTAAACTACCCTTGATTAATGCATTAAGATCTTCTTGAGTTATTGCGTCGTAGGTATTTAAAGAACTTGTTAATTGTCCAATGTCTTCTTCTACGAAGGCACCGAACCTATCACTCCCAGGACCGCCGGCGTAGGTACCGATCCCACCATTTTCAATTTTTGAAAGGTCTGTGTGTTGTGGATAGCCTCCGTCTTCTGTTTGCATTGACGTAAAGTCTTTTAATTCTTGATCTCCCAAAACATAAGTGTATATAGCACCACCAGTTTCCAGACGATTAAATATATGAGACACAAGCGCTTGTTTCGTAGCAACAAAAAGTTTAGAAATTTGTTTTTCTATTATTTCAATTGAACTTTTTATTAATTCATCTTGTTCTTTTTCTTCAACATTCTTTAATGCTTGCAAAAGATCATCAACCAATTCAAGAGGCCAAATGTCCGATGCGGGATAATCTGAATAAGCTTTCTTAAATCGATCGGATCCGTACTTTGGTATTATTTTGTCTTTATTCAGTCCTTTAAGGCTAACTTTTACTCTTCCAGAAGCCATTCCTGCATATGGAAGGAGTATGTTCATAGATTTATCTTTGGCAAACGATTCCAAAAATCCTTTCATCTTAATAGTTAAACCAACTGAACCATCGTCTTTGAACTCAAAATTGTGCTCATATGTTGTCAGTCTTAAAGTTTCTGTTTGTGCCTCAATCGCCTCCCTAAACTGTGCTGCGTCTTCATCGAATGTGCCAAATGAGGTTGCTCCTCCATTATATCCCACTTCTATTTGAATTTCGTAGCACTCTGGCGAATATGATGTCCAGTTTATACTCCTATCTGTCTCTGCTCTTCTACAGTCTGGCATCAAAACAAGGTCTAGATAACGAAACTTGTTTTTTTCAGACTCTTTTGGGAATACGTTATTCGAGGTTCTTTCAAAAAAAATCGCTTGCATTGTTTGTGCAGATAGTTTTAATTCAGCCTCTATTTCTCTTGTTGCGGTAAAGTTATCTCCACCTATAAACCTCCAATTAAAAGACTCTACTCCAACATCCATGCCTCTAACAAACTCTGGTGTTGATGATGGAAAAACTTCTGTTTTTTGCGGTTGCCTTAAAAGGTCAGCACTAGTACCAGCAGCAAATTCAAGCTCCACTTTTCGTTCGGTGGCTTCTCCTTTTTCTCTATAAACTTTAAAAATTCTTAACCTTGGAATAAGTTGAGCAATTTCTGGTGTTTTTAGATTAAGAAATTTTTCACCATGTTTTTTAATACCAACTTTGTTGACAAAGTTTGAAGTATTATCATCAGAAGTTAGATAAATTCGGGTCACTCCACCTTCTTTTGCACGATACCCATTCGTGTCAATGAAATCCCTACCATCCAATCCACGATAAAAATCAGGCGCAAACCCTCTAACATCATTAGCTAACAAATTTTTGTGAAATAGAGAAAATTGATCTACATTGTATGCCAAAAAACACTGATGGGCAAGATTTATGACTTTTGTGTCGCTTTGTATACTTGCTGTTGCAAAATATTCGGATACATCATTTGCAATGTTAGATAAACTTTCTATGCGTTCATCTACAAATTCTCGCAAGGAGTCAAGTGCCTCAGCAACCTGCTCGCCTACTATCTCTTCAATATACTGTATACTTTGTTGCTGAAATTGGTCAACAGCCTCGGTGATCGGGGTTCCTCCAGTGAGCACATCGATCGCGATGCCGCCAGCTTCAGCCGCCAGGGCAAGCGGCGCTGCAACGGCGTCGGTCACGGCGCCGAGCGCCCCCAGTGTGCTATCTAGCCTGTTCTCGACAGCCTCCTCCTCTTCCCCTTCTATTTTCTTGTTCCGGTTTTGAAGAGTTTCTTTCGGATCAGCCATCTTACAACACCCCGTAGTTGAAGTAATCTAATATCTTTGTAAGCGGTTGAGGTATCAAAAGGAGTTTTCCTGACTTTATCATGCCTTCGTTCGGAGCCTTATTAAACCAAGCAATGACCCACCAAAGCTTAGGATCACCATAATATTCAGTTGCAAGTTTATAAAATTTATCACCTTGTTTCCAAACATGTCTAGCAGAAACAAAGTTAGACCTAATTTCTGCTGTCATTTTTGGAAGTTTTGGTGTAGCATAATGAGTAATTTTTGTAAGATTTCTTTTTTCAAAAAATTCTTCATAAAAGTCATTAGTATTTTGTATCAATATTTCTGGTCCATGTCTTGGCATTATTTTATAAACCTCCTAAAAATCTATATTTATCACCAGATAGGATCCACCCTTTACTCTCTGCGTGAAGAACTGTAAAACTAAATCTTACCGTGATCGACTGAAAATTAACAGTCTTGTTGCCTCTAAAGTCTAAACCAATTACAGGCGCAGTTAAAGGAGTCAAACCAACAGTTGGCGTGAAAGCAAAGCTTTTCATAACACATAAAATAGGGTCTCCTTCTGCATCTGCGGCCAATAAACCTGGGGCGCTAACAAAAACCAGAGGTGGTCTTTTGATTAACAAAGCATTTGGTATAGAATCATTTAAATTGTGATACTCTGGATATTGAAATCGAGCTATTTTTTGTGCAAAGTCTATTCCTATTTCTGCATTGCTCCCCTCATCGCCTTCAAAAAGAAGACCAAAATTAACTTCTCTAGATGTGTTCGAATAAGATACTAGCGGATCCATTCTGCCAAAAGTGTTTACCATATTATAATTGCTAGTATAATTGTCAGAAAATTCAGTTAATGCATAAGTTCCTTCCCCCGACGCAGCGATCCATTTATTATGTCTCGACCAGAGTGGAGAAATTTTTATATTTGGTAAAGTTAAAGTTGAAGTTTCAGCCATTGTTTAGCCTTTATAAAATCTACTGAACATAAGTTCTGTTATAGACTTTGATAAATTTTCATTGATACCACCTTTAAGTTCAACGCTTGTAACAGCATTGGCAAAATCTTTCTCACCAATCTTAACGTTTATATTAAACTCTGGAGGTGGTCCATTATAACTAGTTTGCTGTGGAACATTTGCTGCAACAGGAGCAGCAGCCATTGCTACACCATTACTTACAGACTGCATAGCGGCAGAACTTACATTTCCTGTGAAGCTTTCTGCCATTGCTGTCATAGAGGTTGTAAACTTAACTGTCTTCTCTTCTGATAATTTGTTAATGCTTTCAACAATATTTGCTATTTCTTCGGCTACGATCCTGAAGTTGTCTATTAAGCCTCCGTCACCAAGGGAACTAAGTAACCCGACCAAACCTGTTACTACGAGCGCCATACCAGCGAAGCCAGCAACAATAGCGGCGATCGGCCCAAGTATTGGTAGCATAACAGGAGCGAGGAATAAGAAGGCTGCCCCAAGAGCCATGAGCGCGCCGTAGACGGATGGAGAAAAGCCTATCATAATGCCTGTTGCGAGCGTGCCAAGCAGTCCCAAGAGTGCCGGCAGCCCCGCAAAAGCAACGTTAGAAGCCATACCGGCTGTGTATAGTGCAGCCGTTAAGACACCCAGCGCTGTCGCGGCGATCATAGCAACAGGAGCACTAAGTCCAAGAACATCTGTCAACAAGACATAAGTTTGATACATTATAACCAGTGGCATTAGAAGTCTTGCATGCTCGGCGGCCAACCTTTTTGTCTGCAAGGACCATTGAATAAGAGCGGGAATTAACACTTGACTTATAACTGGTCCAAGGAACTGAACCAAGTTCAAAACGTCCTTGAAAACACCAATGAGAGGGCCAAAAGAAACTACAAGCGCCTGCATTGTTTGTGTTAGTTCATCCATTACATTATTAAACTGTGCCGTCTGCTCTTGTAAGGCGATCAATTCATCTGCTGATTTTTGCTCTGGTAAGATCTGATCTAGGTTTCCTCTCATGAACATCGCTAGTTGTGCCTCGTTGAGCCCAAGCGCTGCGGCCAGCGCTTTCCTTTCGTAGTATTCCATCTGATCGAAAGACAAGCCAGCGTCGTCAACTCTATCTTTTAGAATTTGAAATCGTTTTGAAAGATCAGTTTCAGCAACAAGTTCGACCGAGTTCAAGAATGGCCCACCAAGAATTGCATTTAAAGAACTGACAGATTCGGCTGCCGTATCAAAGCGGTCAAACTTGCTAACAAGCTGCATCATATCATTGATCGCAAGTCCGGTTCTCTTTGACTGTGCTTCAAGATTTTTGAAGGCATCAACACCATTCTTGCCCATTGCTGCGATTTGCGGTGCCATTTGTTGGAAGTCACCCGCTATTTGACTCGCTGAAACCCCCAAGTCTTGTGCAAAGACAAATAGTTCCCTTTGCAGGGCAGCAGCTTCTTCAGTAGACTGTCCAAGAACCTTTGTAGCAAACTGGATGTTTTTTGCTGCTGTTTCGGAAGCAATGCCCAATTCATTTAAAATAGCAACATTTTCACCAAGAACACGCTGTTCTTGTTCGCTCATCTCTGTGAAATCAGAAACATTCAAGAAGAGAGACTGAACAGACTGCCCAGCTTCCGCAGAAGAAATACCTTGCCTGGCAAGAGAACGCTCTAGTCCGCGAATGTTATCATCAAACTTGTCAATTGCTCCTGTTGTTTTGACAAAACTAGTAACTGCTTGGTCTTGTGCGATTGCCATTTGCAAACTGTTGGAAGCAACAGCACCGATAACCATAGCCGGATTTACTGCTTTCAGTTTGTCCATTGCCCCGGTAAGACCTGCCATTGGGTTGAGTAACCTTTCGCCAAGAAGCTTAGACTGCTCTGTCATACCGGTGGTTATTTTGAGCAGGTTGCCCATGGCCTCTTGGCCGGCTTCCTCTAAACCAAGTTTTGTCCTTTCAGCAGCAATTAACTTAAGTTGAGCCTGATACTCTTCTTCAGTTAGGGTAGCCTTCTTTTCTGCTAACTTTTCTTCTTCTTTTTGAATTTCTGCAAGTCTTATTGAATTATTGAGCCTTAGTTCGTCTATCCCTATTAGGGAATCTCCGATTTTCTTTAAGTCCTCAACTAGTTCCTTTTGTTCGTTAAGTTGTATTAGCTGATCATTAAGGTTCTTTAACCTCTCTTCCTCAGTAGAAGTTCTTTCTCTATGAAGTTGCAAAAGAGATTCAAGTTCAGCTTTTTCTTCATTGCTGAACTCTCTACTCTCTTCTCTACGAAGTCTTTGTAGTTCTAATAGTCTTTCTGCTTCTTGAACACTTAAAGCCATCGTTTATACTTCCTTATTTGAAAGGCCACTTGATGCCAGTCTCTCTTTCAAAAGACTTAATAGAATTGCCCAGTTTTGCTCTATTCTTATAAGTTGTTGGGTGATCCAAACCATATCTTCTTACAGCATCCATGTAACGCTTTTCTCTTCCGATCGTGTCAGCAAAGGCGTGGATGTCTCCTTCGCTTCCCGTAAATGCCATTGGAAGTTTCTTGTTCCCAAACATAGCGCCAAGAACAAGCTCAATAATGCCACCAAATGTTTCCAAGAAACCTTCGTTTAGAGACTGAGCCCTGAGTTCGTTGAAATCTACCTTTATTGTTGTTAGCTTGCCTTCGGTCACCACTGTTGGTTCTTCACCAGCCTCTTCGGTTCCATCACCAGCTTCTTCTGCCTTGCCGCTCCACTGGTAATTGGCGAGAACTGTGGCATAACCTCTCATGAGAGGTTCAAGGAGAAAGTTGTTTTTGAAGTAGGCATCTTTTGTTTCTTTGTTTGATTCTACTTTTTTCTTCTGTTTTTTGAGCGTTTCAATGTATTCTGAAATAATAGCAACCATTTCAGATTCTGCTGTGTTAGCATCTTGCTTATCAAATGGTTCGTTTATTTTGTCAAGAACTTTCTCAAACTCTTTTGCAGAGTCGTTTATAAAGTTTTGCTGATCTTGGCTCAACTCTTCTACCAATCCCTGACTTCTTAGTCTCTCCTCCTGTATTCGCCCTTCTTCGTCGGGGGCTAAGATCCTAGTATCAGCACTCTCAAAACTTTTTAAAACTCTATTAGCAACAGTAAGAGTAGCAAAAGTTCTCATAAGACCTACTATTTGTGTTGAATACTTACCAAGTGGTGTTTTCTCAACAAACTTTCTCATGTTTGTGTCAAATGGTGTTCCAACATAACGAAGGCCACCAACAAAGCGAGCACCACCACCTGGGGCTATGTCTGGTATGATTATTTCTTTTTCGTCAGAGGTTTCGGTTTCTGGCTCGTCCGGCTCTGTCTCTTCAGGCTCGTCTTCAGGCTCGTCTTCAGGCTTTGTAGCGTCAGCGGCATCCCTGACAAATCTAAGAGCCCATAACGCAGCCTGCATGTGTTTTTTCTGATATAATACACTAGGCGTGCCTTCTTTTGGCTCACCTATGATCATCTGCATAAATCTTTCTTCATCACCGGGAGGATTCATTTTAGCAGTGTATTTTGCAATAAAATCTAACATTGCATCAGTAATATCTTCTTCGGCTTCTCCTGCAACTGTCCCAGCCTTAGAAATTCTTTTCTCGTCAGGCTCAAGCTTATTCCATGTGTTAAGAAAATATTCTAATATTTCTTCAAGATCTTCTTTCATCGAAGCAAAAATCTCACCCTTTTCGTCATCTGAGATTTTATCAGAATCAAAAATATTATTGACCATGGCTTCGATTGCTTGTCTTCCGGGTCCATCTTCAAAGCCCTCTAGGAGAAGCATCAGTTCTTCTTTTAGTAGCGACTCCGCTAGAACAAGATCGATTTCTTCATTTAGGTTATCCATTTACAATAAATCCCCTTCTCCCTATAAATAGTTTCCAAAAGCAAAAAGCCCGAAGGCTTAACGCCTACCGGACTTAGACTTCTTCATTGCTTCCTCTGTCTTCTCATTTTCCTTTTTGATTTGGTCAGCGAGACGCTGGAGGAACCATCTGCGGATTGTTATTGGTAGATTGTAAGCCTCGGCAAAAGACCAGTTACCGTGATACTTTAGGAGAAAGAACTCCTCATACACGGACTGGATGTAGTTATTGTCTAGACCAAAAGAAATCTACCGTTAAAGGTATGTCCACCTCCTTTTCGAAGCCGCAAGAAGGGCAAGCAAAGTGTTGGGTCATATCGAGCCCTGGAACGACCTTCATATAGGCCGCACGCAAATAACGGGAGTCATATGCGGGAAGAACTTCAATGGCCCTGTGGATGGTCTGTAGGTCTTCTACGCCGTTTATTGAAACGATGATCTTGCGAAGTTGATCAGTCAGGTTCGTCTCGTAAGCAACCTTCTTCTTTGACTGCATCTTGGAAACCAGTTCGTTCTCATCTCGGTTTGTCAAAAGACGAACCTCAACCTCAAACTTGGTCTTTGGAAGACGAATGGTGAAGGTTCCACGATCGGTTGGAACAATGTCGTGTCCCTCGTGGTCATCACCGTGGTAAGCCTCAACAGCGTCAAGATCGAATGTGTTCTCTGAAACCGTTGTGCAGTTGGGGCAAGTAACCTTCGTTGTGTAGTCCGGTCCAAAGCCGTTGATGCGGGAAGCAACAAGAATAGCGTTCTTATCGCCTGTTAGAAGGGACTGAACATTGACTTGGTTGCTAACAATAATGTTCTTTAAGAACCGATCAATAGCAACACCCTTCTTAAGAAGTGAAGGTGAAGTTAGGATATCTTCGTCCTTTGCTGTCATATATTTGATTTCAATGGTCTCTGCCATATGAAGAGGATGGCCTTCTGGGTAGAAGCGTCCCCTTGACGGAAGATCAACCAACTCAGTAGGAACTGCAAAGTTAAATGTTGGTCTTTCGTCTGTCTCGCTCGTCTCGTGCGTTTGTGGTGGGGCTTCTGCTCCCGATCCAAAACGCTTGCTGTTATCTCTCATTATTACCTCTTGTTAAGTTGTGTTGGTTTATTCAGGCGGCCCGGCGGCGCTGGACATATCTACGTCCGTCACCTGCGGCGCGTCATCTGCTCCAGGCGTCGACGGCGACTCGGAGTCGTTCGCGGTCGCATCCGTTGTTGGGTTATCAGTTGAGCCAGGTTCTGGTTCCTCAGCAAGTCGCTTGCACGGGTTGCTTTCTGGTAGTGTCTCAATCCATTCGTCGAAAGATATTGCTGCAATAACACCTTTCTTCTTCTGCTCAGCAAATACTTTGTTGCAGCGGTCCCTCTCGTCGGGGAGGTTCGGCGGCTCTTGTGGGAGTAGTTCTACGTCATTGAAATAAGTGTACGCCTTTTCACGACCATAGTCTGGAAAGAATACCTTAACAGCTTCATAACCAAGTGTCAAGCTAATTTCTAACAATTCGTCACTTGAATAATCTAGTTCGCCAAAGTCTATACTTTTGATGAAAGCATTATGAAGCGTCCAAGTTTCAATTTTTCTACCAAATTCATCAAGCTGGTGGATTTGGACACCTTGTCGCTCGCGACCGTTAATTATATCAAGGTGAGATTTTGTATTGGAATTGTCGTAGTATTTTCTAATAATATCTTGTGCTTGCTTTTCATTATAGCCAGTTCTTCTTACAATTCTTGCTAACTTTCTTGTTGCATTTGGATAAGAAGGATCGACCATCGTCATCGTGATGTCCCTCAAGATAGGACTACCAGATACTCTTTTTGATAAAAGATCTTGTGCAGTAGAATACTTTTCTTCTTCTGTTTGATAGTCGAGCTTCGGTTTTGATATAGTTTTCACCCACCAAACATAAGGCTCATTTTGTGCCTTCCGGTCGAAGAAATTGTCGTCCGCGCCTGCTCTTTCGCCAGGATAAGGGTCTTCTGATCGGTCATCTTCTATTGTAAGGCCAGGGAATATAACACGAAATCTATACTTGAACTTTGGATCGGTTTTAAAGCCAAGGCCGGCATTAAACTGGTTTGTCCAAAATCTGGGAGCTTTTGCTTCATGAGAAGCTATTGCTTCTGCATCGCTATTGGTCCTTGCTCGCGGTGGAGGAACAAAGTCAGCAGGAGTTTCTGGGGGCCTGGGTGCTGTAGGCGCCGCTGGGGCGCTGGGCGATCCATCTATGTCGAATCGGGATCTTTGTTTTTCGGCCCTTCTAGATTCTAGCTTAGTGTTGGCCATCTAGGCTACCTTATAGTGAGAACTTGCGAAGAGAACTGTTCTTGATTCCGACAGAAGCCCAGTCATAACGAATCTTCATAGAAACTTCTGTTAGATCGTCTGAGCCATAGTCGAGATCGCCGAAGGTCAATTCCTTGACCCAACCATTGTTGAGCGTCCACTCTTCAAGGCTTTTACCCTCTTCGTCGATCTGTTCAATTCTAATGTTACCCAAGTTAGCCACAGAAGCAGCCTTTGACACGGAAGCAAAGTCTGAATCCTCAAAAGAACCACCTCGTGGGATCGTATAACCAACAGCCTCAATCAAAGTTGTAAAGCCGTCGCAAAGATCTGGCTCAACTGGATCGACAAAGGTAATGTCAACTTCGTTCCACTCTGTGCGCGCCGGCCAGTAGTAGGTGTGGTTTAGATAGTTGTGTGAAGCCTCTGAGAAAGAAATAGAGGGCTTCGTAGCCTTCTTAGCATACCAAGCCACACCCTGAAGACTGGCCAGTGTGTCAAAAGTCACTCTGAACCTGAAACCTCTCTTTGGGTCTCTTGCTGCCGATGTTGTCCAAAAACCATTTGTTTCAGCCATTAGAATTGATCTCCTCTTTATAGTAAATAGTGGTTATTTTGTTTTAGTCATCAAAAGAAGCACCAGAGCGAGTAATGATGAAGTCAATGGCAATGAACTCGATGGCGCGTGTCGGCTTAATGAAAATCTTTGCGTAAAGAATATTTCTGTCCACAAGATCTGGAGTTGTTGTTGTTTCATCAAGGACAACGCGGAAGTCGTCGATGCCGAAACGAACCTTGACATCGTTTAGGAAATTCTCTGCTCTGGACTTGAAGTTGTTCCAAGTGACCTGAACATTTGGTTGGAAGAGTGTTCCAGCAGAGATTCTTGAGATGCCACGCTTGACGAAGATCATTAGGCGACGAACGTTGATTCGGTCGAGAGCCGAAGGCGTAGCCTGAAGCGTCTTCTGGCCGAAGACCACGATGCCTTCCGCTGGGAAAGAAGCAATCGGGTTGATGTTTACGTCGTAGAGATCATCACGGTTGCGTGAGGTCAACTTGGTCTCAACGCCGACAACCGGAAGGCCACCAGCACCGTTGGATAGTCCACCTCGGTTGAAACCGGCAGGAGCGAACCAAACATCAGCAGAGCGCTCTGTACTCGCTAGAACACCGAGAGCAACAACAGATGGCGGAACATCAAGGAGAACGCCGTTAACAGTGTCGCGGACCTTAACCCATGGGTAGTAAGCAGCACCGTAAGAGTTGTTTAGGTTTCTTGCCTTGATGTTAGAAAGAACAGTGCTTAGGTTGCCCTTACGAGCAGAGCGTGTAGCGTCTGCTTCGTGACGTGGCCTGAAACCGCCCTCAACATCGATGACAGCGAGAGTGTCAGCGCGACCCTCGGCAGTCTGGATGATGTGATCTGTAACTCGATCGTCAGTGATACCTGGGATGCTTAGAAGATTCATTTCGGCAACCTCTGGATCCGCAACAGTGTCGACTGCACGACGAAGTGTGTAGTAAACATAGCTGCTCTGCTCTGTCGGATTCTCGCTAATAAGAGAGTTACGGAACGGGTCACGCTCTGTAATGTCTAGGCCGTCAAAGCCGCCGAACATTGGTGAAGTGAAGCGGTTGATCTTGGAGTCAAGAACATTTTGGTAGCGAGCAGCAGTTAATGTAGACCCGCCAGAGCCAGAAGCGGTCCATGAGGTACCCGCAACCATCGAGCCGGACGACCAGGCTGCGCTGTCAATATTACTGGTTGGAGTAGCGTCATCAAAGTTCGTGCCTTTTGAAACTATAATTTCGTCTAAACTGAAGATCCACTGGTGGGATAGGCCGCCAGGCAGGGTGCCATTTCCAAATGTATCAACCCAATCGCTATCTGCAATAATTTCATTACCAAATGCTCTAAGGTAGTCAGCATACCCTGTATCAAAAACATTAGATGTTAATGTCTTTGTAGTTTGTAGACCAAAGTAGGCGTTCGTTGTAGGATCCGCACCATCAACATTGGTACCAGCGGCTGTAGACGCACTTACGCGAATACCAACCTGTGGATAAGTGATGTTAAATTCAGCTAACTCGGCTGTAATATAAATAATTCTTCCATCTGCATTAGCATCGATCAGAGCATCTGGCACCGAGCCAGATCCGCGAACATAGGCATTAATTTCAGTGGTACTACCAGAAGTATAAGACCAGTCAGGGAAAGCAGGTGGTCCATAGACGCCGAATGGTAGAAGTGCTTCGTTGGGTGCACCTGCATCAAACTGCTGGTCCATTACAACACGGACATAGCGCGAAACATTTGGAAAATCACCAAAGTCACGGTATCGCTTCTCTACTGCATCCCATTCCATTGACATATCGCCGATTTTTGCGGCAACATAGTTAGGAGAGTTCTTGTTTAAGTTACAGTTGGAGAAACGCTCTAAAACAACAGGGCGAAGATCGCTATCATTTGCTCTACGAAGAACGACATCAAAAGTACCGTATGGAACATTTTCATTTGCAGAAGCGCGTATGTTGTCGATGGAGATCTTGACATTCTCTTGTAGCCAGGAACCGTAGCCGTTGATGCCGACAAACTTAAATAGTTTTTGCATTCCATCATAGGTGTAACTACTGGTGTCGGCAGAAAGGTTTTGTCCAAAGAACCAGCCAGTGTGAGCATCACGGTAAGCCATTCGCTTCTCGTGGTTTCCAATGTTTGTGGAACCAGAAACAAGCGGGAGAATAACGCCAATACTACCTGTTCCAGTCGGAGTAAGGCCAGAGACGTTTAAAAACCCTTCAAATGTTTCGCCTAGCCAATAAGGTTTATCGTATGTAGTTCCCTCAATAGTAGTATTGACGAGTTGTGGGTTTGTATTGAAGACCTTTCTAATAAACTTGTCGCTAGACTCATTTAACGAAAATGTAACATTTTCAATTTCAGTACCGGCGCCAGTGCCTTGAAGAATTCTTACCTTAAATTCACCATTAGCATCTGCCCTTATAGCAGTAGCAACACCTTCAATATAGGCTCCGTCCGGTGCGGCGCCAGAAAGTACTAGACAAGAACCAGTGTTCATGTACCAAACAGCAGCAAGAGACCCAGTGTTTGCTCCTACCACTATTGAGCGCGCTCCAGTTGTACTAACAGCATCTGAGCCGGAAGGAATAACAAACAAACCAAACGGTCCACCATTTGTTCCAAGTGCTGTACTTGGTTCCTTCTCTGTTTGCCAACCAGCCTTACCGTCAGCGTTAGCGTCTGGGTGCTGTGTTCCGACAAGGCGAATAAATGTGACAGGTCCAACGCCAGAGCGGAGGTAAGCCTGTGCTGCATACGCACCGTAGGTAGGAGAAGAATAGTTGCCCTCACGCCAGACATCACTTACACCGCCAAGACCGGAAATAGGGTTTCCGAAGATCTCAACGAACTCTGAAAAAGAGCGGACCTTGGTTGGGATCATACCCGGTCCCTTCTCAGTGCGGCCAACGATAACGGGACCGACGTTTTCGGGTAGGGCTGGGATTTGGGACTGATCGATTTCGTTTAGGAAAATACCTGGGGAAACGAATCTAAACTTGTCAACTGGCATCTATTAGTCTCCTTGTGCAGCATTCATACTACAATGCGTTTCTCATAATAAATAGTCTATTATAGAAGCAACCACCTTTACTCTCTATAAAAACCTTCGTCGTCATCTAGGAAGGTGTTTATGTCTCCCAAGATTACTCTTTCTCTTGGAATCTTTACATCTACATAGTTTTCTATTGTTGTAAACTTCGGCTTTGGATCATTCTTGCCTTCGCCCATTAGATAACCAAGGACTTTAAACTTGATGTCTGTAATGTAAGTTCTTTCTTCTTCTCCGAGATCCGCTATGTTGTTGCTATAAGAAATGTCGCCCTCAACAAAGGCTTCGTATCTATGACCTTCGTTTGTGATAAAGAAAGAGTTAGCCTGTCCCGTAAAGGAATAGAAAGGCTGGGTTAGGTCGTTCATCTGTTGCACGAACTCAGTTCTGATGCGAAGAGAGTACATTGCGTTAACCCAAATAGGAATAGGCATGTAAACAGTTTCTGTAATAACACGGCTTTTGTCAGACTTCATTTTGATTGGAAAGTTTAGTTGTCCATTTCCTACATTGTTGCCAACACCATATTGTCTCTTTGAGAAGGCGTTCATAAAGTTTGATGTTTTACCTTGGTTTATTCGCCTTGCCGCTGGAACATTGACTCTACGAGTTTTATGTATTGCTCTACCAAAGTCTGGCATATGAGCCTGGAACGTTCCTTTAAAAGCAGGATCTTTTGTCATCGACGCTCTTTCAAGTGTCATAAGAGGAAGTTTGAATACACCCTTCTTGTCTCTTATGTTTTGATCATCGCTGTTCTTTATTTGATGGGAGCGCTCGGCTGCAACCCAAAGAACAGGAACACGGACATTGCCTTTGTTTGTTTCAGTGTGAAGAGCAAGTTCATCTTTTACATAGTTGAAGATCGCTGTGTCGATGTTCTCAATAGTAGAGGGCATAAACGGGATCTCTTTTAGATTCTCGTTTGCTCCTTCTATTCCTGTGTGATCGTATTTAGGTGCCATCGAATAGATCCTCTCGTGCTCTGACGCACTTGGCTGAAATCTCTAATAGGTGGTCGATCTGACCATAAAGTTGTTTTGGTTCTGAAAGAGTGACGATCTCATAGAAAGTGTCGCCATAAAGAACAAAGTCGCCTTCTCTTACATAGAGGTCTTGATCCTCGGTTAAACGCCTCTTGTGGAAATGAACGATGATGGAAGCGTCTTTGTCAAGTCCGATGTTTTGCTGATACTTTGTTTGGATACCTTCCCACTCAACAAGAGCGTGAACCCTTACAGGAGGAAGAAAGTTCTTTTTTATTGCCTCGCCATAGATCGGGTGGTAGTTGGTTGTCTTGTCGTCTATTGGGTAATAAGCAACTGTTTGGCCGATAACCCTTTCAATAAGTTCATCATTAACTTGCTTTACAAGATCTCGCTCCTTCTTTCCTGTGAAAAGCGGAGGAGGTGGGGCGTCTGGTTGTGTCCACTTGTTTTGTGCCATTTAGTTACCCCTGGTAGATCATCATTGGAATATTAGAGTTTACCTTGTCAATAGCAGCAATAAGTTCTGAGTCCTGCTGCGCAAGTGCCTTGTAAGTCATTTCGTCCAAGATCTTGACGAGTTCTTCTTTCAAAGAAGTTTGCTCGTCTTTTGCTTGACTTAGGAGATCGCTGGAGTTGAGGGTTACGCTGTCGCCTGGGATCGGAATATTGCCGCTGAACTTGCCTCGGATCTGACCCAGCATCTCTTTTGAAAGAGCAAGGGCATAACGACGAATCCAGTGCTTACCAATGGCGTTGATGTTTTGGTAAGGAATGTTGTCAAACGGCAAAGAGTTCATATTGTTAATGCCGTCTGTGCCGTTCTTACGATCCGAGTCCTCTGTCCAAGGATCTTGGTCAATGGTGAACTGAACCCACATATGGCTTACAAAACCTTCTGGGATCGGTGTGATCCTCAATTTGTTGTTGAACAACTCAAAAGAGTAATGTGAAAGTCGGGTCCAAAGATGATCTTCATAAGCCATAGCCTGGAGTTTGTTTTGCCAGGTTGGGATGATTTCAAATGTAGTATCATCGGCATACTGACCATAATAGTTTAGGTTACCGACAACATTTAGACCACCATAGTAGCCATAAAACCTCCACATAGAACCTGGCGTTTTGTAGAAGACCCTGTGGATCTTAACTTTCTTGTTGCCGACCAAGTTGGCGTAGGGGACTGAGCCGCTTGTTGCTGGTTCAAGGTTATTGGCGGCTGAACTGGAAATAATGTTTTGTAGGTCGTAGTCTTGGACACCAGCAGTTAGGGCAAAAGAAGCAGAATAGAAAGTGTTGTTGCCTCCGATGCCCGCTTCCTCGGAGAAGCCCTCACCAACACGACGAGCATAACCAACCTTGAAGGTTGGGTATTTCAGGTTTACGGCAGAACCAGAAGCATCACCTCCGGTCATTTGTCCGTCGTGATCAAATGTTCCTGTTGCAAAGCCTAAAAGACTTCCAAGAACATTCTTCGCTTGGTGTTTGTTGATGTGGTAGGTGTATTCTAAAACCGCTTCTTCATAAGCAGCATAGACGTTGCCGACCGTAAGTTCGATGTCAAGGACATCACCACCCAACTTCTTGTAAGTGTAGGCAACTTGATCGGCAGCACCTGAAATAAAGTTTGTGTCATAAAGAGGAGAATCGGTCTCTACATAAATACCAAAAGGGTAATGTGTAGTTAAACCTGCCCCATTACCGGTAGTCGCTGTGCTTCCGGTTGAAGTTAGAATAACCTTACTAGTCTGACTGACTGGTGTTAGGGTAGGCTTTGCCATTCAATAGATCCCCCTTAGTCTTTTGTAAATGTCTTTCTGCGGCTCTTGGTTGCCTTTCTGACAGGCTTTGGCTCTGGGGCTGTCTCTACCTCAACCTCTTCTGCAACAGCGTCGAGGACAGGCGTCTCGCTCTCCACAACGGGTGCTGGGGCTGGTGCTTCAACAACTGGAGCGGGAGCAGGCTGTGGAGCCTGTGCGGCTTGGCGCTCGGCGAGGGCCTTTGCTCTTAGTGCTTTTCTCTTACGAATATTCATAACGAATCTCCTTTACTATAAATAGTTGTTCTTAAAACAAAAAGCCCTCGCCATCCGAAGACGACGAGGGCGTAATGCCTTTAGGCGCTAGTTATCAGCTACCGCCAGTCTCACCAAGGAGACCACGGCAGATGACGAGACCGTACATGTCAGGACGGACCATCTTCTTCGCGTAGCGAGTCATCACGCCCTTGCGGGGGATGAAGTCCTCGGTACCGAAGATGGTCGGCGTGACCTGTAGTGGAACGTATGGAGCGTAAACGTAGCCGCTCTCAAGGAAGCCACTGCCCTTGCGACCGACGAGAACGACGTTGCGTGGGAAGTAAGGATCGACGTAAACGTCGAACTTCTTGGAGAGTGAACCAACGTTGACAGCACCAACGGTGCCGGTGTCAGCATCAGCCGTGACGGAAGCACGGAAGCCACTGGTGAACTCAAGGATGTTGGCAACTTCAGGTGAGGTCACGATGAAGTTGGCACCACCACGGAGAGTCTTGCGGTGGATCTGAGCGGAGACATCATTGATTGTCTCAATGAGAGTCTCGTACCACTCGGAAACCGTACCGGTGAAGTCAGGGGCGGACGCGCCGGCTCCAACCTCAGCACCGGTGGTGCGGTTTACGAATAGACCCGGTGAACGGCTCCAGTAGTATGTGCCAGCCGTAGCACCCTTGAGGAGATCGTTGAGAATCTCACGATCGATCTCAAGAGCAATCTGCTCGGAGAGGATGCTGGTTAGCTCAACCTCGGCGTCGAGGTTGTGGTAGGCGTTGAGATCCTGACCAAGCTCTGGGGACCACTTGGCCTTGAGCTTGCGGGTCTGAGCCGTGACAGCGATGGAGTCAACCTTGATGTCGATCTCGGGGATCTCGTTCTTCTCAGTTGCGTCACCGAAATTACCGGTGCCACCAAGTGGCTCTTCAAGGCCCCAAGTATCAACACCAACAACAGCACCAATCGCGCTGGCGTTAGTAAAGTTGTCAGTGATTGGGTATTCAACAGTTGCAGTTGAGTCGTCAAGCTCTGGGAAGTGCGATGACTTGGTGAACACACAAGTGAGGTTTGTACCATCCTGTGTGGTGAGACGACGAACCTGTGCAGAACCAGAAGCATCTGACAAAGTAACCTTAACGTCAACTAGCTGATCTGTGTTAATCTGCGGAAGCGCAGAAAGAGCAATAGTAAGCGTCTGAGCGTAGCTGCCAGAAGGAATATCTGGGTCGAAGCGAATCAACTTATCAGTTGTTGCAGAAAATCCAACTTCAAAAGTTGTATTACCTAGAGCAGTAGCAACACCAGCTACAGAACCTGTAGCTGAAGAGTAACCAGACTGAAGGTTGTAAAGACCACCACCTTCTTCGGTAAGGTCACTGACACCACCGGTTATCTTTGAACCGACAACACCACCACCGTAGACAGACTCGCCAGCGCCAAGGCCAAGCTTGGCGTCCTCATAAGTGAAGTCGAGGAAGAAAATGAGACCTGATGGAAGGCTCATTGGCTGGACGCTGACGATATCGTTGGCCAAAAGACCACCGAAAACGCGGCGAACAAGCGGGAAAGCGACTGAGGCAAAGCCCTCAACGTCGCCTGCGGCCATGGAAGAAGCTTCCTTAAGAAGCTGCTTGGCCTGGTTCTCAAGCAAGCGAGCCATGCCGGCGCGCTCATGGTCTGCGGAGAGACCCTCTAGAAGACCAGTCTTCTCCCACTTAGAGAGAAGCGCATCGCCTTCTGCACGGAGATCGCGGTTAACGATTCCTTCTGTTAGCTTTTCTAAAATAGACATAATATATCACCTCCTTTATATAGGGATTTTTGTTTGAGTTTCTGTTACTTGATACCTGCGAGGGCTCTGAAACGATCACGGACAAGATCTTCTTGGCGTGAACGCTCTTTGCGTCTCTTGGGTATGATAGTTGAAGGTCTTCTACTGACAGCTTCGCTTAGTGATTTTGGAGTTCTATTACGAGACTCGCCCACTGTGCTTTGAAGTGTTTCGTATATCACCTTCGCCTCTTCAACAGAATCAGCCTTTTGAATAGACTCGACAATTTTTGACTTTTGTCGCTCATTCAAGGAGGCACTATTCAATGCCTGATTCGAGTAGAGTAGTTTAGCATTAGAAAGGTTTAGCTCTTCGAGCCTCTCCTTCAATGCATAAACGGTTTCAGTTAGAAGATTATTCTTCTTAACCAAAGCTTCTTTTTGGATTGAAACCTTGTCGTGAGCGGTACGAAGGGACTCAAGTTCCTCCTGATACTCTGTGCTCGAACGACGTGCAAGCTCCAATTCCTCTTCAAAGTTTATTTCGGCGGCAGGGCGGTTTAGATAACCAGACTTCGTGCCGGCCATATCCACGATAAGTTCCTCAACGAGACCCTTGATATCAGCTTCGTCAAGCTCCATATCTTCTTCTTCCTCGTCGACTTCCATTTCTTCGTCTAGGCTCTCGGCGAGGGCTGTGAGGTCAACCTCTTCTTCCTCTTCTTCCGGGGCAACACCTAGATCAACAGCAAGCTCTTCCTGGTCCATCGGCTCGCCCATAGCCTCGGTCCCTTCTAGTTCATCGGACATCGCCCTTAGGTCGTCAAGGTTTAGAGTCATTACAACCTCATCATCTGGGCAAGGGCACATTGGCTGACCAGCAGTAGCGCCAAACTCAAGCTGATCGGCAACACCATCCATTGGGCCTTCGTCGCCAGGCATCTCTGGCTCCATGTCCATACCCATCTTGTCCTCTTCCTGCTCGTCTAGGAGGGACTCGACCATATTACGCACCTCGGCGTTGTACTTCTCAAGAATAGTCGTTTCCGCGTTGCGTAGTGCTGCATCGCGGAGTTCCTGGGCGTCAATGATGGCTTGCTCTAAGAGTGTTGGCATACTAATAATTCCTCGTGCTGTAGAAACACTTCTTGCTATTCACAAATAAATAGTATAGCGTTGACACAAAAACCCTTTACTTGTTCTGGTTTTCTCTGTTCGCTTTTTCTATTAGTGCCTTTCGTCGGGCTTTTGCTCTTGCCCTCTTTACAGAAGGCTTCTCATAATAGTCGTATTCTCTACTACGTTCTATCACTCGTTCCTTCTTACACTTCTTTAGAAACCGTCTTATTGTTCTTTCTGGGTGTTCGTCATCTCTTGCGTAGGTTGTGACGTGAGATGTTTTCTTTCCTATTGAGAACCTCTTATCTGGATTATTTCTTCTGTGGTTCCTTCTATTATTTCTTCTATAACTCATATTTCCTCTTTATTAGAATGGAGTGGTTGGGGCATAGACAAGTCGGTAATAAATGGTTACGTCAATGTCCCCTGAAAAACTAAGTGTTGGTCTAGTAGCTGTCGCAGAAATGGTTGTGGTTTGCTGGCTACTAACAAAACTGGCAGCCCTAGCCGGTGTACTGTCATCATCAAAAGCCTTGATGCTCGGGAGCCCAGCAACACCAGAAGTGTCATTGGCATCATCAGCCATCATAATATCTACTAAAAAAACATTTCCAGCTTGAAACGTGTATGGAGTTGTTGTTATACCAGTATATGTGCCGGCTCCGATTCGCGTTGCGTTGTAATAAACGCCTCCTCCGAAAGATCCTTGTGTGGTTCCATCCCATAAACCACAATAAAAGAAGTTTGCATTTGTGCTTGGGGCATTTGTTCCAAACTTAAAGTAGTATTGAATACCAATAATGCTTCCGCCGCCGGCTGAAATTGTAGAGTCGTCTTTTGGATCGATCATGTTGAAACGATAACGACAACCGTTGTCAGGGTGATAGTCGGTTGCGGTTACTGGTACAGAGCCTCTAAATTGAATCTCATTACCAGACATAGCCTTTGAAGTCTCAAGAGCCCCTGTGTCCGTTGTGGCAATAATATCCGCTGTGCTAAGAAGTTTCCAAGGCGAGAAGTCTTGGGATCCGTCTGTTGCATAACCGTTCGTAATGCCCCATGCATGAACTGCTGTTGCTACGATATTATTTGATGAGTCCTTAGCGTCTAGCTTGAGAACACCAAACTCGCCGTTTACTGCGCTAGAAATTGTGTAAGCGCCAAGACCTGAGCCGCTTACCGTAGCATTTCCAAGGTTGCTGATGATAGAAGCAGAATAACCAGCAATAATGCCATCAGCATCAGTAAAGGCACTGAATGTTTTCTGAGAAAGTGTCGCGTCTGCTGCGACGTAGTTTGTTGTTGAAGATGGAGGAGTTACAATGGAGTCCCCCCCGCCGCCTGCTGATGCAATGCCCCAAACATGAATAGCAGTTGCTACTGTGTTTCCGTCTTTATCTTTGGCATTAATAGCAAGAACGCCCTGATCTCCGTCAGCAGCACCGGAAATTGTGTATGGGCCTCGCTTGGAACCAGAAACTGTGGCACTTGAAGAAGAATTCTTTTTGAAGATCGCTTCGTATCTTGCGATTACTCTTTCTGGATCGACGAAAGCATCAAATGTCTTTGCGCCCAAAGTGCCACCTGAGGACTGAAAGTCTGTTGTTGGCAACGGAGGTCTAACGACAGCGTAGTCTCTTGTTACTCTGGTTACTGCTACTCTTGCAATTCCCATTTTAGAAGGTCTCTACTGTTGTGTAAAGGTCTGCATAGTCAACGTCAACCGTTCCTGTGTCCGTCTTAAAGAAGAGGTAGAAAGAAGCCGCTGGTGTTGTCTTATCTACATAAGGAAGGCCGATTTGGTAAACGGCTGTAACATTTTGATCGTTGGTCAATCCAACTGAAAGCGCACCGGAAGTATCTGGGACAATACACTCGTCGCCGGCAGAGTCTTTTGTTATTCTTACAACGAGAGAAGTTGGAGTGCTTCCTGTATTAGAACATTGAACAATAAGCATTTCTGGTTTAATGTAGGCGGAACCACTTACTGCCTTGAACTGGACGGAACCATACTTACTCAAACTAAAAGAAGCCCCAACACTTGTCGCATTTGTTAAAGTAAAACTAGACTTGTTTAGTGAGTTTCTTGTTCTTGTAAACTTTCTGGTACCTGATGTATAAGTAAATTCTGGCATTTATTGTCCCTCGCTTCTATAAATAGTATCAACCCATCAAAGCTTTCCAGTTTTTGCCACCGATGTTTAGGATGCCGGTGATATCAACGCCTGGATCGTCTGGGGCTCTGCCGTCCCCTGTTAGTGGGTTTGCTGGACCCATGTTGCTCTTCTTTGTTTCTACAATAGGTTTTGTGTCTTCGAAAATGTCAACGCCGTTGTAGGCGTCTTTTCCGATAGCGTCCAATAGCTTTCTCTTTCTTGCCTTGATCTCGTCTAAGCGAGCTTGGTCGTCTCTCATCGGGGTGATGCCAAGAGCCTTTGCTGTTGTGGAAGGAACAGGTCTGCTTTCTTGGATCACTTGACCTCCCATACCCTTTGCAACCTCGGAGACGATGTTGGAAAGCAAACCTTCTTTAAGAAGGATGTCTTGGACACACTCCTTAACGATGGGCTCAATAATCTTTTTTAGTTCTGAACGCTTCATTAGTCCCTCAAAATGTCGTTTAGGATGCGGTTGATCTTGTCCGCTCTTGTAAAGATGTTTGGCTCTTTTGCCTCGTGCATCGCACCCTTGGTGTGCATGAAAGCACCTGGGGTGGATGGCTCTGAAACAAAGTCAAAGCAAATAAGTTGGAAGTCGTCTTCCACCATAATGCGGCCTCGCTCTTCTCTTACGGAGCCAAGGCCGCGTGAAGAAATGCCAAGGGTGACGCCGGACTCTGCAAGGTTTCTTAGAATCTTGCCCGATGGGGTGTCAAGGATCTCAACCTTGCCCATAAGAGCAGGACCATCCCACCACATGTCAGTTACGAGGTGGGAGGCGTTTTTTAAGTTGATAACGGAATCGTCTGGGTGGTCGAGTTCCCCAAGGGCACGACGCTCTTTTACGAGTTTCCAATAGTTTTCGATCTCACGCTGGAGAACTCTCTTGGAATAAACACGACCGTTGCCGTTTGGCGTGTCGTACTTCTGCATACAACCGGTCATGTAGAACTTCTTGCCATCAGCAACAAGTTTCTTTTCTGCCTCGGTTAAGAAGTCTTGGCAAATGCCTCCATCACAGAGGGCGTAATATTCTCGTAAAAGTGTTTTTCCCATGGTTGTTTCCTAAGTATTTGGCGGGCGCAACCCGCCCGAGTTAAGAGCCGCTGCAACAACGGCGAACTTCTGGAATGTTTCTACGACGCATTGTCTGCTCCTTTTGTTATTCTGAGACCTTCGTCATTGACCACCATCGAAAGCAAATAAGAGACGCCAGAGCCGATCCAGCCACAAATAAAAAAGTTTGCTACGGTGTAGTCAAAAGTAAATAGTTCCGTCCAAGCGTTTATGCTGAACAAAAACCAGCCGGCGTGGAACCCAAAGCAAAGCGTGCAGTTAAACAACTTGCCAAAACCCCAAAGCCAGTCTTTGCTTGGGCGGATTCTATTAAAAATGCTTGCATAGACGACAAGGTAAGTCAAGCCATAGCAAGCAAGCGAAAACCAAAGTAAGTCCATAATAACTCCTTAGTAAGTGTAGGACTGCCAGTAAGGACCATAGGTGTAGCCTGGACGGAGTGTTCCCTTTGTTTCTTCGTGTGGAACCTCACCCAACTCTGTTGACTCCTCTTCGTTAGGATCAACAAAATGCTCAACCTCCATTTCCTCAAACTTCTCAACAAACTCAAAGTAAGGACGCTCGGAATCGATCCACTCTGAAATGTTTAGAATAGTCATGTTTGGGACATTGAGTTCGTCGGACTTCAAAAGCATCCCTTCCATAGAACCATAGACGGAACCGCCCTGGACTGTTGTTGGATCAACGAGGCCCTTTTCTGTTAGAAATCTGAATAGTCGATCTTGTGCTCCATAAACCATCTCGGACATTAGATCTTTGGAAAGAGCGAGAACCTTGTTCTTCTTTACCATAATAACGATGTCAATGTCGGAGTGGTCCTTGATGTAATAATCACCATTGACCGTCTTGGAGATGTTAAGTTTGATCTCCGCAACCTTTGGAGGGGGCTGTGGTGGGGCTTTTTTCTTTCCTCCACCGATGGTGATCTTAATGGCCATTAGTCAACAAGCTCCTTGACAAGTTGCTGGATCTGCATAACCTTATGAACGAGGGTTTGATCGATCTTCTTTGTTTGGAACTTGTTTAGTGCCTCGGACACAAGGTTCATCTTTTCAGAGAGTTCGTTGTCGTTTTGGAAGATCTCTTTATTTCTTGCCTCGGACACCTCTTCTTTGAGGCGACCGATCTCTTCGTTTAGGTAAACCTTGAACTCGGTTGCTCTGTCGCCTGTGCAAACAATAAACTTGTTTATTAGGTTCTTCTGTTCGGCTAGGAGTTCGCCGTCATACTTGGTGTTGAAATTCTCAATAACCTTTTTGTAAACTAGCTTGTCCATATGTGGCATTTCTGTCTTTACCGCAGCGTTTTTTGGTTTGGATGTTAGTGAACCGATGATGGTTCTTTCAAGTAGAACGCGGCTCTTAACAGGAACCTTCTCGGAGAAGATCTGGTGGATGGTAGCGAGGTGCTTGTAATTTGGAACAAAGTTAGAAAAGACATCGGTGCCAAGAACCTTGTTGATACGGCTGATCATAGCGGACTGCTCGTTAAAGATTTGCTTCTTATTCAACTTTGAATATTCTGCCTTTGTCTCGTTTAGAAGGCGTTCGGCTGTAAAGAGGTCAAGGTGCCTTGTTTCCGAAAGAGCCTTGATGAGATCAAGTTCATTACGAAGCGGCTTACCTGGGGAGAA
>Ga0208019_1000190_pt1 | contig 34099 bp, 56 predicted proteins | sample CB_VirMetaG_5_FD_184540 | JGI IMG/M metagenome (GOLD analysis project Ga0208019, IMG submission 184540) | Freshwater to marine saline gradient viral communities from Chesapeake Bay - CB_1508_1D Viral MetaG (SPAdes) (version 4) | ecosystem: Environmental > Aquatic > Marine > Coastal | place: USA... | reverse complement strand
TCCAGTTACTTTCAGGGTGTTGTTGAAAAATCCCTTGCCTGTTGCATCAATATTACCGCTTACACCGCCGCTTAAAGTGATGGCTCCGCTAAAAGTCTTAGCCCCGGCAATCGTCTGAGTCCCGCCTGTAACAAGTTGGCTCCCGGAAGTGAAGGTAGGGTCACTGGAAAAGGTTTTCACCCCGGCAATGGTTTGATTGCCGGTAGCAACTATAACCTCTGACTCAGAACCCACATCACCCAACTTCCACTTACTAATTAAGGTACTATCATAGATAAGTGAACCATCTGTGCCTGCTCTTTCAACTGTTAGACCTGCACCTTCTGCTGATGTATCATTACCGTTCTTATTGATGGTAATGTTTTTATCTTCAACATCTAGATTAGCGGTATTGATGGTAATTGAAGTACCATTAACAGTAAAGTTCTGGGATACGATGAGATCACCAGGTACAGTTACCGTGCCAGTACTCTGGTTGATCTCGATACCATCACCTAACTTGAGTGTCTGGGTACCATTGGCTCGAATTATCTTATTAGTTGGCATGTGTATAGCTCCACTGTAGATGATCAGTAGAATTATATCGCGTAGCTAACCTATAGCACTAAACTTTGAGCTTAATATCTTGACCCGACTCAGCTTCCATCTGACCTTTAGTGAAGGCTATCCAATCTACCCCTAGTTTTAAATAACACTTAGACCACTCTGGTATAGATATGATAGAACCATCTAGGCCGAATACATCCATCCTGTCGAGCTCTTTATCTAAGTTATGGCCTCTAGCTCGTATAGTCTTCCAAAACCAACCTCTCTTATATCTAAACTTATACTGATTCATCAGAATACCCTTATAAGAAAGACTGTGTTCAAGTATAGTGGTATCACTGGTATCGATACCACTGAAGCATCTCCTGTTGTACCAGTGTGAGTATGGTCAGATTGATCGGTATTCAATAAATTCTTGTTGAAGGATGGGTTAGTGAAAGAGGTGTTGACAACAGCAGAAGACCAAGATGCAGTAGAATTGCCAGTAGAACCACTGATGCTTACGCCAGTAGTATTGTTTGCTGTGGTGTCTGCTGCACCAGATGATCCAGTGAGTTGGTTAGTAGCAGTCCACGCTGGTGCACCTGTCTCGAATCTAAATCTATATATATTAGGACTAGAGTTGAAGATGTTGGCCACTAGAGAGCCGTCTCCGTGAGAGTGATTTAGCTGATCTGAGTTAAGTACAGTCTTATTGAAGCTGGCTGCACCACCTGTCGTAGTTAGAGTAGCACTAACCCATGATGCTTTAGATCCATTAGAGGTAAAAGTGTGAGTGTGACTAAGCGAAGCGGTCTCGCTACCTGCTGATCCGCCTACGGTGGTAGATCCTCGAAGAAACCTGCCATTCGATAAGTTAGGTAGATAGCGATTAGCTTGATTCCACACAGGACTTACTGAAACATTCACTGCAGCACCATCACACACGTACCAACCTTTCTCGTTAAGCCAGCTGTTCATGTCTGCTATGCTGTTCGAGTTTGGTCCTGATGGTGTAAATCCAGTGTTTAGTGGAGAAGTGTAGAAACCGGGGTTATAACCTATGATACCACCGATGGGCACAATGCCGTAACCACCACGATGAGTCTCTTTATCACTTACGAATGCCCCAGTCATAAATCCTCACTATGGCTCGATATCATCGCCTAGATCTTCGCTATCATCACCCTTAAGCTCAAAAGCTTCTGCATCTTGTGGTGAAGACATAAGTGTCATAAGTTTAACTTGAAGTGGGATCACCTTAGCTGCCCAGTTTGGAGAAGTAGCTATAGGAGTGCAGGTACCAACCGGACTATTCACTATAACTTGACCTAGCTCAGTTATAAGTTCTACTAGCGCGTTAACTAGCTCTACTGTATCATTGCCGATAGCTATCTGAAGACCCTTGATACTCAGTAGAGTACCTTGTAGATTCATATTAAGCTTAGAGCCAATGTTTACTGCCTGTAGTGCATCTAGAGTAATAGTATTAGCTTTGGCACCAAACTGACCTAAAGCTGGATTACCACCTATCTCTACAACGCTTTGTCCTGACTTCAATATGATCGAGCCAGATGCCACGTCCTTAAAGATCTTGATCATTTGTGGACCAAGGGTGGAAGCATCGGTTGCTATGAAGCTGCCACTAGCATCAAAGCCATAGTATGATCCGGAGATGATGGGATTATAAATTGGATCAATCGCTTTAGTAGGTATTGGGGGTAACTCTAGGAGCTTCTCATTAATAGGCTTGCCTTTGAAAGTTACTTTATAACTACCATCATCTCTGATCTGAGTTTCTAGACCTTGAAATATAGAGTAGTACTGAATATCATCTCTAGGGATCTTGTGCTCGCGAGCATAGTGCTTAAGTCCACCTAGGATAATACCGGAGCGGCCGTCAACACCTAGAATTCCTACTACAACTACATCCCCGTTCCGATACTCTAGAGAGTCAGCTGCAATAGGGTTAGGCAAATCTGAGATATCGAGTGCATTCCAAGGTCTTAGATTATACTCTTCGTAGTTGTATACTCCGCCGAATCGACTCAAGACTTTGCAAGCAATCGGTAACTGCTTACCATCGACTTGACATTCTACTATATATTGAATATGATCTTCATCAATAGCATTAGTTTTACTAGCTACTACGCCAATCATGAGACCATTTGCGCTCTCTATTCTCCGAGAGCCCATCCCCATATCATAAGCAGCTGTAATCGAAGAGTCTTCAACTATGTAACTCACTTCTTACCTCCTGGATTATTAGGTGAAGTACTGATTGTTACATTGTTAGCCGTTGTATCGTTAGAGATGCTTTGCATATCTTTGTATTTAGGATCAAGAGCGCGAGGAATAGGAGCTCCTCCACCACCTGGAACACTAGCTGAGAAAGTATCTAAAGCAGCTCCCAATAATCCACCGCCTGCATCTGCAATTGCATTACCGTCTTGATCAGTAAAGATGCCCCTAACAAATCTAATAGTACTAAAAAATTGTCTCGTACCATTAGCATCAACTAAGAAAGAGTGATTGACTGACTCGATATGAGCCAATAAGAAATGTTTTGTGCTATCTACCTTGGAGCTAAAGCTACCTGCACCAAAGATACTGGCAGGCACCATGATATTGTCGCCTACTCCGATATATTGGTCTTGGCCAACTAATACTATGGAGCCATTTAACATTGTATGCGTATTAAAGTACCACTCTTTTAAGAGATATCTCCATTCTGTGAACTTCTTAATTGCTTCAGTTTTTGGATTGGACTTAAAATCGAATGGTGCATAAAACGTAGTTGAAGCGTTTATCGGCAGTGGTTTAAAACCATCTCTGTCAATAGAGTTTTGATCATATATCTGCGAATCACCTTTAATCATAGCAGACATCGCTGCGACATCAGTCTTGCTATTTCTTACTTCAATGAAGTTAATTCGATCTCGCCAATTTGTCCCTGCATTAAAAGATACAATATCTTTCGGATCAACAGGGTGGCGCTTAATATTCTTAAAAAGAGAGATCAATCCTTTAACGTTACTCGAACCTTCAAACTCTTCTCTAATACAAAATGGTTTGACCCGACGATATAGTCCAAAATTGACAGTAGCACCATCCCAGCATAAATCAACCACTAATTCATTTAATAATGGATTTATATTAGAGTTAAGTATATTCCAAAAAGAGTTTGTGTTGAGCAGAGGAGCAATGTCTGGTACGCCTACGCCGTCATTTACAGAGTCACCGTAATCATACTCATCGTATTTTTTTAGCACACCTTCTTTATCAACTATTATTGTTGTTATATTTGCATCTGCTGCCAATAAACCTGCCCCATTCATGAAACCTGCTACTTCTCTTGGCAATGTAAGTCCACCTTTATTAAATAGAGTAAGACCAGATGCTGCCATATTAAATCGATCAGTAGGACTGGAGCCTCCTAGACCACTAATTATAGAATTTAACAATGCAAGTGGCGAATTATTAGGTCCCCAAATTTTCTTAAGATTCGAAACAACATCACCTACCCTCATGGCAGTGAATGAACCATCTTCCTCTTTCTTAGAGAAAAAAGACTCCATAGTTTTCAATATGGCGGAAGAACCTAAACTTTTACTAGGATCAACATTACTGCCTCTAAAGATAGGGTCAATATAGATGTAGTTCTCAAATACTTGACCCCAATCTTTGCCCTCAATTATGAAAGAGGTATTTCTGGCACCTGTTTGCTGATCGCTATTATAGGACGCTCTGCATGAAGTAATACGACCTAGCATCTTTAAGCTTTTATAGTCTGCTTTCGAAGCTTTTACTGCATCTCTATCATTTGACATTAATATCGCACACCAGCTACCTGGTGTTATAAGAGACACCCAATTTCTAGTTGGTGCTAGCTCTATAGTAAAATTGCCTGACGGGGATGATTTATCTTTACTTGCCTTAATATTTATGATATCTGTCGTTAGAAAAAATGTTTCTGCAACATCATGCTTTTCTTGAAGATTCTCAGATGAATCTCCACGAGTATTATAGTTCCATATCACAAAGGCAGCATGGCTTACCTGACGTTTAGTGGACACTACCTCCTCCATCCTAGCTTATTATGTACAGTGCTATTATTCCAAAGAGAGTCAAGCAGTTGACCAACTGGAGAATTGGGTGGTGGAGTAAATTGCTGATTATTGTTTTGGGCGCCTCCACCTATGACTCCGATCTTCTGAGCAGCTTCTAGCATAGCACTTGTCATAGCTTGCACTGCCTTCACGTGCTCATTAGAGCTTATCTTTAACTCATCTGCTGCTGCTTCTGCTGCACCAACAAAACCTTCTTTACTGATCATTCTACCCATCGATTTTATTATTGTTGTAAAAGCCTCTATCTCAGGCATCACTTTCTTAGTACCTTCGGCAGTAGTCATGGTAGCGCTGTATTCCATAACTAAAGCAGTTTCTTGTGCTGATCCTTGCCTTAGATCTTGCTCGCCTTTTTTAATATCTTGTGGTCTTAAAGTACCTTTTATAGCGCCTTCTAGAGTATTAGGGCTATAACCAGCAACTTGAAGTGCTGCTAACTCGTCTTTATCGAATTTAGGCATATTGCCTGTTTCTATAATGTCTTGCACTTTTTTTATTAGAGATGGAGCTGTGTAGACAGCTGGAGTATTCAATAAAGACGTACCAATGCCAATTCTAGAAATCTGCTGAGCTTGTTGAGCACTAGTTACGATACCCTCTAATCCAGGGTAATTTTTACGAATAAAATCTTCACCAGTACCAGCAGCAAATTGCTTATTCATCTCAGCTAATGCTTCTGGACCCATTTTTTGTAATAGTTGTACTTGACTCATACTCGCTTTAGGTACTGCTCTAGACAGTAGATCCATCTCCATCACATTGCCAAGTGACAAGTCTTGCGATGTCATGGTGCTACGTAGCACGTTAGCGGTTGAGCCTGCTGCAGCTAAAGCTTGCTCTATCGTCTTAGACTCATCTTGTGACTGAACCATTCCGCCAATAAGAGAAGCAGCACCACCAGTAACGTCGATGCCCATCGCAGTATCTTTAGTATTTTGAGCTACTTGTGCTGTGAGATCTACTAGTTTCTCGAAAGATCGTGAGTCAGTGAAGCCTGCTGCAATCGCAGTTCTCATAATATCTTCGATACCTTTAGCAGATTGACCTGCACCTGCTTGAATCAAGCGACTTTGCATGCCATAGAACTTCTCTTGACCCACTATACCTGCTGCTTCTAAAGAAGATACGTTTCGCAAATTACTTAAGTAACTATCTCTTTTAGCCTCATTTGTCATGTTGCGAGTGCCAAAAAAAGAGGAGCCAAGTTGAACAGCGGCTTGCTGAGCTTTAGCAACTCTACTTTCTGTCACTCCTGATTCTTCTAGCAGAGCTTTTAACTTATCACCACTAGTAGCTTCTATAAGCATGTCTGTTAGATCTTGAGTAGGTGGTGCTACTGGCATAGTATCTACGGCTGCTAAGGGATTTACAACACCTAAGCTTTGACCTTTCGCTCTTCTACTAGCTTCTGGGACAGCATTAGTTAGCGACTCAAAAGAGTTGCCTAAATTTTCAAGTACAGCTTGAGGCGAACTCATGTCTTGAAAGGGATTGGCAACATTAAAAGATTCAGAAGTTTGCATCGATACAGCGTAAGGATTTCTGCGCATTGACTCAGCAAGTGTAGCAGGAGCTGCTCTCATTGGTCTAGCTGACTTAGTACCACCAATACCAACTAATCTCTTAGCACTCTGAGTTATAAAATCAAGACCTTGCTGACCCATGGAATCACCAAGCTCGTTGACAGTATCGAAATATTGTCTCATCTGCTGAGCACTGTATAGACCAGCAGACATACTTCTATTTTGATATCTGAAATCAGACAGCTGAGTAGCAAACTGCGCAGCTGGTCCAGCTACTTCACCTGCTGTTGAACCTAGGTTGGCTAATAAAGCTTTTGCTGCACCTGCTGGTCCGCCAATAGCTGTGCCCGCTCCTACTGCAGTCATAAAGTTTTGAGCAGCACCTATACCAGCAGCAGCTGTTTGTGCTCCGCTGCCTGTTAACTGAATACCTTCACCTAGTCTAGCTTTACCCCTTATCTGAGTTGCGTAGTCTGCCTCCATCCTAGCCTGATCTGTGATGAATCGCCTAATGGCTGCATAATCACCACCAGCACCAGCAATAATATCTCTATTGATCTGATTTGTTCTTTGAGCAGCACCGATGCGGTTGCCCATCAGAGCTTGTTGAGCTCCTACATTTTCGTAGCTGTAAGCAGCACCAACCGCAGACAAGGCACTTCCAAAACCACCAATTTGTCTACCGATAAAGCCAAGCCTATTAATGTCTTGAGCTGGCTGTCTATCAATCTCTCTGCTGATTTTTTCTTGCTTATTGTATTGCTTCTGCAGATCCTCGAACTCAGAAGCAAGCGCGTCAGCATTTGAGCTACCCTTCTCGAAGGCATCCCTAAGTTTGGCAAAAGTGTCTAGCAGCTGCTTACCTGTCTGTGCTAGATCCTTCTCAATCTGTTCTCTACTATAAGCTCCTTGACCAACTTCCTTCTTAATCAAGTTAGATTCTGCTATATCTTCTATTCTAGAAGCCACTCCTTGAGCCTTGCTAAACCTAGACTCTACATCTAAACCAAATCTTTTTCTATACCCAATAGCTTCTTCTGATTGAGCAAGACTTTGTACCAAACGATTTCTGCCAGCTACTCTCGTAGAAAACATGCCAGCTTCTTGTCTAGCAGCTTGCAATCTATCTTGCTCTTCTGGAGTAATAACTCCCGATTTCTCTTTTTCTAACAAGATGTTAGTGGTAGCAACTGCAGTAGCTGAGCTCTTTACTCTTTGTGCTGCTGTCTCCAGCAATGCTTTCTTATATTCGACATCTCTTCTCATATCAAAAGTCGAGGCAGTAGGCGATAAACCTACAGATACAGCACGTTGCCTAGTTGACTCAAAGCGCCTTGCTTGTGCAACATCTGATGAAGTTTGTTTAACACCTAGAGAAGATTCAATAGATCTATAGAAACCGGACTCAGAAGTAAATACCTTTGCCATTCTTTCAGCTTGACTAGCAACTTGAGCTTTATGCAGCTCAACCCCAATCATGCTGCCACCGCTTCTATATTGTGAGATCTCGTCAGATACTTGTCGTATTTGAGCGTCCAGAACAGCTATCTCTTTCTCTTGTTTTTTATTAATCAAATCAGCTTTAGTGAGTACTAAAGCCTTTAGTTGCCGCTCCTTCTTCTCTACTTCTCTGTTTAATCTTTCTATAGCAGCTTCTGGAGCTTTATATGACTGTTTTAGAGAAGACTCAGCTTTCTCTCTTCTAGCAATGGCTTCTTCTATGCGAGAAGTTCCGCTTAGCTTAGTTTTAATATCGTCAGCCATTACTCATCTTCCATGCTAAATGATAAATCTTCGCCAAAATCTTCGCCTAGTCTAGCTTTCTCTTCTTGAATCGCCTTATTCATCCACTCAATATTAGCGGGATCAAGTGAAGGATCAGTAGGTTTAGGAGTATCTGCAGGAGCTTGCTGTGCTGCAAACTCCTTCTCCATCTGCTCTGCCCACGCTAGATCTTCTTCATACTTCTCATCTTCTATTCTATCAGCTTCTTCTTCAGCGAGCTTATCGAGCGATTTCTGTAGCTCAGAATATGCTGACATCTCATACAAAAGCTCTTCGTATGAGTATTCTTGTAGTAGAGGATCTTTCAATGGGCGATTATATTTTTTGCACCACCACATGTGTAAAAAGTGGTAGTTGTAGAACTCACTTTGTGGATCGAAGTTATTTTTGGCAATCCGCTGGATTAGGTCAGTTGTGGAGAAGCTCTCTACTTCCCCTTCTTCTCGTTTCCCTCTTTATCTTTTTCCTCGCCAGCTTGCTTCTTAAGCGATTCTTTCCATTCTTTCGCAATATCTTCTGTCTTTTCATATACTTCAATAAGCACATTTTCATCTAGAAGATCTGAGCCTAGACCAACCTCTTTCCACCAATCAGGAAACTCAACTAGCTTAGCTCGCAGCGTAGCTACCATAGATGCGATAGCAAATAGGGTTCCGCTTGGGTTAGCGTAGTCAGCAGTTAGTCTAGATTTCTCAAGCTCAATTGCTTGACGATCTCTGATAGAGAGTACGCACTTAGCGGTAAACTGACCTTTATATTCTAGCCCAGTAGTCTCGCCAACTAGATCGATGGTAAAGGTCTTCTCAAGTTTAGGTAAGCTCTTATACATGCTAACTCCAAAAAGTTATTACGATAAGATTATACTCTATTTTAAAAAAGATTTTTTAATAGAATTGAGTAGCGGAACAGAGTTTTGACCTTCTGATGCAGGATCGTCACGACCTTCTACAATATTGTTTAGATCATTCTCTGTAACCCACTCGATTGCTTTCCACTCAAGTCTTATGGTAGATATCTTGTTGGCGTCGACATCTTGAGTACGACCAGTAATCATCGCCTTTTCTGTCTTAAAGATACTTTCACCAGTCATCTGATCAGATATATCGAGAGAGATATATCTATGCATTAGGAAGGAAAAACCATTGGGATGGACATTCTGTATTCCTGGTCCTTTTCCAGGAATATGAAACATAGAGATGGTACCAGTAGCAATCATCTTTCTTGGTGCTAACTCGTAAGCTTGATAATTGTCGACGGTCCAAATCTCTTCGGTGTCAAATTTTAAATTCAAGGAAACCCCAAAAGCGAAGCCAAACAGCTGATCATTGACTTTAATGATAGCTCTTAAACCACTAAAGTATTTACCAAAATCATTTAGAGGATAGGCAGAAGCAATAGCTGATTTTACAGAATTTTGTAAACCAGATATCAGTGAATCTCCGACACCTGCTGCTAAATTTGGTGGGCTTTTTAATTTATTGTCTATAGTCATCAGCTAAACTCCTGTCCTACTCCAGATCCTCTAGCGATTAATGTATCATCATCATAGTATCTAGATACAAAATTCATGTTTAACACTAGTGGACTTCTTTTTTGTAGAGCAAACTGAAGATTGCTGAAGCGACAGTCTCTAAATCGAATTACGGGAGCTATATCTTGAGTTCTACCATTATCTGATTTTTGAAAAATCTCTATATCGAACTGCTTAGATTGAAAAAAGAAATAGGGATTAAAAGCCTCTTCTGCTGCGTTATTAGTCCCATTAGTAAATTGATTTAGACCTAGTGCGCTAGAGAAAAAACCGGAGTCAGGTGACATAGAGCCTGGTCCATTGCCATCATTGTCGGACAATACAGGGCTACGATTGGCACCTATAAAATTCTGAATACCTTGGGCATACTTGATGATAGATAGAGAACCAGAGACGTCGTAAGAGAGCGGTTGATGAACTTCTACTTCTGCTCTGCCAAGCACACGAGGAGAAGCGTGATTGACAGAGATTTGGCCAGAAATATTAGTTGCATAAGCTATGACTTTACCATCAACTTTTATTATTGCAGTACTGCCAGTAATAAAGAATGGTTTAAGTCCAGCCACATATTCACCTTACGAGATATTAAAGAGCCTAAGTTGCACTATCGCCAACCTGATCAGAAGGTTTATGATCATCTTCAGCAAAACGACCAACAAACTGATAATTGTCGATTAATACACCACGCTTATTTAGCGAAGAAGAGCGATTTGTAATTCGACAATCCAATAGCTTGAAGAATCCCTTAAGCTTATTTGCTGTATCCGCAGTCTGCTTCTGCAAAACTTCTAGGTCAAAAGTTGTAGAAGCTAGAATTTGTCTAGGGTCGACATGTTGCTTGATGCTGTTAGTTCCGTCTCCAATGTTGGATGCTCCGTTCGCATTTGCCAACTCTTGAGCACCTTGAGCAGCTGCAAAGTTCTTAAGATTAGCATCAGTGCCAGCATATCGAACAACTGAGAATGAGCCATTAACAGTATAAGCTACTGGTTCATGACTAATAATCTCAAAGATGCCCAATGACTCAATTGGCACATGCTCAACACTTACATTATAGCTTACATCGCTACAAAAAGCAACTGTCTTGTCATAGATCTTGACAATCGCTTTTGCACCAGTTACGAAACTAGGTGTAATTCCTGCCATCTGTTATCTCCTCAATCAGATAATAAATTATAACACACCCAGAATTAACTGGGTGCGCTATTAACCTTGAGTTGCTCTCTGAACACTGATTGTCGTCAAGACAAAGTCGATGCCTTCAACAATCTTAACCACAACATCAACGTAGATCGTATTACCATCGATTCTAGCTGTCAACTCTTTAAAGCCCTGTGGCGCATCCTGTGTAGCCACAGTAATACCTTGAGTTAGGAACTGGCGTAGAGTTGATGTTGTGAATCCAACTACGTCAGCAACGCTAACAGTATTCTTCTGACCAACAAATCTGTTCTCAAGAGCAGTACGCAGATTGAATGCAACAATGTCAGCAGCGTAAACTACGTTAGCTCGGTTCCATACGAAGTTTCTATCACGGCCATAAGTTGTATTATCTACAACTACTCGGAATCCGCCAGTCTGTGGATTCTCCATGAAGGTAATGCCAGCTTGGATAGCTTCATCAGTTTGAAGATCTGGGTCAAAGTCAATTACGATATCAGCTTCTGCTGTAGACATTGGCTGAGCAGTATGACGTAGTCCAGAAGCATTCATGAACTTGAACGTTAGCGGCAAACCAACTGGTGAGCCACTTCGAGCTCCGCAAGCTAGAGCAGCAAGTGCCCATGGTTGGAACCACTTGATAGTGCTTTGAGCGTCTGTCTGACGAATATCTTGGATAAATAGCTGAATTCGCCCATCAGCAAGATTTCCAGCAACATCTTTGCTGTCATCAAAGGATGCTTTAAGAGACAGATAAGCTTGGCGCTCAGAACGCTTCTTAGTAGTCTTCATCAACGACAGATGAGTCTTGATCAACTGATGGATACCAGCGATAGTGTAAGTAGAAGATGAGTCAGTTAGACCATCAGTGATGTCATCGCTAGCATCTCGTGAGAATAGAGGAAGCACGAAGTTTACGTGAAACTTCTGGAATTTCTCAAGAGCTTCTACAATATCAGCAGGTGTAGTTCCACCTTTAGTACCGCCAGCTAGAGATAGTTCGATCTGAGCTTCTGGTAGACCTTTAACTGCTTGGTCTTCGATAGAAGCAAGAGCAGAGTTAGCAAAGAGCTGAGCTACATCGTCAGCATCTTTCTTGAGTCGAGCTGGTTTAGCTCCACTAGCAGAGAAAGCACCAACTGCAGAAACTTGATCAAGTACGCTAAGTGGGAGCTGGTTGTATAGACCGTTAGTTACGCTAGCAGTCCATCCTGCATATGAAGCCAAGTTGATCTCAGCAACTAGATCACCAATGGTAGCAAAAGAGTCTTTCAAGAAAGAGTGAACGATTACCGCATCTTCAAGTAGTTGAATAGCAGAAGCAGTTACAGTTACTGAAGCAGAAGTATTTCCTTCAGTCCCATCATTGCCGATAGTTAGAACCACGTTTCCACCGAGCTCTTCTGTCTCTTCAATTAGATCTCGCTTCTGGCTCATAGTGATAGAGCAGCTTGGCTCTACTAGAGCAGAAGATAGGCCAGCAGTAAGACCAAGCTTAGCTAGATCTCCAGGGGTGGAGTCAATTAGCTCGAAGCTTCGTCCCCAGCCAAGTTGGTGAGCAGTAGCTAGATCAGTCATCTTAAGGGCAATACCATTACCGCTCAATGAAGCTTCCGCTTCCATACCGGCAGGAAGAAGTCCGTTTAGTTCAACTACTAGATCAGCGATAGAGTCATGGTTAGCTTCAGTACCAGATAGAGTAACTACTGCTACAGAAGGTCCACCGTTCTGGCGAATAGAGAATGAAGCTCCGTTTAGAGTAGCACCACTAGCTAGGTCACCTTGAGTAGTTACAGATACACTAACGCCAGCATCTACATCAGCTGCATCAGTTGATGGTCCAGTACCAGCATTGGTAACTGTGATTGTAGCAGCTGCAGGTACTGGTACTGAGAATGCAGCTAGTGCATCTAGAGCAGCAGCAGTCTTGACAGCAACCTGAGCAGGAGTATCAGCTAGAAGAACCTGAACTTCTACACCAGTCATGCCTAGCGGAGCTGGATCAACAGGAGGAATACCATCAGTCACGTTGTACCATACATAGTACTGAGCTGCATCATTGGCAGACCATAGAGTCCAGTACTTACCAGTAGCTCCATCTAGACCAGCACCACCGAGTGTCATGGTTACATTGGTTACTTCAGCAGTTGGAGCAAAAGTAAGATCAGAACCATTCTTAGCAGGAGCGGATTCTCCGACTAGAACATTCTTATAAGTAACTCGATTTCCACCAACTCCCCACTCTACAGACTGAACAGTACCGTATGAGTTAGCTAGAGCTAGCTCAGCATGAGTAGATTGATTAGTCTTGTAGAACCATACTGTCTGAGCTCCGTTAGGGATGGCAGCATCAGCAGCAGGAGCGAACAAGAAGGAAGCAGAGTCAACGATGGGTCCACTTCTATATTTCTCTCGGATAGCAACGAGCTGATCACCACCAAAGCGATTATTCTTGATGTCCACTTCTTGATTGCCAGGCGCACCAGCATCAGCTTCACCGATAACTGCTACTAGACCAGCAGGACCAAGAGGAAGGCCACCACCTAAGTCGATCTCAGTTTTAGAGTAAGCACCGGGGCGGTATAGCGTAGCGCCGTTAAAACTCGTTGATATCGCCATTTGAATTCTCCTTATTCATCAACCTTTATTCTATATCAGATCAAAGGTTAAACATTCAATCCTATCTTTTGAAGGTCTTCCTTCATCAAAACAGTCTTCTTGAGATCGGGAAACTCTAAACAGAACATCTCCCATTTAACCTTTGCCTTATCTGTCCAAAAACCCTTTATTTCTATTATCTCACCTGTGCTTAGTTGAAAATCAGGACTAAATGATCTTCCATCTGATAACCTAAAATTAGGCTCATACTTCCAACTAATTCCTTTACTATCAAGCCAATTAGCATAAGCTAACTCATATGAACTTCTTAACTTAAATCTACCTATCGGTCCATCGTACAAGAATACTCTTCCTTTCCACTTAGGTTCTCTACCTGAGTTAGCTTCAGATAGCTTTTGTATTGTGGTCCATCGATGCCGTCCTTTTGATTTGCCTAAATTAAATTGATTACCCTTATTTTTACAATACTCTTTCTGCTTTTCTGCTATCCTCTTCTTAGTTTCATCTGAATGATATTTACCAAAAAATGGATGATCTTCTTTAGCTAACTTCTTAATCCAATTATTCTCTGACATTCTCTTTCTTGATTCTTCACTCACTGTTTTGCCAGAGTTAAACTTTATAGAGGCACAACTCTTACACAAGCCAGAACCATAGCGATATAGTCTCTGATATCCTCTGTCTGCACCACAGTCTAAGCAAGTCATTCTATACTTTTTTCTATTATCTTTCTTAATCACGAAGTCATTGGCAGAAACACCGTCTTTCTCTAGTATGTCGAGATTCTTATTCTTGGTGCACCTACGACATTTAATAGCATGTTTTGCTATAGGTAAGTAACCTCTAAAGTCACCACAACTTATGCAGCTAGTTCTGTAGTATCTAGCATTATGCTTATCTTGATAGTCTTTAGTATCTACATTTGATGGAGAGGGATTGGGAATTGCATTGCATGATCGACATGAATGTTGAACAAGAGTTGCATTATAAGGTCTCATGTAACCCATATCAGAGTTACATGAGTCACAAGAATACCGGTAGAATCTTCTGTTGTTCCTGTAAAGGAAATCAGAGTGTTTCATTTAGGGAGTTTATAGCCAAACTTCTCTAGTGCTTGGTTGTAAGACTCTTCCTTCTCATCTTTAGAGAGGCCACGTGCCTTGAAGTCAGCGGCAATAACTTCTTTAAGCCAAGGTTTTAACTTAAGTTTCTTAGAAGCTACCATCCACCACTGGTCAAAGCTAATAGCAGCTGGTTCTTTAGGCTTAGCTGGTGCTGGAGCTGCTTCGATAGCTTGCTGCCTACTCTTAACTTCCATCTCTTTAATTTGCTCTCTGATACTCTTCTTCTTTACCATCTTAAACTCCTTCTACTTTTATCCCAGTACTTGAACTCTCTACGTCTAGTTCTACTTCCACATCATCAATATCTAGGTAATCCATATCATTCCAAGTATGCTGAACGATAGTACTAAACCTAATAGATCGAGTCCAGATATTGTCTGCCAGTACTGCGTTATTTCTCACTAGATCTGATGCTGAGACTGTTTGTAGCTCTAGACCCATCTGGTGAGCTCTTGTCTTAGTCTTAAACAAGATATAGAGGATTATATAGTATAGCCATAGTGATTCATCAGAGTTTCTGCTAGCCATTACTAGTATCTCTAGCGTAACTGAAAATGGCGATGTACCTACAGTTGATTCTTCTCCATAGTAGTAGTGGTCACCCATAGCAGCTTTAGACTGATCTTCCTGCTCACTAGCTAATCTTACTGCTACTTGAGGGACTTGCTGAGGATTAATGGACCAAGCTTGAACTACTGGTATCTTAGTGTCCACAAACCAAGTCTTGATCATCTGAATGTAAGAATCACCGTAATCTGAGTTAGCCCAATCTAGTTTATAGTATTGAAATATCTCATCTAGTAGTTCTGGCTTATTCTTGATAGCCTTAATACCTTCTTGTATAAGTCGATGTAGCGCGACTTGAGGAAGAATGAACATAGTTTACCTAACTAGATAGATTTCATGTATGAGTCAATCACTGACACAATTATATCATCAGTAGATTGCTGGATATTTTGGTTGATGTTTTCTATGTAGTCAGTTAGATCTATTGTCTTCTCTGGGATCACCCACTGAGTGCTTGCATCTTGTTTACTAGTTGCAGTTCTTATCTCTGGTTGCTGACTAGTTTTTATGTTTCTAGCCTTTAGTCTCTCTTGTACTCTAGCAGTCATCGACTCATTTAACTGACTAACTCTTTTAGCCATATTCTTGCCGACTAAAGATTTTCTAGCTTCTGCTTGAACATTGCTTTGGGCTCTCGTGACGTCGAAAGATGATCTAGCTGCTGGCTTGCCTACTGGGATCTTCTTATAGAGAGTTCCATCCTTAGATACTTCTGCATTCTTTAATAGATTAGGCAGATTGTGTATTTGAGGATTCTCATATATAAAAGAGCCGGTGCGAGAAGATATTCTCTTATAATCTCCGATATCGTCTACGATTATGTCTTCTGCGAATCGAAGAGCGCCTTGCTCGTCTGCATAGCTAACTGCATCTTCTATGGCTGCTTGAACTACTGAGTCAACTGACTCACTAATCAGATCATTAGCTTCTCTAACTATGCTTTCTATTTCTTGAGACTCTACACCATAGTCTCTTAAAACTTGCCTTAAACGAAAAAGCTGTATCTGTTTGTTGATCATTACTTGTTGATGGCTTTAGCTCGGATGTCTTTGAGGAAGTTGCTCCTGTCCATGCTATGCCAGTCCGAACCAAAGGTGATAGTGATCCTGCCGCTAGGATCAATTTGAACTTGGGGTCTAGTAAGATACGAGTAGGACTCATTATAAACTTTTTGCTCACTTGCTGGATTTTGAGAGTAGGCTTGAACACTAGTTGGTTGTTGAGCTAGTGTTTCGACCTTTTGTTGCAGTTGAAGTAGCTTAGATTCTAATTCATCAATTGCAACTCCAGCATCTTGACTAAGTTTATTATGCTTATTAGCGGTCTCAAGTAGTGTCTCTTCTAACTTATCGAATAGCTTCATGATCTTCATCTCTGACTGCTGAAGATCAATAGCATTACCATGTCTAATCTCTCGTCTAATATCTTCCATCTCTTCATAGATGTTAGAGATGTTATGCTTCTTGTAATTATCGACTAGTTGACTAAGTCCACCTTCGATAACATTAGGATCAAGGTCATCTTCATCTAGTATCTCTAGCTCTTCTTGATCTTCTGGCAAGTACCACTCAAAAACACTCATGAGTTCAGCCGCTAGACCAGGCAAAGAGCGATTAGTGAACTGATGAATCTGCTTCTGACCATCTAGCACTCTACCAGAGTATACGTCGTTCACATGCTTTCTGATATGAATCTCGTAGCCGTCAACCTTAGCTTTCTTGAAAGACTCATCTTCCATGTCTGCCACTAGATCACGCAACATACGAAATGTTCCGTTGCCAACTAACTTAAGAGCATCTCCACGAGTTAGCTCATATACTGTATTTCCAGGAGCATTACCGCTGCGGATGATGTTTTTCTGAAGTTCTTCTTCAGCCAACATCCATTTTATCTCATTAGCTTTACTTAGCTTTTCTCTGATTAGAGCACAGACAGCGTCGCAAGTATAGTCGGTCAAACGATCCCAAGGGATTTCATGAGGCTGAAAGAACTTAAGCCTACGCATCTCGGTGGAATCTTTGTAGTTGCCAGAGAATTTAGTAACTAAGAAAGTTTTAGACTCGTATCCACCGTATTGTCCATGAAGAATCTCTGACTCAATCTTACCTTTCATACCAGTTTCTTCTTTTAGTTCTCGGATAGCAGCTTCTTCAAAAGATTCGCCTTCATCTACGTGACCACCTGGTGTAGCCCATAGACCATTGTCAGTACGCATACCTAAGAGAATACAGCCATTCTCATCAACAACAAGACAGCCTGAACCTTTACGATTCATAGAAGAGATATACGCTAGTAGAGATTTATTAAGCTTCTTGTTATGTTTCTCGTGGTGCTCTTTAGTCCACTTGCCACCGCGGAGCTCTTTGCCTTTTGATTCTGGGAGCTCTTTCTCTTTAGTATCGGAGCTTGCATATTTTTCAGCAACACTCTTAGGCATTCGGTCGCCACGAGCAGAAGTACCTTGCTTCTTGCTGTGCAAGATAGCCATGATATATCTTAATTGCTTTTTACTTACGGGCGCCGGCATCCGATGTCCTCATGATTACTAACTACATTATAACCCAAAACTTAGGTTATCCCTGTCGTTCTGGTTCATTGGCCAAGAAGTCCCTTTTAATCAAGAGCTCTTGTGGTAGTCTGATGGGTGTCTTAACGCCACCAATAAGCTCTTGAGTTACTCTTAGTTCTCTAAGATGTTGGAGCACTACGTAAACTGGGTTGGCGAAGTAGTTGATCACAAACACTTCACCACGCTCATTAACAGAGTCATAAGAAGGCTCCTTTCCAGGAATCCACTCTATCTTGCCGTTAACCAGATTAAAGTCTACTCCTAGCTCATATGGATTGAGTGCGTTATTTATAGCAGATGCCATGTAGTCTACGCTCACTATTGGGTATCTCATCTGCTGAAGACCATCTAGTCTAGGCTCGTACTCCTTAAGCTCCCACATCCTAACGGTGTAGTCCATGATTACTAGCTGATCATAAGTATTGAACTCAGCCTGAGTACCATCTGGGTAAACGGTAGGAAGGGTGACAGTTGCAGTCCCGATCTCCCAGATGCCCTGCATCTCGAAGTTTTTCTGAAGTGAGTTACCAGTAAATACTCCAACTATCTCCTTCTCCTGATAGTAGAAGATCCCATTGCCGTCACAGATTGGGCAGTTAGGATTATGGGAGTTATCCGCTAGGCTCTTTACGTTGGGACAAGGAGCAGACTTGCGATGAAGGAACCTGATGCCGCGATTCTGAAGAATCTGATCAAAGCTAGCACCCTTAAGAGAAGGGTCAGGTATGATGTTAGGCATAGTAGATGGAATGGACAACGGCGGGAAGCAGTTGTTTGAGTTGTTTGAGTTTGCCATTTAGTCCTCCCAATGATACTAATATTCTATACTAATCAGAGTACCAAGACTTCAGTTCTTGCTCAGGCTTCAAGAGAAGAAGCCTGATAGGTAGAGAGGACATGATATCATAGAGACCCAAGCTGTACAAATCAGCAGCATTGGGTAAAAACATTACGCTATATATCATCAGTGTTCTGTCTGATGATGAGATCATCTTTATATTGCATAGTAGATTACAGAAATCAGTAAAAGTATTTTCCGCGTTCATATAGAATGTAGGTAACCAAGCCCAGTCACTGGTCATCCATCTCCTCCTTTATCATGTTGATGAAACCCTGATATCCCATCAGCATGATCAAGTTAGAGATCTGAGTTAAACCGGATATAGATATATCTCTAGACAGTAGACCTACCTCAAATATGAGACCAAAGGTGTGAGCTAGTGCTAAGTTAGCCTCCAGCGTAATACTGTAGCTAGACTTGCGCTTTTCTTCTTGCTTGTGTAGCACAATAGATCCTTATGTCTACCATGATGCTAAGTATCTCTATACTAGTATGATGATAGCTGCTTAACCCTAAGTTGCATATCAGATTAGCAAAGTTTCTACTTAAAGTTCTAGAGTCCATATTTCTCTTCATAAGTCTTAATATACCTGATGCAGCATTCATACAGATCTACTGCATCAGGTATATTTTTCTCAACTAGCTGAAGCTTAATCAGTAACCTTATGAACCTACCAATTGTTATATAGTAGCTAGCTTGAGGCATGTGAGTTAGTCCTGATCAACATCACTGAATCCATGGTAGTCAAACCTAGTTGATGAGCTAGCAATATTAGATCTACTATGAGTGGGTATTCTGAATTAGCCATGTATATATTATACTGGGTTTGATATCCCCGCCTAGGGCTATATAAATATAACTAATCATTAGCTTTTTTTACTTATGATCAAGTCCAGACGATAGCAAGATATGCAATTAAAAAGATAAAGAGCTTCCCAAGCATTAAGCAAGTGAAGAGCTTTAGCTAAGTCAGGTACTGTTTGACTCTCTGATTTCTTATATGTATAGAGCAATTCAGCTAGTTCCATAGACCTAGTAACCTCAGGTGATCCACCAGATAACATAGATAACTCACTACTTGGTAGGTAAAGAAGATAAGACATCAGCTAACTTAAGGAAGGTCATCAAGCACAAGAAGCCATAGAGGCACTCAGAGATATCCTGATTATTTATGGGAACCAAGATGGACTCATACTTAGTAAGTAGATCTATCTCCCTCATCCAGTAGGAGTGCCAGTACTGGGCTTGATAGTAATCTAGATACCTAATGGTCCACCCCCAGATTCAGGCACAAGGCAGAGAAGGAAGAAACTATGACCATGAACTCTTCCATGACTTCACTATTAGCCAAGTAGTCAAACTGATCCATCAACCCCAACCTAAACATGAAGAACCAGTTGAGTTGCAGTATCCTGGTCAAGTTGACCTTAAAAAAAGGTATCCTCATCCTTCCCTCCTAATATATTTATTCTACTTCTCCCCAGGATACTCACCTGATAGTTAGTCCTGAAGGACTAACTAGGTCAGGTAACTTACCTGGTGATGATAAGGGAGCCTAGCTGATACCTGGGGTAGGGACCCTTATACTAGGGGTGAGGGTAGTGGGTACCTATGGGGGTGGGCCTATTGGGTTAGCCATTGGGGTAGTAGGGGGAGGAAGGGTGAATGTTTATAAAAGTGAGTTTTATAGACATAGGAGGAGGTGAATGTTTATGAGATGGATGTAGATGAGTATCTCTCTAGAGGGGGAGATCATCTTTACTCTAGGGAGGGACAATCTCTTCTGTAGGGAGGGAAGAGATGTGATTCATAGGAGAGTGAACTATAACTCATGGTGAGGAGTGGGGAGAGAGGAGTAGGAATACATACATACATATACTTGTACATAGACACGGTAAGTAGTTGAGATCATTGAGAAGATGGGGTGTAGATGGGGGTAGTATCGTGTAGGTAGTGTAGGTAGAGAGAATGGGCGAGGAGGGAGTCAAACAGATTTTAGGTACCAGTACCCTCCTTGAGGGTAGTGGATATCTGTGGGCCCACCCTACAGATCTTACTACTCCCTAGCTCTAGGGTATGGAACAGATTCTATGTATATGTATGAGGAGAGAGATTATGGAACAGTTCTTATTGTTAGATGGATTCATTAAGCTGGTTACTCTGTTCAGTCTGTTTGGTTTGGTTGGGTTGCTTGTTTGACAGATTGTATGGTTGATTAGTTTTGATAGTTAACTTATTTTAAGGAGATTGAGTATGTTGAACCAAAAAGAATCAGTGTTTCAAGCAGTTTTGAGTGTTGCTGGTGAGTTTGAGGGTGCTGTACAGTTGAGCAAGGAGCAGAGGTCAGAGGTAGTTGACTTGGTGACTGCTTCCATCCTGAGTGGTGATACTGAGTTCTCAGCAGATGCTAAGGCTAAGCATGACACAGAGCAGAAGGTCAGGACTTACTGTGTGGGTCTGGTCAACAACTGGCTGAGGAAGGACACCAGGTTGAATGGTGGTGAGAAGTATGAAGCCAAGAACCCTGGCTCAAGAGCTGGATCCACTGACCCGGTAGTGAGGGAACTGAGGAAGCTGCTGAGTCATGTGGACGAGGAGCAGCAAGCAGTTATCCAAGCTGAGATTGATAGCAGACTTGCTGCAGTGAAAGAGCAGAAGATGTCCCAAGCCAAGAAGGTGATTAACTCTGACCTGATCCCAGATCACCTGAAGCACCTGGTTGGTTAAGCCAACCACTCTCTTCCTTTAGGGTGACACCCAGTAGGTGTCACCTATTCTTGTGACACTGCTACGCCTAATTATATAAAAACAGATCTTAATTATAGTTGTAAGAAGGAGGAAGAACATGAACTTAGAAGCTTTGAATCTCTTCATTGGTGGCTTCATCTTCACTGCAGCTTGTGTGGTGTGCTCATGCTTGGAATGATCTTCACTAGCAAGGACTAAGACAGATATTAAATCAATATGTAAGGAGGAGAGAGTATGTACTATGTAAAAGGTCGGTATCTCAAGGACTTCAATGAAGTAGTGCAGTTTGCTTGGAATCAGTACAAGATAGAGCTCTATGAAGAACCATTGTCAGAAGAAGAAGAGCAGCAAGCAGTGCAAGAGTTCATCTCCATGCTTGAGGAGGAAGGACTATGATCACCAAGACTAAAGGAGTCGATGCTCCACCAGTCTACTTCAAGGTAGGAGAGTATGACTTCTCCTACCAGATCAACAACAGCATACTGATAGTGACCAATGAGACAGTAGGTGAGACAGAGTATCATCAGTACAGAGGTGATGAGAGAATCCAACTCTTGGCAGAAGATATAGCAATGGAGATGTACAATGACCTCAAGAACTTCCTCAGAACTTACAAGTAAAGTAGTGCAAGACCAGTCACTCAACTCAGCTTGGACCTCATTCCATGATGTAACCATCAAGGTAGATCCAGCTGTGTTCAGTGCTAAGTACCCAGACTATGAAGAGTATGGGGACAAGTCATCCAGGGACTGGACCTTCTCCTATCTAGGTGAAGTATTCACTGTGTATGACTGGAAGGAGACCAGCTTGTATGATGATAGACTTCCCTCTCCCCATGAGTACTGGTCTCAACCAACTGTCACCCTGCACATAGGGTCTAGACTAGGTGCAGCACAAGAAACAGAGTTTAAAGAAGCTCTCCTGTCCTCCTTAGCTCAAGGATAAATGAGCACTCTCTCTCCCTGCAATTCGGGTGGCATCCACTGGGTGCCACCCTTTTTGTCGTTACTGACACTGCTACGCCCAAATATATTAAACAGATCTTAATTATAGTTGTGAATGGATGAGCCATTCACCTTTAGCAAAACTTATTTTAAGGAGTTACTTATGCTTAATCAGAAAGAGTCAGTTTTTCAAGCAGTTCTCAGCACTATTGGTGAGTTTGATGGTCCAGTCAGTCTCACTAAGGAGCAGAGATCAGAAGTAGTGGATGTAGTCACTCAGTCCATCCTGAGTGGAGACACAGAGTTCAGTGATGCAGCAAAAGCCAAGTATGATACTGAGCAGAAGACTAGGACTTACGTCATCGGCTTGGTCAACAACTGGCTTCGCAAAGACACTAGACTCAATGGTGGCACCAAGTATGAAGCTAAGAACCCAGGTTCAAGAGCTGGCTCAGGTGACCCAGTGATTCGAGAGCTCAAGAAGCTCCTCTCCCTAGCAGATGCAGAGTCACAAGAAGCTATCCAAGCTGAGATTGATGCTCGCTTGGCAGAGGTCAAGTCACAGAAGATGGTTCAAGCTAAGAAAGTAGTGAACTCTGACCTGATCCCAGAACACCTCAAGCACCTGGTTGGCTAATTAACCTAGGGAGGAGAGCAGAGACTCTCCTCCTCTCTATAGGAGAGAGCTATGAACCTAGCTTTTGCTTCACTCATGATCAGTGTTGACTCATCTGTCAAGTCCTTCAGCAGATCTGTAGGTGGGCTGTCAGTTACTCTGCACAAGGGAAAAGATCTGTCTCCAGTAACAGTAAGAAACCTGCCTAACTGTCAGATCCACAGGGGAGAAGAGGATACTCTGTTCATCAGCTTTAATGACTGATCTTCTCTTTAAAATACCCTAATAGGGTATTTTAACATATCAACTTAGTTAAACATGGGGGGCTGCAGCCCCCACCTACAGATTGACACTGCTACGCCATACTCTGTTGGCTATAAAAAACACTTATACCTAGACCTGTTTTTTCACTCAAAAACCACTTCTTCCTCCCGGGACAAAGCACATCTCAAACACCTGCCTCACTGTGTTATCAACTACTTAAGCTATAAAACTTTTTTATAACCCCACCCACCTAAACCACCAAAAACTACTCCCCAAACATCTCCCTACTCCTTAAAATACACAAATCTTCCTATAAACATCTCTCTACTCACAGAAACAAGACCATTCTATAGAGGGGGAGAGGAGAGAAGTCTCAGTATAGGGAGGGGAGGAGATACATTGCTGGGCCCATACAAGATACCATACAAACCACTGTGAATATGTGGTATAATACCTAAAACAGCCATACAAATGTATGGTAGTGTCATAGTATGTGCGTTAAGCCATTGAAATCACTCCCACTTCTGGGTCTAGTAAAATTAATAAGTTAAGGCTAATTTAATCTTCTTCTAGGCTTGGTCTAGTGGTGCTAGATAAGTTCCTATTTATAGCCTAGTTTAGTATGGTTTCTTATTCCCTCCTTCTCCTACCTATCTCTCCTCTCTCCCCCTCTCCTACCTATCTCCTTCCTCCTCCTCTACTCCTTCTTCTCCTATAGGACTAGCATAGTTTATAGTTTGGTTTAGTTGGACTTTTTTAACTTTTTGATTAGTAGGAGAAATGATTATGTAGTGATGTTTTTAATTGATGGGGAGAGGGGGAAGAGGGTTTAGTTGTGGGGTTATTTGGGTTGCTTGGATGTGATTTTTGGTGTTTTAGGTGTATGTTGGTGTAAGTAAGCCATAGAGTGACACTTAGGTATGTTTAGTCCATTTACTGGTAGGGCTGTATGGCTGGGTGCCTTGTTACTACTTAGTTACCTGTTTATCCTTAGACAGATATTATATGAGGGTAAGGAGGGTGAGTAGTATGAGCACTGACAGTCAGCTAGAACATAAGATCTCCAGAAGATCATGTGGTTCTATAGAATCAGAATGCTGGTACTTAGATGGTAAACGACATAGATTAGATGGTCCAGCTATAGTTTGGTACTATGAAGATGGCTCTATAGAATCAGAACGCTGGTACTTAGATGATAAATGCCATAGGATAGATGGTCCAGCTATAGTTTGGTACTATGAAGATGGCTCTATAGAATCAGAATACTGGTACTTAGATGATAAATGCCATAGGATAGATGGTCCAGCTGAAGTTCATTATTATGAAGATGGTTCTATAGAAGCAGAATACTGGTACTTAGATGATAAATGCCATAGGATAGATGGTCCAGCTATAGTTAGATACTCTAAAGATGGTTCCATAGAATCAGAAGTATGGTACTTAGATGGTAAACGACATAGATTAGATGGTCCAGCTATAGTTCATTATTATGAAGATGGTTCCATAGAATCAGAATACTGGTACTTAGATGGTGAAGAACTAACTGAAGAACAAATAGAAGACCTAAAGATCAAACTAGAAATAGAAAAACTAACTGAACTCATGTTAGTGGGCGAACTATGAACTTAGAACATAAGATCTTCAGAAGATCAGATGGTTCCATAGAATCAGAACAATGGTGGCTAGACAATAAGCTACATCGATTAGATGGTCCAGCTGTAGTTAGTTACTATAAAGATGGTTCTATCTATTCAGAATACTGGTACTTAGATAGTAAACAACATAGATCAGATGGTCCAGCTATAGTTAGATACTCTAAAGATGGTTCCATAGAATCAGAAGTATGGTACTTAGATGGTAAGCAGCTAACTGAAGAACAAATAGAAGACCTAAAGATCAAACTAGAAATAGAAAAACTAACTGAACTGATGTTAGTAGGTGAACTATGAACTTAGAACATAAGATCTTTAGAAGAGAAGATGGTTCCATAGAATCAGAACGCTGGTACTTAGATGATAAATGCCATAGGATAGATAGTCCAGCTGTAGTTTGGTATTATGAAGATGGTTCTATAAAATCAGAAGTATGGTACTTAGACGATAATCTATATAGATTAGATGGTCCAGCTGTAGTTAGTTACTATAAAGATGGTTCCATAGAATCAGAAGTATGGTACTTAGATAGTAAACAACATAGACCAGATGGTCCAGCTGTAGTTTGGTATTATGAAGATGGTTCCATAGAATCAGAACGCTGGTACTTAGATGGTAAACGACATAGATTAGATGGTCCAGCTGTAGTTTGGTATTATGAAGATGGTTCTATCTATTCAGAAGGATGGTACTTAGATAATAAACAACTAACCAAAGAAGAAGCAGAAGACCTAAAGATCAAGTTAGAGATAGAAAAACAGATAGAGAGTTGGTTGGTATGAAGATAATAAGTCTAGATCTAGAGTTCAATCAACCATCTGGGAAGATCATAGAGATAGGTGCAGTAGCTGGTGATCTAGTCAATGGTGAAGTAGTATCCTTGTTTGAGTCATTAGTGGCACTAGATGAAGATCTGCTGCCTAGGATAACTACTTTGACTGGTATCTCTCCTGAGATGCTGTTTGATGCTCCTAATCTGGCTGATGCTGGTGCTGCCTTCTTAACCTGGTCTGCCTCATTTAAGGAATTCCCTAACTTGATGACTTGGGGAGGTGGGGATTCAGAACAACTTAAGCAACAACTTGGATCTAACTTTAAGTGGCCATTTGGCTTCAGATACTTAGATGTAAAGACTGTCTTCATAGCTCATCAGCAAAGCAAAGGTCATTGGATGCCTAGAGGTGGTCTAGCTAAGTCTATGACTAAGTTAGGATTATCATTTCAAGGTCAGAAGCATAGAGCTTTATGTGATGCTTACAACACTTTTGCCTTATACTACAACTTACTCAGATCACTTAGAGGAGAATCTTGCTCAGCTACTAAAGCTCCCATAGAAATCCTTAGACCTAGACTACTGAAACAGATTTGATTATCCTTCATAAGATAAGGAGACAGATATGAGAAAGCAAGATATCCAGAAAGCAATTGAAGACAGAGAACCAGTAACTCTTTTCTTTGACTATGAAGAGAGTTTTGCTGATCCTGAATATGGTCCTGAAGTAGACAGAGTTCTTTCCCATTTTCTTATTGGTGTATATGAGGAGGAAGGATCAGATCATCTAGTATTGACTGATGATGATGCAGTTCAATTCTTGACTGAGTGCCTTCGTGATTTTGATATGCAAGAGGCATATGAAGCTAGTCTTGATAACAACCCTTATGAGTTTGGAGGCTACTGATGCATCGCTTTCTTCTTCTGATCGACGACGTAACCTTTATCGAAGATGAGTTACCTGAATCTATCTCTTCTGATAGACTTTTCTATACTGATGAACCTAGACTTCGCTTTGTTAAAGGTCACCATGAGCAATTTAAAGACAATGTTATAGAAGACGAAGATACTGGTTTTCAGTTTTTCCGCTCTACTGATGATATTCTGTACTACTTTACTGACTACATGACTAAGCTGGAGGCCATCAAAGGGTTTGAGAACTTATGAAGAAAGTACTGGTAAAAGGATTTCACGATAGTGAGACTGGTCTAGAGTCAGACACCTGGGTTTGGCTACTAGATCAAGACTCTATAGATCGCTATGATAACTATGGGTTCTCCTATGACCTCAATTGGGGCTTAGACGGATCCGAGATAGATCGCATAGAGATGGAGGCTGACATCATGCAATCTTACTACCAAGTGTATTCTAGCTGGAAGAAAGAGAGTCCAGCAACTCAAGAGAGGTTAGGTCAGTTCTTTGTTAATCGTTACTATAAGAACCCATGGCCAGAACTCTTCTATGAGGTTGATGAGCATAAAGCAGAACTGATGATCAAAGACTATCTACTAGATGTTCAGTGGGTAGAAGATTTACCAGCATATGATATCAGGAGAGATAGGAGTGAAGACCACTAAATCAGTGTGGGTAGATCCAAAGCATCTATTTCACTATACTCCAACTGACACTAACAGTATAGTGTCTTATCTTTTTGGCAATGCAGTTGCTGTTTTTGGTTGTTGGAGCATCACGCCAGTAGAAGGATATGTAGAAGTTAAGCTGACCATTGAGTGGGAGGAAGAGGAGTGAAAAGGTATTTACTTATATTGTGTTGTGCCTTATTCTCTGGCTGCTCAGTTCAATTGGCCTGCCCTAAAGAAGTGATTGAGCGAGAAAGAGACGCGATATATAAGTATTACGAGAATGGAAACCTAAGAGAGAAGAAATACAAAGACGGAGAAAAGCATATATTTAGCGAAGATGGAAGATTGACAAGTAAAACGATAGTTTACAGAGACCAGAAGCACCGGAAAACGAACACCAGTGTCATTTCTTTTTACTACCCAAATGGTAGGGTTCATTTTGAAATATGGCAAAAACACTATCAGCCGCATAGACTAAATGGCCCTGCTGTTATTTATTATTCGGAAGAGGGTCAAATTACCTGCAGATATTGGTTTATTGAAGGCGAGAGGACGCACAACAAAGAAGAAAAAAACAATACAAATTGCAAGTAATTTTTAAAGGAAACTGTGAAATGAAGAGTTGGTTTTGCAGCCAGGTTCTGACGTGTCCGTGAAGGTGACAGATATCTCCAGCATGAGGGTGTCGAAGGAGTTTCCGGGCTATGTACACATTCTCATGGAGGAGCGTTGTGCTAATTACCTGAGCCTCTACACGAGCCATTCTCTCGAATACATGACAAAACTACTTAACCAAGCGTAATTAGGGGGGTATATGTGGGATTGGATTAAATGCGTCATATTATCGATGCTTGTAGTCACAGGCCTCAGCTTTTTGGCTTTCGGGTTCGGACTTCTTGTGGGGTTTCTATCCAGTCTAGGAATCGACCCTCAGATGGCTTTTGTAGTGGCCATTCTTCCTGTCGTAGCACTTCTTTTTGGAACGGGTATTTATATGGAGAAGAAAAGTGAAACAGTGGATTAAATATGCAACATCCTTGATAATTAATGAATGTCTTGAGTTCTTGTCTGTAATGATGGGGGTTGTGTTTTTAATATCAGCACTTCTTCTTACGGGCATTTTAGTGCATGGAGGATTGGCTGCAGCAGGTGTTCCAGATGACATGCTTACAGTCTGTGCCGTAACTATACCAATATGGCTACTTATGGCCGGTTTAGAAATAAGAGACTACCTACAGGAACGACGAGGGGGTGAGCAGTGAAAGAGTGGCTTAAATGCGTAATATTGACGACACTTGGGTTTGCGGGCATCTTTCTGCTTGTTTGGGGAATGGCGGCTCTTACAACTTACTTAGTGAGCCTCGGACTCCCCCCAGAATTGGCTTTAATGGTAGCTATCTGTCCAGTGGCGGGACTCATTTTAGGAACAATTCTTTATTTTTGATCGAAAATGCTGGTAAGGAAATAGAAAGAGAACAATGACGAAAATTAAGCGATACCAAATGGTGCATGCATTTGATGACTACTATACAATGGAAGAACGACAGTTGGGAGATTGGGTACGGTGGCAAGACGTCAGAGAGCTATTGGAGCATCTTTGGGCTTGCTCCGGTAATGCCCAAGAGGTAGCTCTCTGTTGTAAAAAAGCGTTAGCTTGGGAGGAGGAGAATGAGCTATGAATTTTTAGCATTTGGTTTAGCATTTGGTTTAGTAGCGTGGATTATAGTATCAGTATTGCTATTTAGTGATTACATTCAAGAACGAAAACTCACTCCACGCAATCTTGCTAAAATAATTTTTTGGCCACTTGTTATTATCTTCTGGATATTGTGGTTCCCAGTAATGGTCTGGACAAATAAATGGGCTTGTTAAGTGATGCACTTTTCATAGGAGGAAACATGGTAGGAACATCTGTTAATAAGCAGGGTTCTAACTTCCGATTATATACAAGTTCTTCCACTTGTAGTGGTGGATATGAGAGCATCGATGAGAGACATGTTGCTTGGGTTGGAAGTACCATGTACTTCGTAAGAGCAGATGATACCGTTGGTGCAATTCAATTCTCTACTCCATAAGGAACACCGTGAAAAGTAAGTACGCAAAACTTACTGAGAAAGTAGCCCATAAATCTAGCTTTCGAGTTAGAATGGGCTGTGTTATTGTGAAAGGTAACAGCGTACTTTCTATCGGGATAAATAACGGCGAGAAAACTCACCCTAAATCTCTTCACCCTTTTCATTCGCTACATGCAGAAGTTGATGCTGTAGCTAGTGCTAAGGGTGAAGATCTTTCTAATTCCACCGCATATGTTGCACGATTGTTCAAAGATAACACTCTTGGTATGGCTAAACCGTGTCAATACTGCGAGACTCTGCTGAGACGTTGCGGGGTAAAAGAAGTATGGTATTCAACAAAAGATGGCTGGCAATATCTAGATCTAAGATCTTGAGGAGTTAGTGTGGAAACGTTACTGACCTTTGATGATGTTCTTATTAAGCCTCAGTTCTCTTACATCAAATCAAGAGCTGAAGTTAATACGGACAACCTGATTATCTCTGCTAATATGGCATCTATTACCGGTATCGATATGTGCCGCGAGATGGCTAAGTTTAATCAAATTGGTTGTCTTCATCGATTTATGCCAGTCGAAGAAAATGCTTCTATGTTTAGTACTCTTCTTAACGAAGGTATAGAACCTTGGGTATCAGTTGGTTTTGAAGCTGACCGATTAGAAGCGCTAGCTAAAGTTAAAGATGATGCTATTGTGGTAATTGACGTTGCTCATGGATATAGTCGAAAGATGTCAGATTTCATAGAGTTTGCTCAAGCTAAGTTTCCTAATCTTAGGCTAGTAGCAGGAAACTTTATTGAGTGGCCTATGAGACTTCTATTCCATAAATATAGGCCTTTATATGGAATTAAGATTGGCATAGGACCAGGAAGCGTATGCACTACTAGATTGGTGACTGGTCACGGGTATCCACAACTGCAAGCCATTCTTGATACTGTAAAAGATAAAGTGTTTTGGGCAGATCATTCAGAGACTAAGATTATTGCTGATGGTGGAATGGAATCTAGTGGAGATATAGCAAAAGCTTTAGCAGCCGGTGCAGACATGGTTATGACAGGTAAACTACTTGCTTACACAGACAAGTGTGTTACTCCTATGTCATATGCCGGTTCTGCCTCTCAAGAATCATATTCCTCAAATGGCAAAGAATCATCTCATAGAGCTCCAGAAGGGATCTCTAAGACAATTCGTTACAACCACCCTGTGAAGCGTACAAGCCAAACTCTAGAAGTACTTCTAGCAGGCCTTAAATCAGCTTTTAGCTATAGTGGCGCCTATACAGCAGAACAGTTCAAGAAATCAGCTAAATTAGTTAGGATATCTAGTTCAACAATTAAGGAGAACGGAACGCGATGAAACACCTAATTCCTAGTGATCTGTATGGTGACGCCACTTTATACATCGGTATGATGGCAGATGTGGCAGGCATAGAGTGGATAGAAGCTTTAAATAGATGCGTAGATAAAGATGGTAGATTATGGAGAAATGAAGAAGAAGCACAAGCTAGTTACTCGCCTTATAGTCATGGTACTAGTCGAGATATGTTGGCAGGCTTTTTGCTTGGATCTATGAGTGATCCTAAAACAGATACGCTAGAAAAAGTCGCTAAGTACATTGCTAGAACAGGCAAGATTGCACCTACTGGTGACTCAAGAACTCATGTAAGGCCTGGAACCTGGCTAGATATTGGCGATGCACTGTATGCTAGTGGAGTTAATGTAAAGAAAACTATTGGTTTAAAAGGTTGGCTATGGTGGAAACTCCTTAGCCCATTTAAGGGTCTTGAAAATCTTATTTCTGTAGCAACTGCTTGGAGTGGATATCAACTGCATCTTGTATTAGTTTCTATGATTTTTCAACTTAGATGCGGTAAGAGAAAGGGGATATTTTGGAATGCAACTCTTGATATACTTGACCATCGACTTTCTCAAAATGCAATGGTTAAGTATCTTAAGGGCGATAAACTATGGTTTCATGCTGAGCTACCTCACATGTGGAATAGAGCTACTAATTTAAGTAAGCCACCATTAGTATGGTCATGGGCTTACCCAGACCACGTTATGGCTTCTTATCATATGTCAACTCTTGCTGTTTCCTATATGGAATATCTATTAAAGGACATGAAATGAGCAAAGAGCAAGAGAATCTAGACTTAGAACGATACGCGTCTTTCTTAATGTTATTTCGAGAAGATCTGATTAATATTTGGTCAGATAAACCGATTAGCAAAACTTTGGTTGCTATGATCGATAACTTTTTATGCGAGGCGGAAGATGAGACTTTATAATACGACCGCTGGACTTCTTGCAGTATTAGTTATTTTTGCCGTAGCAGTTTTTAACCCAAAACGCAATACTGCACGTAACATTAAGACTGGTCATTGTTTCACCACAGATTACAAAAATATGTGGAAAGTTTATGATCTATATGACAATAAGCATTTTTTAGGCTGGCAAATTCATGTTGATTCTGCCGAAACTGTGTGGGATCCAGCTAAGATCCATAAAATACCTGACGAAAAGATAATTCACATAAGTTGCCCCACACTAAACTGTGAAAAATATCCTGAAACTTGTGAATCTATGCCAATGGACTATCTACCAGACGAGCTTTACAAACCCTAACAGATCAAATATTTTGATGAAGGAGGGATAAAGCATGAGTCTTGACTTTCAAATACACTTAAATTATTTTGAGTCACAATATCTTCAGAATAAGCTTAATATGTCACAAGAAGATATCATGCAAGATATATACTATTCTGCTATTAATATGATATCTGACTCTGTCAAATTAATGAATAAAAAGCATAAGCGATTTCATAGCTTAAATAGGGTTACTTACTTAAGCAATAATGAAGTGTCGATTAAGCTGAAGATGACCTCTTATATCAACTCTTATTCCAACAATAATGTAGTTTTAATAAAGATCGCTAAGAAACAGAAAGATAGAAAGCTAGTATTTCAGTCTTATGAAATAGAAGAGCGCTCAATTTCTAATAATTTGTTGGGAGAATAGTATGTTTTGGATCATATTGTTTTTGCTAATTCTAATTATAATTAGGAGCATTATCAATGACTGATTTTGCTGGCCTTATCACAATGTGTTATCATAAGAACGAGTTAAATCGGCAGAGAAACTCACTAAGATTCAAGCTACTTAGAGCATATGGCAAGAAAGCGCTTTATAAGCATAATATTATCAACAACTCGAAAGAATATGAGGCAGCATTGAAGAGTATTTATGATCTTCACTGTCAGAAGTTTCGAACTATATTGGCAAGTAAAGAACTGATGAAAGAGATCAAGAAATATAAGAAAGAATCTTCATATGCTATAAAGTTTATATGGGACAAATCAGGATATATCAATGGAATTAAAGTATATGATTTCTATAAAAACGTATGGATTACTAAAGTAAGTTCAAAATATGATTTAGTAAAACGATATGAAGAAGCAGAAATGTTTCGAATCTTAGGACTAGGAGCTTAATATGGGTCTCGAGTTAGTTATATTATACGCAGTATATGCGGTATGTGGGACAGTTACTTTATCTACGATAGTAGGAGCTACATCAGAAATCGTTAGTGTTAGCAAAAAGACGAATGCAGATAAGTATGTTGCATGCCAGCAAAATTCAAAGAATGATGCTGAGTCTTGCAAAGGTTTGGAGTGATGTACTACGAGCAAGAAGACTATGACTTTCTTTTTAATCAGCGATCGGATGAATATCCTGCGCCTGAAGAGTCTTCTTCCGAACCTTCACAAGAAGAGCTAAAATACCTATACGACATGATGTTACTAGGTTTGTTGATCGATAGAAGCAAATATCTAAGTAAATATGACAAGATGTTGTTAGGAAAGGGATAACATGAGTTTTGAGAAAGTGCTTTTTATTAATCTCTATAAAAATGGGCACATGGATATCTTTCTAGAGAAGAAATCTGCCGACGAAAGAAAAGCAGTTGGCCTTCACAAACAGTTGTTTATTCCCATTAAATGGGAAAATGTTCAGGCAACAGTCGACGACGGACCTTCGACACCTGAATCAGTCAATGCAGCTTATCAATACCTAAATCATAGAACACACTCAGTTCAGGTTGATAACCGCTCTGTAAAAATGTGGGACAAGATGTTTAATAGAGGTTACCATGAATGATAAAGATAATATCTCAAAGAAAGCTAAGTACATATTAGCAATCTTATTCTGTATACTAGCAGCCGCTTCTGTTTACCACTACTTCAAAACAAAAGGCGAGTGCGAGAAGCAGAATAAATGGTTCTTTAGAGGCCAGTGCATCTAACTTCCCTCACTTTAACAGATTATATATTTTGATATAAGGAGGGTTTACTATGAATCGTTATTATGCTACTCAGCCAAATCCACAAGGTATCAGTGATCTCATAATCTGTGACGAAGATGGTCAAATTATAGATGTTCAGCAAGAAGCTCTATTCGGAGTTCCATTTAACAAGTTTGATGAGCAATTCGAACAAGTCATATATTGCGATGGAGACTCTGTATTCCCTGTGTGGTCCTCTCACTTCATTCAGGCTCCTGATTGGGAAAACACAGTGGCATGGATATCTGAGTACGATGTTAGCATGTACACCAACCAGCTTCATAGGAGCATTGTATGATCTCGTTTAACGCATGGATGAAAGAGGTTGACAAATTGTGTACTAAGATCGTAGGATTTTCAGTGCACGATCTAGAAGACTATCGTTGGCGAGACAGCTACGAAGATGAGCTTGAGCCTAGTGAAGCTCTTTTTGATTTTCTGAGTGAGACTGGATACTTGAACCGGTATCCAGAACTTTTTTCTGATTACCTTGACGAAGGCGAAGCTTATTAATATCTTAATAATCGGAGGGAAGATGACGATTAGCAAAAAATATAAACTAAAAAGATTTGCTTCTACAAATAATAACCTAAGAACTAAAGAGGTAGTTGGAGTTATCTTGTCTGAACCAGAAGAAGGCAACTCTCTTACAATGATCTCCGATCCTCTTGATCCTGAAGCTGATTTTCGTCAAGTTACTACTAGTAGAATTACTGCACTTGAGAAAACAC
>Ga0208019_1000188_pt1 | contig 34347 bp, 74 predicted proteins | sample CB_VirMetaG_5_FD_184540 | JGI IMG/M metagenome (GOLD analysis project Ga0208019, IMG submission 184540) | Freshwater to marine saline gradient viral communities from Chesapeake Bay - CB_1508_1D Viral MetaG (SPAdes) (version 4) | ecosystem: Environmental > Aquatic > Marine > Coastal | place: USA... | reverse complement strand
GGAGATTCTTCTCAAGCCCGATTGTTATCTAGACTCAAAAAGCAATATAAAGGATTAAGTGCTGGAGCGCGACCAATTTTTATTCAGAAACTGAAAGATATGTATAACAACTAATATAATATAATAATATGAGCGAAGAAAATAAAAGTAAGAGTGATTGGAGTAAACGAGATATCGGTGCTTTATGGCGTCGAGATGGAAAGAATCAAAAGTTTCTTTCTGGTAAGATTACGATTGGTGAATTTGGAGAAGAAAAAGAAATCCAAATTGTCGTTTTCAAGAATAAGTTCAAAGAAAAGGATAATCAACCAGATTTCAGAATCTACGAAGACACGCCTATGGAAAAAAAGTCTAGTCCTTCTGTAGATAATTCCGTAAAGGAAGAAGAGGACGATGATGATCTTCCAGATATTCTTCAATAATGAAGATTGTTAAAATAATTCTTTGTCTTTGTATAGCTTCTCCTGTTGTTGCTGTCGATTCGTCTTCTCAATCTTATCAGTTGAGGCAAGAGATCAAAGGTAGCACCAGCGGGAGAGGCAAAGATTATTCTCAAGCATATGCTAATGCGATGCGTACCGTCCCTAGGGGAGCTACAGTTACTCGTATTGTTGATCATAACTTGGGTAGTAATGGTTATGTTGTTTACATTTATTGGAGTAAAAAAATATGAGTCTTGAATATGCCTTAATCACTGATAGTTCTTTGCCAAACGCTGTAAAAGAGAGCGAATATTACGTATCTGTTGACAAGAAGCAATGGCTTGATTTAATTGATTATTCAGAAGGCATTGTAGATCAAGATCCAACTCAAAAAATCTTATTTTTGATTGTCGCAAAGGGGACTCCAGAGCAAGAAGCCGCTGATGAAAAAAGAAGACGAGAAGAAGAGTTAGAAAAAGAAAGGCTCGCTCAAGAAAAGATGAATCTAGAAAAAAGCCTTTCTGAACAAGAAAAGCTTGCTCAAGAGAAAAAGGATGCAGAGGCCCGTGCTCGTGAGGAGAGGGAGGCTCTTAGGAAAAAATCTAAATCTATATTTAATGCTCTTTATAATCGTTGATGTACGAGTATAAGTTTAAATTTTTGCGAGTTGTTGATGGAGATACCGTTGATGGCGTAATCGATTTAGGATTTAATGTTTCTTTGAAGGAAAGGGTTAGGTTGTATGGAATTAATGCTCCCGAAACCCGCCTTCAAAGATCTATTAAAGATATAAAAGAAAGGCAAGCAGAAAAAGAAAGAGGATTAAAAGCTAAATCTAGATTAAAAGAGCTTTTGACCGAAGCAGAAAAACAGCCTGAGGGTCTATATATAGAGACTTTTTTAGATAAAAAGGGTAAATATGGGCGCATTTTAGGTGATATAAGATATGTTTACGCAAGAGATTTGCATAATAATCAACCCGGCGAAAAGCCTTGGGTTGGATGGAAGAGTATTGGAGCTCAGTTGCTTCAAGAAGGATTAGTTAAACCGTATAACAAATAAATATGAGTGAAAAATACGTATATGTCGTGACTAGAAATCAACGTCGAACTGAAGACAGGGATTACTCTGAACTTCATGATGCAGAGCTTAGAGCCGCAAAGCTTAAAGCTGTTCTCAAGGAATGGGATCCTGCTGATGTTAAAAATGTTGAAGTAGTTCGCACTAAAAAACCTAACAGAATTAGGTAATTTATGTGTACTATTATTTTTAATGGCTACGTCCGATTCTAAAAATTCATTTAAAATGTTCGTTGAATGCTTAAAGGCTAACGGCTTTGATTTTCGTTCGGCAACACAAAAAGAAAAATCTGAAGATATAGATTTAGTTATTTGGGACCCGCAGAATAAAGATAAAGCTTTTGCTATAGCGATTAAAAAAACTATTCTTAAAAAAAGTAAGCGCAGAAAACACTTGTGGGGCTGGGTAGAATTGAAAGACCGCAATGGAAATGATGGATGGCTTTACAAGAAGTGCACTTTTGTGGTTTATGAAAGAAAAGATGATTTTGTTTTGATTCAAAAAAGTGATTTTAGAGATTGGATACAGTCCAAAAATCTTGCTAGATGGGATTTGCCTTTTGTTAAGGATGGTTGGTCTGCAAGTTGCAGGTTATACAGGCGCCCAAATACTCAAGAAGCTATTTTCCATTTAAAAGTTTCGGACGCCCTGAAAAACTGCAGGCACCACATCTGGAAAAAGCAGGTTGAACAAGAATAAAGAGTTTAAATATGACTCTACGTATCTTGACATTTGCTCTCGAATCGCTCAAATGAGTCATGCTAAACGCGCCAAAGTTGGCGCGCTTCTCGTAAAAGATAATAATATTATCAGTATGGGATGGAATGGTACACCTAGTGGTTTTGATAATGAATGCGAAATTACTGATGTCGATGGTAGTTTAGTGACCAAACCTGAAGTTCTTCATGCGGAAAGCAATTGTATAACAAAAGTTGCTCAGTCTACTCAATCTAGTCTTGATTCTACAATGTATATTACCATTTCACCATGCATGGATTGCGCAAAACTCATTGCTCAATCAGGAGTTAAGAGAGTTGTTTACAAAGATTTCTATAGAGATAAAAAAAGTCTTGACTTTTTGCGTAAATGTGGTATTATTGTTGAAAAATTATGAATTTAAAGATTAAAAAGCTTAGCGAGTCTGCGGTGTTGCCATCTTATGCTAGCGATGGTGATGCAGGTATGGACTTAGTAGCAGTAAGCGTTGACAAGTCAAATAATAAATATTGGGAATATAGCACTGGCTTAGCCTTGGAAATCCCAAAGGGTTTTGTGGGCTTGCTCTTTCCAAGATCAAGTATTTCAAAAACATCCCATTCTTTGAGAAATTCTGTGGGCGTTATTGATTCTGGCTATAGGGGTGAAGTTAAAATAAGAATGTCTATGGATCATTCAAGCTCTCAATATAAAGAAGGAGATCGAATTGCTCAATTGATTATTGTTGCTTTACCTTGGGTAGAGGTAGAAGAAGTTAAAGAATTATCATCTTCGCAAAGGGGCGAAGGAGGTTTTGGAAGTACAGGAAATTAAAAATGAAAAAGCTATTAAAAGAAATATTAAATAATATACAGAAGATTGTATCAAAAGATAACGAAAGCCAATACTTAATGGTATATAAAACAGAAGAAGATAAAATTAAAAGTTATATAATCAGTAAGCCTGACCTTTTCGACTCTTTCGGTAACAAAAATGAAGAGCGTGATAACGTTGGTTTTCGCGCTTATTGTTATGGAAGAGATTCGGTTCGCTCTTTTAGGCATGATCGTATTGTCTCAATCACTAAGCTATAAATTATCATGTATATATTAAATTATTGCCTTAATAAATTTTGTCCCTATATTGCAATTTTCGTTATAATGGCTTTTACTATTGGTTGGAGTGCTCCTTTAGCCTATTTGATCATACCTTTTATCATGTATATTGACAGGCATAGCTTCAAAGCTGGGTACGCAGTAGCTTTTTGTGAGTGCAAGGGGATCGACTTAGGATCTTCTGATTAATGGATTATATTTTATTTTCCCTTTTGGGAATTTTACTGTGTATCATAGTAAAACTTTTAAACAATAAGCCTGATTATACAGAATTTCATAAAAAAATTACCGTTCTAGAAGAAGAAAAATTACTTCTTGTAAGAGACAATCAACAAGCAAAAGATAAAATAGACGAAATCTTATCCAATTATTCATCAGAAATAAAAGAAAAAAAACTTTTAATTGAAAAATTAGAGAAAGATTTATATAATGAAACGCAATCACGCAAGACTACCCTTTCTCAAAAAAAGAGTAGTGAAGTCAGATTAGGACATATAGCAGAAAAACTCGCCCCTTTTTTAGAAGATTTTCCTTATAATCCAGAAGACGCGATCTTTTTAGGACAACCTATAGACTATATTGTATTTGACGATTCGTCCATTGTATTTGTAGAAATAAAAACTGGCAAAAGCAAACTATCTGCAAAACAAAGACATATAAGAGATCTTGTTAAGAATAAATATATAGAATGGAAAGAGATTCGTATTCAATAAAAATTTTATAATAACAAATATATTATGAAGACTAGTAAACTAATTATTACAGCCCTTCTTGGGTTTTTTATTAACGCCGCTTCTGCAGAAAATTTTTCTGCTGGAATCAAGTATGCATCTGATTATTTTTATCGGGGCGCGCTTAAAAGTAGTGAAGCAGTTCAGTCCAGCGTAGGTTTTTCGACCTCTGGTGGAGGAATTGATTTTTCCGCAGGAGCTTTCACTAATCAAGCAGTAGATTCTGGTGCTGACACTTATATCTTGAGTGCAGGCGCTTCGAAATCTTTTGCGGATGATTTGCTTTCCGTTTATGGAGGCGTAAATCATGTTGAAGATGTCGCTGGAGTTGCTGTTTTGGAGGCTCAAGTTTCTTTGGGTCTGAATTGGCATCTTTCGCCAACTGTTAATGTCTATCGTGATCTTGACGACGCTCTGTATACTTACGAGCTTGTTTTGGGTCATGATTTTGACCTTAAGGCATTCACTCTTGGGTTGAATGGCAGTGTTGGTCATACTGATGTTACTTCTTCTGTTGATAACACTTACTATACTGTTGGTGCTTCTGCTACTCGTGCTTTGAGCGATAGCGCTGATCTTGAGCTTGGTGTTGTTCACGTCGATTCTGATACGCTTTCTAACGAATACGTTTTTGAAGTTGGCGTTTCCCTTCGTTTCTAACTTTTAACCAAAACACATTATGGATAACGTAATAAAAACCATCAAAGGCGCTATTAGCGGCCTTTTTGTTCTGTTAACGTCCGTCGTAGGCTTGCTTGTGCTTGCTCAAGTAGTCTTCGGTGAAGAAGCTGGCATGAATGTTATTGGAAACATCCAAGGCATCGTGAATGGCTTCGTTGGTCCTGAAGCCAGCCTTGCTGGTCTCATTACCCTGCTGTTGCTTGTAGGTTTGCTTCAAAAGCAGTCCGATAAGTAATTCCACTCATCGTGGCTTTAAGAGGGGGGCTTCGGCCCCCCTCTTTTTTTTGTGTAATTTGTCTTGTTATTGCTATATAATATAGTAATGAAAGATGACGACTGGAAGCCCGAAGGGCCTTCTGATTTCAATGATCAGACTGATGCTTTCCGTTTTGAATTAGAAGATTTAGTTAATAGATATTTATACGAATTTGATATTAACGCATTTACAATCATGGGAGCTCTTCAAGAAAAAGTTATTGACCTTTGTAATTTAGGTTCGTTTGAATCCGATATTGATCTTGACAATGAAGAAGAATAATTGTTCTAAAGGTAAATGTTCTGCGCCCACGCCTCATACTAATGGCAAAGGCGATAGAGCTAGAAACAATACCTCCAAGCAGTTCAAAAATAACTATGACTCTATAAACTGGAAAAAGAAAAAAAAATAAAAAGAAAATCCGAGAGATAGTGGACTATAGATGAAGAATCCTTATCAGAAAAAATACTCTGAATCAAAAAAAGGTAAAGAAGCGCAGTCCCGCGCGCAAAAAAAATATGATGAAGAAAATTTAGAGAAGCGCAGGGAACAAAAGAGAGAATATATGCGAAGAAAACGCGCTGAAAACCCAAATTATTGTAAATGGAAGAAAAAGTCTTGACTTCTTGATTGTTTTGATGTAAAATGTTCGCCTATTATGGATAAGCGAAAGAAAAACATACAATATAAAGCTCGTAGGGAAACTTTTCAAGTTCATCAATATTGGAACCTTAATTATACCGAAAAATATACTGACGGTTCCGAGAAAGACTTCAAAACCTTTATTAAGGCAAAGTCATATGATATAGCCAAAGAAATCCTCTTGAAGAGGCTTAGAGAAGACGATCCTAGTGTAAAAATCAAGGCTGTTCATGGCTTTTTGTTTCATAAAGGCTATAAGCCAATGCAAAAAAGGCACTTAACCTTAAAAGAATGGGAGCAAATCAGAAAAGCCTCTTTTCCCAATCAACATAATGTGCTTTTTAAACTTGAGATAGATAGAGACCCCTCAAAAACCAATAGATTTAATTGGACTAACTATGAGCATTTAAAAACCATTGGTTTTAAATCAGGTGAAGAAAATTGGTCTGTTAAAAATTTAAAGGGCAAGATTTTGCCTTTAGAAGAAAGAGCTAATATGATTTACAGAGGAAAGTGGGTTGTTTGGGATAAAGAGTCCCGTAAACAAACATTAAATCAAATTGTGGATGCTCTTATTAAATGTAATCATGTTAGACAAAAAGCTGCAAAATATTTAAAGATAAGCAGGCATAAATTGTATAAATTAATGGAGCGCTTTCCAGAGATGGATTGGAATAAACAATACCCACCTCCAAAGCCCTTCGAAAATGCCAGAAGGCCCGACCCTAAAGTTTTATCTGAAGCAGCTAAAAAATGCATGAAAAAAAGAATACAAAATGGAGAAACTCCATTTAAATTAACTCCAGAACAAGAAAAAAAGAGGCAAGAAGGTAGAGCTAGGCATGTATCTCGCCAAAGAAAAGCTAGAGAAGAAAGATTGAATTCTAAAATTCCATTAATAAAAGAGGCTCTAGAAGCTTGCGATAATCAGCGTAACAAAGCGGCTGAATATTTAGGTTGGAAAGTTTCTTATTTATCCAAGACCATGAGAATGACAAAGCATATTGTTCATTGGTCTAAAGAGTATCCTAATCCTAATATTTGCAAAAAACATCTATGAACGAAAACGATAGTCTAGAACATCCTCTTAGTGATTTCTTTAATACATGTCTTCAAAATTATCAAGAAGACATAAAAAGAATTATTGGCAAGTTTAGATATAGCCAGCACCATCTCGAACCAGAAGAGATAGCTAGTAGAGCTAATTTAATGCTATTAAAAAAGCGCGAAGATATACTTCGTGAATATGAAGGGGTTTTTGACGAAAAAGCTTTCTCTAAAATTGCTTATACTTATTGTAGAAATATCATAGGCTGGAGCCATTCTAAAGAAAACAAAAGTAAATATGTTACTCAAAGAAATGACAGTTATGTCAATACCGAAGAAGGTTTCAAAACTTCTTTTGAAGCTGCCATAGAGACTGAAGGTTATGAAGAAGAGGGATTTGAGGCTTTTGATTCAAACGAGAAGTTCACTGTTTTACTCCATGTAATTAAAGAATATTGCCATATTTTAACTGAAGCAGAGCTTAAGATCCTCTCCTGTCTGGAAAGTGGAATGACTCATGAAGAAATATCAAATAAGTTTAAATTCACCAGACAAGCAGTATCTGCTGCAAGCCTCCATCTTTTTGAAAAAATTAAAAATCATTTTTCATCTGACGTTTTAAATGATGATACTAGCCACAAAGTTTCTGATGGAAATCAGGCTATAAAAGATTTTTTCAACCCTGAGGATTTCATAAGGATCACAAAGGCAGATAGAAGTAAATTAAAAAAGTTTTTATTAGCTAATGTAAAAGCTTATACGGCAAAAGAAGTATCTAAACATTTTATGGGTGGCAAATACAATTCAAACCAAATTTTTTCTTTTTGCGTGAGAAATAATCTTAATTTTTGCTTGAATCGTCCTCCAAAGAATCGTAAATTTACAAAAAAAGAATCTCTTGAAATTGCCAAACTCTACAACGAAGGCAAAAACGCTCATGAAATAGGCGAAATATTCGGAGTCGAATACAACGTTATTTCTGGTAAAAAAGGTCATTTGTCTAGGCTTGGCTTGATTAATGAAACCTTGGCATAAATTAAATTGGTCAGGTAGGCTTCTTTTAATTTGTTCTGTAATTAATGTTTGGGTTTCTGTAGTTTTAGCTATAGAGGGTTCTTATTTTTGTTTTTATAGCTTTTTTATAGGTGCTTTTTGTGGTATCTGCACCTGTCTCCCAAGGTATAAAAAATAGTGTAAATACTTTTGCATTTAAATGGATAAGAATTTATATCATTTTGTAATATTTTTTTTGGGGCTCGTTATTTATTCTTTTTATTCGGAAAAGGAAGAATTAAAGTCTATTATTATTGGTCAAGATAAAGTTATTGAAGATTTAAATACTGCGATTGATCTGCAACAAAAACAGATTCAGCATCTGAATTATTATTATAGTAATATATCAAGCCCAAGCTTACAAATAGAACCCGTTTACTAAAATGACTTTAAGAGATTTAATTTCTAATTGTACTTTCAAAAAGACATTTAATGAATTGTACAAAAATTATTTCAAAGGCTCTTTAAAAAATGATGAAATACAAAAGCTTGATCTTCGTTATTATAAATTTTTTGAATATTTAAAATCTTTGCCAGAAAATAAAACTTCTTCTAACAAAATTTACGTAACCCATACTAGCGGAGACGATTTCGTTGTTGATGTTTGTTTTTTAGATAAAAATAAAGATGAGCTTTTTGCATTGGATTTTGTTGATTGGGGTGATATAATAGATTTAGAAGTTTATAGGACTTTCAAAATAACTGACGAGGAATGCCTTGCTCATATTTTGCATGAAATTACTTTTTGGGGATTTGATAAAGAAACTTTGGATAAACAAAAAAAAATATTAAGGAACTCAATCGATGAATCAGACAGATGACTCTATCCGCCCTTGGGGCCGTTATGAAATTTTGCTTGACGCAGAATATTGTAAAGTTAAGCGTATTTATGTGCGCCCTAATCAAAGATTAAGCTACCAGTATCACCATAAGCGCCAAGAAGCTTGGACTGTGGTTTCTGGCGTTGCTAGAATAACTATTGACGATATTACCAAAGATTATCATCCCGGCGATACGGTTTTAATTCCATTAGGCGCTAAACATCGCATGGCAAATCCGAAAAATGATGAAGAAATGATTCTTATTGAAGTTCAAACTGGAACTTATTTTGGGGAAGATGATATTGTTAGGGTTGAAGATGATTATGATCGTCCAGAATCTCATGTAAAAAATTTATGGAAACCTGAATGGGATTGGAATGATGAAGAAAGTAGCAATTAGCGGCTATTTTGACCCAATTCACATTGGGCATTTAGAATATATAAGGCTTGCGCGAGAACTCGGGGATTATTTAATCGTCATTGTGAATAATGATAAACAAGCTGTTCTTAAAAAGGGTAAGTCTTTTATGTGTGAAGATGATAGGCTTGAAATTGTATCCCAAATAAAAGGTGTCGATGAAGCAGTCATGTCTATTGATGAAGATAAAACTGTGTGCAAAACTTTGGATTTATTAAAGCCAGATATTTTTGCTAATGGTGGAGATAGAAGTAATTCAGAAATTCCTGAATTTAAAATATGCAAAGAAAACGGTACTAAAGTCATGGATGGTCTTGGGGACAAGATTCGTTCTTCATCAGATTTGACTGGCCTTAAATGAATTTATATAAACTCCCAATACATGAAAAAAGCCCTCGAATTGCAACAGCAGTTATTGAAATCGAAGAAGGCTCAAAAAACAAGTACGAATATGATGGAAATTTGGGCGTCTTTATGTACGATAGATGTCTTACTTCTGCCATGGTTTATCCCGCAAGCTACGGCTTCATTCCAAGCACTTTATGCGATGACGGCGATCCGCTTGATATTTTAGTTGTAAGTCCAGAACCTATTAAGAGAGCTACTGTTTTGGACGCTAAAGTTCTTGGCGTTTTGGATATGGAAGATGAGGGCGCTAAGGATTATAAAATAATTGCAGTTCCTAATTTTTATACTCGCAAATATGCTAAGCTTTCCGATATTGAAGATAGCTTTCTAGCTATTGCGAAAAATTTCTTTGCTCATTATAAAGATTTATCAATGAGCGGAGGTAAAGTTAAAGTTTTTGAGTGGCATGATAAAGATGTTGCTTGGGAGATTATAAATGAAAGTGTTGTAAAATGAGTGTTATAGTAATATTGTCGATCCTGTATGGAATTATTCTTTTGAACGAAGAACAAAAATGGAAGAATAATAAATGGACGGACTTAGCGAACTCTGGGAATTAAGCTGGGGCGATGGCCTTCTTTTTGCAGCCATGTTAATGGCTCTTTATACCTATAAGGTTTGGATCGACAACAAGTTTAAGAAATAAATCTTGAATATATTAGTTACAGGCGGTCTAGGTTTCATTGGAAGCAATTTTATTAAATATATTTTTGACAAATATGATGGCTATCATATTCATAATGTAGATCTAAAAACATATGCAGCTAATTATAGCAATATTCATGAGTCGATAATTGGCTCTGGAAGGTACACTTTATCTATTTGCGATATTAATGATGCTAAACGTCTTCAGAGCTTAATTGTACGACAAAAAATCAACTGCATTGTCAATTTTGCAGCCGAAAGTCACGTTGATAATAGCATAAGCAATTCTAAGCCATTTATTCATACAAATATTAATGGTACTCATTCTTTATTAAGCTTGCTTGCCGAATGCCCCAGCGTAGAACGATATGTACAAGTATCTACAGATGAAGTTTACGGAAGCTTAACAGAGGAAGATCCTGCTTTTACGGAAAACACGCCAATACAAGCAAATAGCCCTTATTCAGCAAGCAAAGCTAGTGCTGATTTATTATGCCGCAGCTTTTATGAGACTTTTGGTTGCCCTATTCTAATTACTCGCTGTTCAAATAATTATGGGCCTAATCAACATGAGGAAAAACTAATACCACTAATGATCAAGAAGGCTAAAGCGGGCAAAAAACTTCCCGTATATGGCGATGGTAGAAATATTCGCGACTGGATTCATGTTTATGATCATTGTGCAGGGATCGATTTGGTTTTGCATCATGGAAAAGCAGGAGAAGTATATAATATCGGAGGTAACAATGAAGTTCGTAATATTGATATTGTTAAAACCATTCTAAAACTGCTGGGCAAAAAAGAAGATCAAATAGAATTCGTAAAAGATAGACTGGGTCATGACTGGCGTTATGCTATTGATAATACTAAAATTCAGACTGAATTGAATTGGCATCCTGTTATAGATTTTGAAAAAGGATTAAAGGAATTAATGTAAAAAAGCAACTTTTATAAATTAAATATATAATATGTACATTGTATTAGGTAAAAAAGGTTATATAGCAGAAGCTATTATAAAAGAAATTCAATCTAGAGGTTTGAATTATTTTGCCCTTAGCAGGTCTGATATTGATTATACAAATTTCAAAATTTTCACTGATTATGCTCGAATGCATTATAATGATTGGAAAAAACCGTTCAAAAATTCAATAATTATAAATTGCGCTGGCTATATCGGAAAGCCAAATGTTGATGCTTGCGAACTAAATAAAGCGGATACTATTATGGGCAACGTAATTTTTCCTACTAATTTAGCTAATTTTTGCACCAATACTTATTCTACTTTAGTTCAAATATCTTCTGGATGCATTTATAATGGCTATGAAAAGCATTTTTCTGAAGAAGATGATTCTAATTTTGATTTTCAAAATGGTAGTTTTTATAGTGGAACTAAAGCTCTGTGCGAAAAGATGATACTAAAACATAATCCAAGATCTTATATTTTTAGATTAAGAATACCTTTTGATGAGCATAAGTCTCCAAGGAATTATCTAACAAAACTGCTTTCTTATAATAAATTATTAAACGCCGAAAATTCTTTGTCTCATCGGGGTGATTTTGCAAAATACGTAATTGATTTACTTGAAAAAAAAGTTCCGCATGGAATTTATAATATCACAAATAAGGGGAGTGTAGATACTAAATTAGTTATAGATTTAATCAAAAAATACTCTTTGAGCAACAAAGATTTTGAGTTTTTTGATAGCCTTGAAAGTTTTTCTGAGATAATAAAAGCTCCTCGCTCAAATTGCGTTCTTGACACTAGCAAGCTTGAGAGTTATACAAAAGTCAGGCATGTAGAAGACGCGCTGGAAGAGTCTATATCTAATTATTCTTAAAATAAAGTGTATATCTCTATGTGAGAGGAATTTTAGTATGCTTGGCTCTGTCAGGCTGTGTTGTTAAGCATAGTCCTCAACCAAGTGATACTAATTTAAACGAAAGCGAACGAGATTGGCTTAGAGTTTATGAACATGAACTAAAAGTTGCGATAGAAAATGATGATCTTGAAGCTTGGCGTTTTTTTTGGCCTTATTATTTAAAAGAATTTCACAGACAAAATCCTAAAAAATGAAAACTGGCGTTACTTTTTCAACTTTTGATCTGCTTCATGCAGGTCATATTTCCATGCTTAGAGAAGCTAAATCTCAATGTGATTATTTGATTTGTGGGCTTCATGTAGACCCAAAAATCGAGCGTCCAAATAAAAACAGCCCCATTCAAAGCCTCGTAGAAAGATATATTCAACTCTCCGCAGTTAAATATGTTGACGAAATCGTTCCTTATAATTTAGAGCAAGATCTATATGACATATTATTGACTTATCCTATTGACATCAGAATAATTGGCGCTGATTATAAAGATGTTGATTTCTCAGGAAAACAACTTTGCATTGACAACAGTATTGAAATATACTATAATAATCGTAGACACGATTTTTCCAGCAGTGGATTAAGAAAAAGAATTACGAATATAGAAAATGCAAATAAATAAAGAATTCATTGACAAATTATTGGTTTTTGGCGCCGAACTCTCCAAAGAGGTTGTTGAAATACAAAGGCGAGGTTTTGAAACCTTGCAAAAAGAAGATAAAAGTCCATTAACAGAAGCTGATCTTCATTCAAACAAAAGAATTAGAGAATTTTTATTTACGAATACTGATGTTTCAAATATCATTTCTGAAGAAGATAAAGAGATAGAATATGAAGAGCGCGCCAAGTGGGATTATTATTGGCTTATAGACCCCATAGATGGCACAAAAGAGTTCGTGAAGGGTGGAGATGACTTTTGTATCAATATCGCCTTATGCAAGGGTTCTGAGCCAATATTTGGCTATGTCGCTTGCCCTAAGAAAGAAGATCAATATTATGCGATACAAGGTCGTGGAGCTTTCAAAAATGGCGAGCGCATTTATGCAATTTATTATTATAACCCTCAAGGTGGAACAATAAAAGTAGTTGCAAGTAAATCTCACCTAAATAAAGAAACTGAAGATTTTATTAATAATTTAAAGAAAACTAATGAAGTTGAGACTTTAAATATAGGAAGTTCTTTAAAGTTTTGTCTTGTTGCGGAAGGCAAGGCTCATATATATCCTAGATTTGGCCCAACTATGGAATGGGATACTTGTGCGCCTCAAATTATTGCCGAAGAAAGCGGGGCTAGTGTTAGCGTAGCTGACAGTGGAGAGCCTTTATCTTATAATAAAGAAAACCTTTTGAATCCATTTTTTATTGTTTCTTCAAAGGTGTTGAAATAATTTCTTGACTTTTGTTTGATATCATGCTATGCTCTAAGCATGATTATAAGTAAAAAGCTTAAGAACGCAGAGTTTGAGTATGATGAAGAGACTAAAAAATTCTTTATCATAGATCCCGAAAATGGGAACGCAGTTGAGCTAAATAAAGTATATGCTTTTGCATTCATGCGCTTTGTTGTTCGCATGGCTCAAAGAAATTGGCTTCGACAACCCAAAAAAGCCGAGAAAGTTCTTGACAAAACCATAGAAGATATGGTAGACTTAGAAAATGTTGATCATCCCGATCAAATGAAACTTACAATTTAGCTTAATGGATTCAAATCTTTACCTATAAAGTTATAGGTTCTCACTATCATCCATTATAAAACAAGTAAATAAATAAACAAATAAATAAACAAATAAATAAATTAATATGAACAGTGAATTAGTTATTGTAGATTGTGGAAAAAATAGTTCGACCATGCTTCGTAAGGGTAAAAAGATAGAAGTTTTTACTCACAAAGATTTGTTCGATCAAATAACAAACCTTCCATCAGGAACTAAGGTTGTGTGTGAAGAGGCGCATCTAGGAACTCCTCGTCGTGGACTTTCTAAGTCTCAACCATTTACCGAAGATGAATTGTTACCTTTCTATAGAAAATGCGAAGAGAAAGGGATTGATTTGTCCTTTTTTCCACAACAAAGCACATTTCGCGCTCAACAATACTATCGAACAAAGCATAATCTTACCGAAGAAAGCTTTCCAAAGTCAGACGAGAACGATCCCAAGGCTTTGTATGAATTGCTTCAAGATTTTCCCGAGATTTGTCTTAGCAAGCCAAAAGAAAGTTTTTCCAAAGATTTGGTTAGATCTGACGGAAATAAATTCAAAAAAGATTTGAATATCCACCTTAACTATGCGCGCGCTAGTGAGCCAAAACCTTATTGCTACGAAGATGATGGTTGCAAAGCATGGATTGTTGACAATATTGATGAGATATCAAACAAGCTTTCTCCATTGACTCAAAAAATATTTGGCTTGGATGAAGAGTGTCGCTATAAAAAGACGGGCAAAATTAATCTTAATCAAATTAAGATGACTCAATTCTATTCTGTCATTGCTTCGTTGGTTGATTACGAAGGTAATCCTAGATTGCGTGAAGCTACTTTGCAATCTCCTTCATGGAAGTTTGTAAAAAGGTACGTTTTTTCCATGACCCCCTTTCATAGAAAAGGTGGGGTGGCTAGGAGCAATATTTACCATCATGGAATAAAGAATTGGCATAAAAACCAATGCGCAGAGCAAGGTTTAGATGTTCCATCTAAAGGGGGTAGAGGTGTTTTCACTAAAGAGCAAGATGATTTTCTTGTTAAGTGCAGAAAAGAATACTGCGATGCTGTTCGTGAACTTTTTCAAGTTTGCAAAAAAATGATTTCTTCCTAAAATAAACTTTTCTTAAAATGGGTTCTATGACTCATCTTTTTAAATAAAAGATTCTGCGTGTCACCCATTTAATTTAAACTCAATATTATATCAAAAATTATGCAAGTATTAAAACTCCACGCTGTCGATGGTTCTTTTATAGATTTAGATGAAAGCAATATTCTCTACGCAGGGAATGATAATGAATTCTTTTGGGAGCATAACGATGAAGCTGTACCTGAAGGTACTGCTGTCGGGATCGAAATTCCTATTTATGAAGGAGGGTTGTTTGACTATTTTTCTTTTCTAAATTTCGATATGGATGATCTAGATACTATCGAATATGAATTCGGAGGTGTTTACACGCATGATTCTAAATTTCAAGAGGAAAGAGATATGGCAATAGAAGATTTCATCAATGGCGAGTTTGTGCCCGATTCTCTTAAGCTAGTATTATTCAAAAACATTTACTTGAAAGACGATGAGTGATAGCGATGGAAGATTATACGAGTTTCGTATAGAATATGTTAGTGAGAACTCTATTGGTCACAATTACCACTATTACCTTGCTTACAGCGCAAAAGAAGCGCTCGATTATCAATTAGAAATGATGGATCACAAGCATTGGGATATTGAAATAATTAAATTAGAAAGAAAGTGTCCCTTTACAAATAAATGGGAAGATAAAAGCGAGATTCTTAATCAAGAGGTTTGACAATGTATGACCCCAAATGCTTGCTCAATATTCTTATTTCTTTCAAAGCTTTTAATTTTTTCTCTTGACTTTTAAGCTTTTTTGCTTTATCGTATAAACTATTAATATAATCAACAGTTATCTTTTGTTTTACTTCTCCTTTTTTCACATCAAATAATACACTAATATGGACAATAAAGAACGTTATCTTTGGATCGGGGTTTTAATCTTGGCTTGCTTGTTTTGCGACAGAAAAATGTCTCAAGTTGAATCTCTTGAATTGCTTAATCAACATGATCAATTGAACCGCCAAATCCAATCAGATCAAATAAACGAATTAACGCTTAAATTAAATGAATCAGATTCTGTCAAATACTCTCAAGGATTTGAAGATGGCAAAACTCATGCGATGCTAGCTGTCATTCATGATGAGAGTCTATATGGTTATGCAGAAGGATATCACGCGGCAATAGATCAACTATCTAAAGAAATGTCTTCTGATGAAATTAAATCTCAAGTCACCGCTTACCTAGATGGGTTAATGAAGCGCATCTCAAAAAATAAAGCGGAGAATCAAAATGGAAATTAAATCTTCTCAAATAATATATTCGGAGCATGGTTATGATGAATGCTTTGAATTCGCTGATGGTAGCGGTAGAGTGCCTGATGGCTCTGCTGTAGGATTCGTTGGTGAAGACGGAAAAGGTTTGACTCTTTTTTCCGACATTATTTACAGTAAATATGACCATGATTATTGGGACAATTACGAATTAGAAAATGATATAGATCGAGTGGTTTTATAATGATCAGATTTGCAGACGATAAAGAGCCAAATAATCCCGATTTCGATATCGAGAAAGTTAAAAAGATTTTAGAGAAACTTTTTTCCGAACATGGGTTGGGTTCTATTAAACAAAATGCCACTCTTGTTGATTTAGTCGATATTACTGACAGAATCTTATTTAAGGAAAATAAAAAAAGTCTCTATCTTATAATTGATAGAAATCCAAATAATAGTTTAGATATAACAATTGAAAAAGTAGAATAATGCACTCACAAAAAAACGAACAAGGCTTCATGTCAGCCGAGCAACAAAATCATAGGTTTCTTAATGTCCTTCAGTTGACTTATATGTCTGCTACATTAAATAATAACGGAGACTATGTCGTTCCTCATTCTTCTATTGAAATGATCCAAAAAGAACTTGATTTTAATACTTCTCTAACTTCAGAGAAAAAGATTATAGAAGAGCAAAAGAAAAAATTCAGAAAGAGAAAAAGTTATCTTTTTTGGTGGGAGATTCTAAATACAGGTAATTATTGTTCTTACGATGAAGCTAAAGACATTTTATTAATGATTAGTAAAAAGACTAGCGTCTCATACAATTCCATGACCGAAGAAAAGTATGCTACAGAAACTCTATTCTTGGCTCTCGATGATTATTTTGGAACAAATCATTCCATCATTACCCCTAGTAGATTTTTAATGCGAAATGTAAAAGTTAAAAATAAAAATAAAGGGAAAAAATGTGCCTCAAAGAAGAAATCGACAAAGAAGTCTGTTACAACACAAAAATTAACAAATTGCGTCCCACCCTTTTAAGATTTTGCAATTCTAGGATTTATTCTTCTGTTGATGCTGAAGATGTTACGCAAAATACTGTATTAATCCTTATTCAAAAGCAAAAAGAATACGATTCAAATAAAAGCTTTTTTTCTTGGGCTATGAATATCTGTAGGTTTCAGATCATGGCTTATTTAAAGAGCGCAAAAAGAACTAAGGAGCGCATCGAACAAGAAAGCGCTAATTCTCCCGATTCTATAGGTTATTTCTTTGATAAAATGCCTTTTCAAGATTTGATTCAAGATGAAAAGCAAAAAGTTTTCGACCAAATAAAATCTCTTCTTAATAAAAGAGAGAAATCTATATTTGAATTATCATTGAAAGGATGGGGTTCAAAAGATATTATATATTCGTTAAAGATTTCTCGTAGCGCTTATAGTGCAGGTAAAAGTCGCGCCCTTAAAAAAGCAAAAGAATTTTTTGAAAATAAAAGTATTCAAGATTATAAAGTATGATCACAATTGAAGATTCAAATAGCGATATCTTTCATATCAATCCTTTTCATGTTATATATGTTAAAGAGCGCATTGCTCACAATCTTGAAAATGGAAGCATTTTAAAAGAAAAAATATGGAAAATCCTTTTGTCAAATGGCGAAGTCGTTATGACTAAGAATGAACATGGCGCAAATGAAATTATCAAAGCAATCAAGAAAACTAGCTAGAGAAAATGCCCGTCTCAAATTAGAGATATCATCTCTTAAAAAACGCTTAAATAAATGCGTTCGTTCAAATAGAAGTTTCAATAAAAATTCTATTAAACCAAAACTTAATCCGCCCAAATATGATCTTGCGGTTTTATTTTTTGAACTTAGTATGGAATGAAAAGTTGGTCAACTTCAGAACTCCATATCTTTAAAGATTGCGAAGATTATTTTGCTGAAAAACTGCATTCTTTTCATGAAGAATATGTAGATTGTTTCTTATTGATTGGTGTTGATGCGCCAAATAAAGACATTGAAAGCATCAAGATGACAAAAAACCCTGAGTTCTCAACACTATACTACAAGAGAATTATCGGGGGCATTAAATATGTAAAGCCTATAATTAGTGTAAATTCTTTTGTGGATAAAAAAATTAATGCTTCTTGTGATATTTATTATTTAAATAACTATGAAGATATAGAAGATTTTTATATGGTTCAAAAAGTTGGAGGATGGCAAGGCACTTCTCAATCCTGTCATCAAGTATGGAAATTACTCAAAGAAAATATTTTTGATATTAACGAACATTGGTTATGAGATTTGATAGAAAACCATCTTGGGTATTGTCTTTTAAACAAAGAAAACTTTTGAGTCGTAAATTTAAAAAGACCGAAGATCAAATCCAAGAATGCAAAGATGCGGGAGATTGGCTTTGCGTTAAAAGGTTAAAGTCTTTACTAAGAAGAGTTTGGTGGGGAATTAAAAGGTATAAAGATAAATAACTACTTTTTATAGCTTTTTATTTTTTTAAGGATTTCGCGCTTTTCTTTTTCCGAAAGCTCTTCGTATTGTTTCTTTGCCAAAATAAATGCTGTTTTTATTCTTTGGTTTGGTTGAGACTGAAAATCTCTATCCAAAAGATTTTGGAGCGTAAGATAATCTATGATTTTCGCTTTCATTTGGACAATATACACAAAAAAGCTTGACTTTGTTTAAATTGTGTGCATGATTGAGGTTATCTTATTAATCATTATATATAAAACAAATATGAATACTGAATATATTACATTGACTGAGCTTTGGAAAGATGGAGAATACCTTCAAGTAGGAGATATCATTAGGGATGAACAATGGAGCGCAAGTCGTGTTGCAGAGTTTTGCGCTTACTTTGTTAAATATGTCGGAGTAAATGATTTGAATGTCCTTCATCGCTTCATTTAATATGGACGACCTTGAATTAGCTTGGCAAACTTTTGAGTTCCACTCGGAACGAATAGCCGACTTGGAATTTAATTACGCAGAACTTTTAAAAAGAAAAAAAATTTTGCTAAATAAACAAGTCCCTGCTACTAAGTGGGAAAAGTTGGATCTAAAAAACAAAATGATTGCTTGTTGTAATAAATTAATCAATGCTTATAATAAACATATTGATAGTATTAATGATTTGATTTGCTTGCATAACGAGGTTGAAACTATTCCTATAGAAAGAGAAACTGATATTCAGCTTTTTAATGAGCTAAAGAATGTTAGCGCCACTTTGTGCGAGGAGATGAAGGTTTATAAAATTACGATTTCTGAAATTTTTTCTTGACGGATTGCCTGTTATATGGTAATCTTTGTTTATTGTTCTTTACAGTTTATCATTCTTCCCTAGTTCGCAGGGGGAATTAAAAGCCTATGGGTCATATCAGTAGGCATCTCTCTCAAAAAGAGGAGGTTACGAAATAAGGTTTTGCGAACCTCCTGTTTGGGAGCAGAGCGAAACGACGCATCCTCCACGATTCAGTACCTTTGAGTTTTGCGAACCTCCTGTTTGGGAGCAGAGCGAAACCCAAGCAAGGGAGTCAGTTTGGTTGATTGCGCCAAGTTTTGCGAACCTCCTGTTTGGGAGCAGAGCGAAACATCTTGTCTTGCCAATCCTCACCACCCTTTGTTTTGCGAACCTCCTGTTTGGGAGCAGAGCGAAACATCCGGGGTCTACTCTTCACCGATGCCAAGTTTTGCAAACCTCCTGTTTGGGAGCAGAGCGAAACTTGGGCATTTCGCTTAATCCCTATCCTCTTGTTTTGCGAACCTCTTGTTTGGGAGTAGAGCGAAACATAAGTAAGAACGCTCAATTTTTTTTATTGACAAATATACAAAAACATTTTAATCTTTAAAACATGAAAACGATCACTCAAAAATTTCCATTACTTCCTATGAATAGGAAGCAAAAAATCGAAGATACTGACGCTTTTAAGCAATTCATTGAATCTACAAAAGCTTTTCAAATTATTGCGAATGAGTTTTGTCGTATCGCTTCTCAAATCCATCGCCCCGAAAATGCGGAGTTTAGAAACAAAAAGGGCAATCCTAATTTTACCGCCATGAACAAGTTGGTCAGTAGATTCAGAACAAAGAAGGAAGGTTTGGATAATTTGCCCGAATTTCCTTACATGAAGAAGACAAAGAGCGGATGGAAGGCAAAGAGACTTCATGCAAATAGATATATGAATGAAGATGGTGAATGTTACGCCTATGACATATTAAATAGCTGTTCTGCGAGGCAACTTAATTATGTTAAGGATAGGTTTGCTGAATCTTGGTTCACTAAAGGAAAGAAAGTTAATCATTTTTATTTTGAAAATCTTGCGGGTTTAGGTTGGCAAAAGAAGGTTTGCCAAAGAATGCCTATTACCCCCTCTCATATTTGTGATGGTAATTCTATTTCGGGAGATGATTACAAACTTGAGATTAATGAAGACAACCCAAAGAAGAGTAAGCTTTTAAGTTTTGGCTCTATTAAGAGTCCATTAAGATTAGTTTTGCATCGACCTTTCTTGGGAAAACCCAAGACTTTGGAAGTTATTTATAAAAATGGAGAACTATACGCTTGTTTTACGATTGAAATATCCGAAGACAACAAGACTCCATTGATGAAAAAGAAGGATATCAAGAACAAAATCGGTCTTGATTTTGGAATCAAGGATCATGTCATTGATAATAATGGTAACGCATATAACTTCCCTAAAGACAAAAAGGTAGAGGCTAAGATTTCTAAACTTCAAGCTTCTTTATCTAATAAGAAGTGGGGTTCAAATAATTACCATAAACTTTTAAAAAGAATTAATAAGCTCAAGACTGCGCAAACTCGCAGACATGACCATGAAATTCATAACTTTACAAAATCTATCGTTGATCAAAATGATGCTATTGCTATTGAAGATTATGAAGTAAGAGGTATTGTCGAAAAAACATCTTCAGATAAATCATTAACAAATAAACAAAAAGCTAATATAAATAAAAAATCTTTAGAGGGCGGTATACATAGTATTAAAACTCAATTAGAGTATAAAAGTTCTCTATACGGAAAACATTTCAAGAAGATTGATCCTGCGCATACTACGCAAGATTGTTCTTCATGTGGATATAGAAATACTGAACTTGGTCTTGATGATCGTGAATGGACTTGCCCCGAATGCGGTGAGCATCACGATAGAGATCAAAATGCTTCCAAGAATGTCTTGAAAGCTTCGGGTTTCTGATCAGTTCTTTTACAGTTTATCATTCTTCCCTAGTTCGCAGGGGGAATTAAAAGCCTATGGGTCATATCAGTAGGCATCTCTCTCAAAAAGAGGAGGTTACGAAATAAGGTTTTGCGAACCTCCTGTTTGGGAGCAGAGCGAAACTAGAGGGTTTTTCGTCCAACGCAAGCTCGTGTTTTGCGAACCTTCTGTTTGGGAGCAGAGCGAAACAACCATAAAAACCTTTTGTTGATCGGCATATTGTTTTGCGAACCTCTTGTTTGGGAGCAGAGCGAAACTCCATGTCTTTATAAACAACAAGGTTTGGGTTTTGCGAACCTTCTGTTTGGGAGCAGAGCGAAACTCATTCAAAGTTTCTTGGTTTTGCGAACCTTCTGTTTGGGAGCAAAGCAAAACGAGAAAATAAGTCTTGACTAAAATGATATCTTGGTCTAATGTGTTGGCATGAATCAAGAAAATGTTGAAATCACCTACGATGAACTTGGGTGTTATGTCGGTAGAAAAGCCGTAGTTTTGGTAAGTAAGTCTTGGCTAGATTCAGTCAAGTCAACCATTCAAGTTAAGAAGGAGTGCAGTAAATGCAAAAAGAACCTTCCCTTGGAAGACTTCAACCAAGACAAGCGCAGACTTTTTGGCAAGAGGTCGCAATGCAGACCTTGCTATAAAGATGGCACTAAACCTAGAAAAGAAAAAAAGCTTGACGAAGAACCTAAGATAGAATACACTCTTACTCAATTATGAGTCGCTTTTCTTGATATTATCTATCGCCCAAAGAGGTTGTAGATTTGTATAATGAAAGCATTCGGCTTGCTGTTTTGGGTCTGTCAAATCAAATGAAGCGCATGGTTTTATATGGTCAATATGCCAACCATCTATCCCATAGTTATCCCAAGTCATGCCTTCCTGCCATTGTGCCTCAAGATGCTTTCTGCAATCTTCAAATGAGCATCCAAGAAGCTCAATGGTTGATGCTGATTTATAACCTTTGACGATTGTATTGCGCATTCTCTCTCTAAGGTTTTTGGCAACTCTTTCTGAAGGGTTTTTGATCATTCTTTTCTTGGCATTTTGTATACCCCTCTTTATGTGTCTTTCTTTGTTTTTATAATACCACTCTCGATTTTGTTTGTTCTTTTTTTCTTTGTTTTTGAGAAACCATTTCCTGTGAGCTTCTGATTGTTTTTGTTTATTTTTTTCTCTATATTCTATGTAATAATTAGGATTTTTTTCTTCCCACTTTTTTTTATTTAATTCGCTACATTTTTTGCACGGACTTTGATTGGGATAAAAATCTTCTTTAATTTTTGGCGTTTTGCATGATGCGCACCATCTGTAACCTAAATGTTTTAATGCTCTTTTTTCATTATCTGATAAGATTTTTCCTTTCACTTTAAATGTTTCGGGGTTAAAATCTTTTATGATTTGCTTGATTTCTGATTCTTTTTTTAATTTTGCTGTTGACTTTCTGATGTCTTTCGTACATTCTTTGCAATATGACGAGACACCTTCCAATTTCTTATAGAACTCATCCAATGGTTTTGTGGTTTGGCAATTTTTACAAAATTTTTCTTGACAATTTTCACTAATGCGTTTAGATTTCTTCATATACATATAGATACACTTAAATTAATACTTATAGACAAATTATTATGAAAGATAACTCTCAAAAATACTTCCCCGATCTCATTGGTCAAACTTCTGTTAAAAAGAAACTCTCTTTTTACCTTGACGCTTTTCACAAAACTTCTCAATCTCCATTTCTATTAATGGCTGGCGCAGCGGGACTTGGCAAAACAGAGTTTTCAAAAGCCTATGCCAAAAACTTGCGCAATCAAGATGGAGAGAAGCGTTTGTTTCTTGAAATCAATTGTTCTACAATCAAAAACAACGAGCAATTTTTTGAGCAAATATTCTTGCCTGTTATTGCTTCTAATGAAGTATGTGTGATCTTCGATGAGTGCCATGCGTTGCCACAAGATTTAACTATGGCATTTCTTACTATCTTTAATTGTGAAGCTAATTCTCGCAAGACTTTTGAATGGAACGAAATGTCTTTTGAATTTAATTTTAAGCAACAAACTTTTATTTTTGCTACTACCGAAACGGATAAGATTTTTCCTCCTCTAAAGGATAGGTTGACTATTGTTGATTTCGAGCCATATTCTGAGGATGAATTATCGCAAATCATTCAACTTATAGCGCCCGAAGTAGAGTTTACTGAAAAATGTCTATTGGAAGTTGCCTCCACAATTAGAGGTAATGCTCGTAGCGCAGTTAAAAGAGCCAAGGAGATTCAACTATATTGCGGATCAAAAGAAAGCAACTTCTTTTCTCTTGATAATTTCAAGGAGTTATCTGATATGGTTGGCATCTTACCTTATGGTTTGACTAATATTGAAAAGCAAATTCTCGAAGCTTTAAATAGTTGTGGCTCTGCCACATTGACAGGTCTATCTGCAAAGCTTGGCTTGAGCAAAACTGCCATCCAAAGAGATCACGAATTATACCTACTAAACAAAAACCTTATTGAAATAGATGGTAAGCGCAAAATAACAGGCGCAGGAATTAATCTATGTAAAACATTATGAGTAAGGCAGAAAAAATAATATTGAAATGTGCTGAAGAATTGCTTGAATTATCAACTGCATTACTTCAAGAGGTAAACAAAAACAAAGATCATACCGATCAAATTATTTCTGAAATAAAAGATGTAGAAAAATATCTTAAATTATTAAAGGAGGTTTACAAAGATTAAAGTAAAGCAACGTTAAATTCTACATCAACTGATCCATTGTTTCCATTTGCACTAACTATATCAAAAATAATATCAGTTTTTGGGGGTAACATATTTGGGAAATTAAATTCTTTTGTTACTTCGTGGGAAGTTCCTGCTGAACTTATTGATTTAACACGAAATACTTTTCCAAATTCTCTTGTTTTCATGTGTATTGTATAACCAATTTCTGATGAGCTACTTGGATTATGTGCAGTCGTTTGATATTTCGTAAAATAACCTGTGCAATTTGCAGGTACAGTATAAATTGCCATTAATGTTTGATTATTTCCATCGTTAATCTGTGCATAAGACAAAGCGTCATTTCCCGAAGCATGGATATTAATTAATCCATTTAAATCAACGGAATCATTATTATATGCCCGAAATACTCTTGTCCATGTACCATCTACATTTACTTCATTTAATCCATTTAAAGTTCCACTCCAATTTTGTTTTTCAAAATTTTCGTCCAATCCCTGTATAACTATATTTTGAGTGTCTGCTCCATCATCTGATTTAACTTGTATTCCTGTCCCTTCATTTGGTGGAAACACATATTCAGTCGATCCATCCCAAACAGTTTCGGGAGCAGTTAAAGATACTGATTGTCCAACATCGGGATTACTACCAAATTTATTAATGAAATCTTTTGCGTTATTTAAAATATAACTTAGACTTAAACTTGATGCTTGTTGGGGAATCCAATATTGTGTTGGTGCATCCCAAACATAATTGAAATTAACATTCGTATTCCTTGAATGCGCAAAAGGCTGAGTGCTATCGTATTTTGCGTTTTCCATAGGTTTTTATATAATATATACACTAAAAAACGATAAATGAAGAATCATAATTGGGGCTTGACATTACTCATTTTAATTGCTATTATACTGATATTATGGAAATAGATGACTCACCTATAAAAAAATATGTTCTGATTGATTGGAATCGCCCTCCTGCACACGAAAGACTTAGTCCTAAACCTATAAAAATGCGAGAGAAAGAAGCTCATGCATTGAATAAAGCTATGGCTATTAATGGACAAAACAAGCGTTATGTAAGGTCTGATGTATGAACAAAGAAATAACGGAAAGCCTTTACTATCAAAAGGGTTACGATAAAGGGTTTTCTGACGCGCAAGAAAAACTTGCCATAGAATTCAATCGAGTGCTAATAATAAAAGAAGATTTAGCTTACGAAAAAGGCTATAAAGAAGGAAAAAAACAAGCAAAAGAAATCTATGACCCAAATAACAGAAAGTCAAAAATACAAGATTGATTATACTAGAGAAGATTTAATCGGTTGTTATGTTCGAGAATGGGTGATGGAATGGGTTAAGAAATATCATCCCGAAGCATTTGAAGAAGCTGAAAAATTTGTAAAGGAATATTTAAAGGATGAAGATTAGCTTTTTATTATTTTTTGTTTTTTTATTTGGCTGTTCAAGCAAACAGGGTAGAGTTATTAATCTTGACATTCCTCCACCTCCACCTCCACCAAATATTATTCCTCCATCCAACCCTCCTTCTTTTATTCCTTCATTAGACGAAGTAGCAAAAATTGAAATAAACCCGATACCACATCCTTTCGATTTAAATGGTCATTTTCCTTATGCAGTTTGGATTAATGGTCAAAGACTCAAATTAAGTTATAAAGAATTAAACCAATTAGTTATTGCGCTCGATTTAAATTCACAACACATTAAACACTCAGAAAATATTCACAACGGAGAAGGTTGGTTGTATCCTTTAGACAGAAATGAATCCATCAAAAGAGAAAATACTATCGGAAGCGCCCGAAATACCGACTGATACTTGTCCGTATATTAATTTTGTTCAAGTTATTTTAGACGAAATAAAAGATGAAGTAGACTCTCATTTTTTAGAAGCTAAGATTTCCTTGATTAACGACCATCTTGAATACATTAGAGAATCAAACGAAGCATTAAGAGATAGCTCTAGATATTGGAGAAGACAATTCATAAATAAAAAGAAATGAATAAAAAGAGTAACAAAAATCTTAAAATTGGCGATCATGTAAAAGAAAAAGGTTTCTCTTTAAGAAAAAGAGTTGGTCAAATAATTACTATTTTACAAGACAATAGAACAAATCCTAGTTTTGAATGTATTTTAGTTAACCCCAAAACCTTGCTTCCTGTCGAAGATTTGTTTGGTCAACATAAGGTTTTCAAAACCAAAAGAGATAATGTCAAATATTATGTTCCTCGCAAAGAATTATTCAAGAAAAAAACTTTTGAAATTGGAGGTTTTATATCTTATAAAGGAAAAACACGAACGAGATACGGAAGAGTTCTTTGTTATTTAAATCAAGAAGAAGGTTTATACCCTCATTCTTATGACATTAATAAGCATAATGGAAAAGATTTTTTGCAATGTGTGGAGATTGATCCAAATAATTTGAAAAGAATTTTAGACGAAGAAGATCATCCTAAGATTTTTATAGCTAACCCCGAAAAATGTAAAGTTGTTGAAGCTTTAGATAAAGATGAAAATGGGAATCAAGTTATTCCATTCAAATTAAATATTTAACAAAACAAAGCTTGACATATAGATTTTTTTGTTCTATATTGTCAGTATGTCAAAAGTAAAAACTATCAAAGGGAATTTGTTAGATTTTCCTGCCTGTTGCGAAACTGATTCAAATTCTTATGTAGGAATTAGCGCTATTGCGCATTCTTGTAATTGTCGCATGATTATGGGTGGGGGTATTGCAAAACAAATTAAGGATCGCTACCCTCAAGCCTATCAAGCTGATGTTAATTATATTAGCAACGAATATGATGATAATGGTCAATATATTCATCCTCTTGGAAACTTCTCAAAAGCAGAGGTCAGTTCTGAATCTTTGCCCGATGAAAGAGGTTGGATTTATAATATGTATACCCAAGCAGATATAGGCGCAGGAGAAAGACAAGTAGATTATGAAAAATTTTGGCAAGCATTAAAAAAAGTTGAACAAGACCTTTACGCAATGAGCGTAGAGAAACATGAGTATGAGTCTTCTGCTCCACCTGTTCTTGGCTTGCCTTATGGAATCTCATGTGGACTCGCAGGAGGCAGTTGGGGAATCATAAAAGCGATGATTGAAGATATTTTTCTTGACTCTCCCATAGAATGCTATATAGTGAAATTTGAAATATGAATATGATATTAGGACTTACTTGCATTAGCGAAGAACTCAAGGAAAAGGATAAGAAGAAATATTCTTTCCGAACGATGACTCGCAAGCGTTTTAACGATCTTTGTGTAAAAGATGGTAGAGATGAAGCTATTAAGGAATTATCTGCGAGGATTTTGCACAATGTACGCACTACTCGTTACATTATCCGCCATTGCATTCACAATAATATCTTACATTATCGTCTTAGTAGTAATGTTATGCCTCTCCTTACCGATCAAACTTTGGATATTTCTTATGAAGACCTTCCCAACAGGTTTGAAATCGAAGAAGAATTAGCTTTCGCAGGAAAAATAGCAAAACAATTCAACTTGTCTATTGGTTCTCATCCCGATCAATTTGTGGTTTTGGCATCTGCCAATGAAAACGCAGTTAAAAATTCAATAAATGAACTAAATTTTCAAGCTAGTATTTTTGACATGATTGGCTTGCCTCAAGATCATACTGCTCCAATGAATATTCACATCAATTATTCTCCAAAAGGTGATGAAAAATTAGAAGATGTGGCAGAAAGATTTTTTAACAATCTAATGAAATGTAATTCGGGGGTTTATAATAGATTAACAATAGAAAACGAAGATAAATGCTTCTTTAATATAGATAATTGCATTAAATTTAGCGAGTATTTATTCGAGAAATATGGTCATAACTTGCCTGTTTGCGCAGATAATTTGCATCACAAATGCAATCCATCAGAAGTCGCAGACTTTGCTTGGCAAGCAGAGCGTTGTGCATATACATGGGTTAATAACGGAGAAGGAGACAAAAATTTTATTTCTCCTGTCTTTCATTGGTCAGAAGGAAAACCCGAAAAGCCTCGTGCTCATGCAGATTATGTTGCATTCGGTAATTTTCCACCACATATTGCTATTGATCCTGATAAACCTGTAAAGTGGGAGATTGAAACGAAAGCAAAAGACCATGCAATCAAACTCCTACAAAAGCAAATGGCAGGGGTTATTTAATTTTGTTATTATGCAAACAAATTCAACAAAAACCTGTTCAAAATGTAATCAAACTCTGTCAATAGATAATTTTTCATTTGTCCATAAATCGCAAGGTGACTGGAGAAGGGGTGATTGTATGAAATGTTGCAATAAGCAACAAAAGGCTTATTACGAAACCAACAAAGAGAAAGTCGCAGAGCAACAAAAGACTTATTACGAAGCTCACAAAGAGAAAAGAAATGCATATAACAAGGCTTATCGTGAAGCCAACAAAGAGAAAATCGCAAAGCAAAAGAATGCTTATTACGAAGCTAACAAAGAGGAAATCGCAGAGCTAGGCAAGGCTTATCGTGAATCCAACAAAGAGAAAATCGCAAAGAAAAAGAATGCTTATGAAAAATCTAGGTGTAAATCCGATCCTCTTTTTAGACTAAAAAAAAATTATAGGGCATCCTGTCGTAGAGCTTTTAAATCAATCGGTCAGAAAAAAAACAATCCTTCATTAAAACTTCTTGGTTTAAACAATTGGAAAGAATTAGAGGAGCATTTATCTAAAAAATTTCGCGATCACCCTGAAACAGGAGAAAAAATGACTTTTGATAATCATGGAACTCATGGTTGGCACATAGATCATATTATTCCATTATCTAGCGCCAAAACTGAAGAAGATATAATCAAGCTCTGTCATTATACAAACCTTCAACCTTTATGGGCAGAGGATAATTTATCCAAATCAAATAAAAACCTTGACATCTCCTAAACATTAATATACATTGCTTACATGAATGAAAATAGCGTAATGGTGATATATCCATATCTTCATAAAGGTACTTGGGTGTTTGATGATGAAAGCAAAGGTTTGGAACGAGAACCTTTTATAGCAGGTGTTGATGCTATGCTTTCTAATGTGGTTGAGATGAAAGGATTGGACAAAGATGGTTTCTCCGTAGTTTTTTCGGGTTCTTTTCTTCCCGATGCTCACATGACCCTTGATTGGTTAAGAGCGGATGGAGGAGGTAATTGGTATTCATGTCCCGAACTTGGAATGGAAGGTTGGCTTTGTCCTGCTCTCTACAAATATTTTAACGAAGCGCCAAAAAAGATTTGGACAATATTTAAAAATAAAATAACATGAAAGATTATATAGATTTAGAAACCGAGATTATGAATGTGGGTCAAATAGAGGGAGACTTGGAATCTCTTCTCTATAAGGTAATGGATGACCCTAATCCACCTTCTGAAGATGAATTGGCTAATCTAATTATTGGCATGATAGCAATGCACAGGGTTCGTTTCGATAAGATGTTTACTGTCTTTGAAGATTGCGTTAAAAACAAAAAGTTATTTAATAAAGAACTTGACAATATCGAAATGCCCCCTTATGATGATGGAACAATGAAAATGGAAGTAACTGATTCAAAAGGAGTATAAAAATGCTATTAAAACTAGAAGACGAAGTTAAATTAAAAATTATTGACGAAGCTTTAACTCATATCAAAAAGGTTGAAACTGATCCCGATGTAGTTATTGCAAATGTAGATAATTATGATGCTTGGTATTCATTTAATGATCGTGTTGATTTTAATGTACATGAATCTAACTTTGGGGAGCAATACAATGATGAGCCTTTTGAATGGCATTGCTCCGCTTATGGAGTCGAGCTAAATGAAGACGAAACTTTTAGGATTAATACTGATATTACAAATTTTTTATTCACATACAAAGAAGGAAAGGTAACATTTCACAATGAATGATTTAACTAAAAAAAATACTTATATTTTTAGCGTCCCCGCAACTTACTTTTATGAAGTAGATGCGGATAGCGAAGAGGAAGCTAGAAAGCTATTGGAAGAAGAAGGGGGTATAGATATTATGGGTACTCTTGGAGAAATTACTCATAAAGATTATATGAACGCTACTCTTGAAGAAACTTGGAGCGCGAAATAAATGCACAGATTTTTAGCTGAAGTTGTTTTGTTGGTTATCATTGTTTCTTCGTGCCATCACGAAAGAGAACGAGTTAGGCAAGCTCACTTGCATAATTACCCTTTCTTGGACGATTGTCCATCTGTGGAAGAAAGAGCGATAGATAGTGAAAAGAAATTAAAAGCGGAAGCTCAAGCGCTAAATATGCGCTATGTAGATTACTTGCATTATCTTACCAATCGATCAAGACAAAAAGAAAATACTTTGGGGTCAAATAATTGAGAGATATAATTTGTGTTATTGTTATTGCTATTAACATAATAATTATGTTAAGTTTATTTGCTACTTGCTTCTCTTAATTGTGTATTTTATTTTGTGCGATTTTTTATTGAGCTTCTTTTAGTTTTATTCATTACCATACTGATGGTATATGGGGTTTTTGAGTTTTAATATAAAGGATTCTAGTGATCATCCAATTTGATTTGGATTCTAAACTACATCCTTTATTTTTTTGTTGACAAAGGCGAGAAAGTTATTTAATGTGTTGGTATTATGCACCAAGGAACACTAGAAGATCGTTATAGAATATATTGTGAATGCGTTATTGCTTTGGGTGAAACCCCAAAGTCTTTTGACGAATGGTTAAACTCTTAATAGAAAGAAACAAAATGAGCGGAGAAGGATTATCAGTAAGTTTTAGAAGAACCTCAATGACGCAAATGTCAAATCAAGAACTTCTTGAGGAGTTCCAAAAGATTGTCTATGAGAGTCGAGTCACCAAGCATATGAAATGGTATGGTCAATCCCATAGTGTTTATATGGAAGAGCATGGTGATGAAGAGTTACAAAAATGGCAACAAGAAGGAGTTGCAATTAAAGATACTTTTCGTTTCTGCATTACTGTTTATGAGTCTTGGTATGAGGATGCAGACTTGTATGAATCTCATAGCTTGCAAGATAGTTTTGTTTCTCTTGCGAGAGAATTTGCAATCGATAATTGTTTGTTGTATTTTCCTCATGGCTTTCCTGCTGAATGGATAGAGACAGAAGCTACTGATGGAGAAAAATGTTGGAATCATTTTAATGTAAAACCTGATGATAAAAACATTGACAAGATATGCAAAATATGGCATCATTATGGAATGTGTTTGGTTAAAGCCGAGCAATTAGGTCAAACCGATGAAATGAAAAGTTTTTATTGGAAACAAGCTAGAGATGAAATCAAATCGATAATGGAGAAAAAAGAACATGAGTGCGTTAAATAGCCATCTAACAATTAGAAAAGATTTATCTGAGGATAATCTTGCAGTTCCTGTTCACTTTCTTGACATCAAGGTGGATGAGTGGCTTGAAGATTCAGATACCCTAGATATAGAGTGCTTGTTTGCAACTAACGGAGAAGAGCTAAATAGTGATGGATATAATACCATCGTTGAAGTTACTGAACCTAAATTTGGTTGGAATAAAAGATTAGGATATGTTCACTCAATAGACTTTCAATGGAATTAATAATTAGTGACTTTTATATCTTATGTTTTAATTGATTGGAATCGACCTCTGCAATCGCAAAATTTAAAAACTTTTAAACTAACTAAATGGGAGGCATGGGATTTCAATAAAAAATTTTCCATTAATGGAGAAACTAAAAAGTATATAAGATTAGAACTTGTATCAACTTTAATAAACTTAAAAGAAAAAAATTAATTATGAAAAAAATATTTGGAGATTTTGATGTTATGGTAAAACAATGTTTGGTTTTTTGCGGGTTAATGCTTTTAGCTTTATTGTTTTTTGGATGCAATAATAAAGTTGCTACATCTGAAATTATTTATTATCAAGCGTATGATGGAAAGTGGGATGATCCTACGATCAATCCTATTTTTCTCACGAAAGCGGAGGCGCAAGAATATGCTGATCGTAATAATATTGGTAGCGAATTATCTAAAGATACTAGTCATCAATATATTGTACGAGAGATTAATTATCGTTATGAAATTCGCCAAATAAATGATTGGATGAATGATGTTTTGCACACTACGAATTGCAAACAAGATGGGGTTAAATATGTTCAACAATTTATGTCTGCACATGAAGATTTGTTTATGTATGACTTAAAGACAGGAGATTTAGTTATTAACAGCACTCCATGACAATTCGTGCAATAAAAGCATTTTGATCTTGACAAACATGGAAAAGTATGGGATACTATAAATAAATAATGAAAACTTTACATAATACTAGAAACTGCAAGTATAGAAAATTCTTGCACACTAAATTAAAGCACGGCAAAATAAGTGGCAAGTTTTATAAGTTCCTTTGCAGAAACTTTCCTTATCGCTTGACTGCTCGATCAGCATCGACATTGGTTGGCGAGGTTCTTCATGATCGTATAACCGAAGAGAAAGCTATTTTTATTTTACAAAAAGATGATAACGAACTTAGACGACAAAAAGAAATGATGCAATCAAATTGGGAGTGCAAAAAGAAAATTTCAAAAACAACAACTCCATATACAAAACCTCTTAAAAACAAATATGAATAAATTTTTTAATTGGTTAGCTACAACTTTTATTTGTGTTTGCGTATTTTTTTATTGCATTGTGGGTGAATTTGTGTTACTTTTTAAAAATGACAACGAGTAAATTTTTGTTTCTTATTTTTTTTATGATGGGTTGCTCCTCATCCAATTTTAAATGTCATGTCCACAAATGTAATGGGGACGAAGTTTGTCGAGGAGAATGCAAACAAACTTGCAAAACTTGTAAATGCGATGAATAAAAATCTATATGAAATGTTAAGGAAATCTGCCGAAGCGGATTTAGCTAAAGCAAAATTAAGTCTTGATTTATTGGGCAATAATGCGGTTGGTATTGGCGACCATTCAACAAAAGACTTTTATGATAACGCAGAAGAAGCTTTGTCTATGATGGCAGATGCTATTGATAGAATCGAAGCTTTGGAAATGTTTTATAAAGAACAACTTGATAATAACAATCCAATTTTTTATACTCAACCAAAAAACAAATGAATATGCGAGAAATAATATTAGAAACTTTAGATGATATTGCTAATAATTGTGGAACTCCAAATGATTGTCAAATTAATTTTAGCGCAGAATCTTCAAGAATTATGATTGCAGATAGATTAGAATCGGCATTAAAAAATCATGTTCTAATGTTGATGGAAGATATGTCTTGCCCTCCTAGCGAAAATCGTTGTTGTGGTGGGGGTTGCCATGAGTAATAATTTTGACACCGAAGAGATCAAGCAAGTAACTAGTGCAATTTCTCTTTTGATTAATGATTGCTTGGGTAATTTTAATGAAGATCAATTACTTGAGGTTAAATCTAGGCATAGACTTTTAATCGAGCAACAAGTTTTTTGGATTACGCAAAATAATTACAATCGTTTTTTTCGTGATCTAAAAGAATACGCTAATTGGTTGTGCGATTTTGTTGCAGAAGTTGAAAATAATTCTTGACATCTTTCGCTATTTGCTCTAGTGTTCTTAGCATGAGCAAGAAAGATATTATAAAAGAGTTGAGAGAAAATCGAGCCAAGCGCATCGAAGAACTAAAGGAAACTATTGCGGATCATAATCCCGAAGCATTATTTGCAGATGGGTTTGACAATGCAATACTTGGTTATTCTACTGATTTGAGAGTGATCTATTCAGTTGATCAAATAATGGAGACTCTTGTCGAAAGAGATGGCATGACTCCCGATGAGGCAATAGAGTATTTTGAGTATAATATATCTTGCGCTTATATAGGTGAATATACTCCAATTTATATGTACGAGGAATAAATTATGAATAGTGTATGTGAAGAAATAGTTTGGTCTAAAGGTAGAACAAAAGCAGAACTAGCAAAGCAAACTACTTGGTCTAGCTCAAAAGATTGGAGTGGTCTTAGTGGATTAAAAGTTTTGTGCTTTGATCATAATACTCATGTTGGTCTTACCGCAATTACTAGTCAAGGAGTGAGTCATAATAAATATTTACAAATTCCTGTTGACAAGATTGACGAAGTATGTAAGACTCTTATGCAAGCAAAAAAACTAATGGAGAGTAATAAACAATGAAATATCAAGTAGGAGTAAAAATTTATAATAGTTTTGAAGTCGAAGCTGATTCAGAAGAAGAAGCAGAAGAAAAAGTTAGAGAATTAGATGTACATAAAACTTTAATGGATTGCGATTTTAATGTTTGTTATGTTGATGAAATAAAAGAATATAAAACATATATTGATTCAAATAACACAATTAGAGTAGATTGCGGTTGCACCGAAGCTAATGTTTTAGATGGCATCCATAATGAATGTAATAAAAATGAATAAAAAAGC
>Ga0208019_1000187_pt1 | contig 34408 bp, 35 predicted proteins | sample CB_VirMetaG_5_FD_184540 | JGI IMG/M metagenome (GOLD analysis project Ga0208019, IMG submission 184540) | Freshwater to marine saline gradient viral communities from Chesapeake Bay - CB_1508_1D Viral MetaG (SPAdes) (version 4) | ecosystem: Environmental > Aquatic > Marine > Coastal | place: USA... | reverse complement strand
ATTTTGTTGGTGTGTCGGGTATGTATTTATCCCGGCATATCTAGATATAAAATAACATATTTTTATGGAACACGCAAGTATGTTATAATCACTTATTGTTACCAATTGTTACAAAGTAGATAAATTATGTTCACAGCAATGGTTTTAATTTGCATGATTGATAGAAGTTGTATAGAATTTACAGATAAGTTAGGTCCAAACAGGACACAACAAGAATGTCTTGACAGAGTAAAAGAAATGGTGTATGATATAAAAGAGTTTCCTTTACCACCTATAAAGAGTATTCATTATAAATGTCAACCAATATCAGATGGAATTAATACATAGCACATGTTAGATATACAAACAGACGAACTACCAGATCTTTCTGGTGTAAGTGACTTTATTAACTTTAAAGATAAACTATCAAAGTACACACTACTAAAAGCAAAAACAGATTTCCTTACATTTGTAAAGATATTTGCTCCTACTCTTGTGTCAGACTTTGAGATGGGTAGACACATTGAGTTATTGTGTGAGAAACTTCAAGGTGTAGTAGACGGTAATGTTAAACGTCTTATGGTATTTCTTCCTCCTCGTTCTTCTAAGTCACTAATCTGTAGCAAACTATTTCCTGCATGGTACATTGGTAACTATGCTAACCATGAGATTATGTCTGTATCACACAGTGATCAGTTAGCAAGTGACTTTGGTCGTACTGTTCGTGACATTGTTAACACAGAGAAGTTTCAAAAGATCTTTCGTAGCGTGTCTTTGCGTAGTGATGTTAAAGCAGCAGGTAAGTGGAAGACTAACAAGAATGGTTCATACTATGCTGCAGGTGTAAGAAGTCAGGTTGCAGGTCGTGGTGCTCACGTAGCACTGTTAGATGACGTTATGTCAGAAGAAGACAGCTTCAGTGAAGCAGGTCGTAGATATATCAAAGAGTGGTATCCTGCAGGTCTTCGTACCCGTATCATGCCAAATGGTGCAATTATCATTATCAATACAAGATATCACTATGACGACTTGTGTGGATGGCTACTAAAGCAAGAATCATCAACAGGAGAACAATCAGTATATCCATGGGAAGTAATTTCTATTCCTGCATGGCTTGACGAACCAGCCGCCGAATTGCTAGGTTTGCCAGAAGGCACATCATACTTTCCAGAGTGGAAGTCTGATGAGATGCTACGGCTAGACGAGCAAGAGATTAGAGCATCCAATGGTGCAAGATATTGGAATGCTTTGTATATGCAAGATCCAAGTCCTGATGACGGTGGTATAATTAAAAAGAAATGGTTTAAATGGTGGGAGTATGAAGATCCACCGCCATGTGATTTTATTATACAAACATATGATACAGCCTTTAGTACTTCAAGAACTGCAGACTTTAGTGTCATACAAACATGGGGAATATTTCAAAGTTTTGAGGATGATGGTTATGATGGAGAAAGTGTTGTTTCTAATATTATTCTTCTTGGTAACACAAGGGGAAGGTTTGAATATCCTGAACTAAGACGTATTGCACAGGAACTATATCAAGACTTTAGACCTGATGTGTGTATTATTGAAAAGAAAGCATCAGGACAGTCACTCTTACAGGACATGCGCAGAGCAGGTCTTCCTGTGTTAGACTATCTTCCTGATAGAGATAAGGTGTCACGTGTCTATGCATCTACGCCTTTAATGGAAGCAGGTCGTGTCTGGCTACCAAAGGATCGTGTATGGTCAGATGATCTATTTTCAGAGTGTATGTCCTTTCCTAATGGAGCACATGATGACCAAGTAGACTGTATGACTATGGCAATCCATTACATGAAAGACAGTTGGAACTTGTTACATCCAGAAGATCCTAACTGGGAAGATGAACCAAGAACAAAAAAGAGGGTTGCATATTGGCGAACATAATTATATAATATGCGTATCGGTTAATTTTATCAACAGCAGGGAAAAACAATGGCGGTAGAAAAAAATCCAAATGAGCAAATGGAACAGGAAACAAATGTAATTCCTGTTGATTTTGCTACAATGAATAATGAACAAGTAAACTTTGAGATTGATCCTGACACAGGTGAGATTGAAGTTGAATTTAATTTTGAAGGTTCATCTATGAATGAACTTCCAGAAGATAGTGAAGACGAATTCTACGAAAACTTAGTTGACACACTTGACGAAGAAACATTGTCAACTATTGGTTTACAAATCTATGATAATTTTGAAGCAGACAAAAGTTCACGATCAGAATGGGAATCCATGTTTGAGCGTGGCTTTGATTTGCTTGGGCTGAAGTTAGAAGAAACAACTGAACCTTTTGAAGGTGCAGCAACAGCCGTACACCCTTTGCTGATTGAATCAGCAGTTAAGTTCCAATCAAGGGCAAGTCAAGAACTATTCCCTGCTTCTGGTCCTGTAAAGGCACAGGTTCTTGGTGATGTCACTGAATCACGGCAGCGTCAGGCAACAAGAGTTCAGAATTTTATGAACTATCAATTAACCGAGCAAATGCCTGAATACTTTGACGAGTTTGAACGTATGCTGTTCCACTTACCCTTGATTGGTTCAGCCTTTAAAAAGATTTACTATGATGCATCTATTCAACGTCCTGTAAGTGAATTCATTCCTATTGACCAGTTTTATGTGTCTTACTATGCTACAGATCTCCGTCAGGCAGATAGGTATACTCATGTGTTATATCGTAGTCCTGTAGAGATGGCACGTCAGATTGGTGCAGGTATGTATGCAGATATAGATCTACCAGATCCTTATCTACCCGATCAGTCTGCTCTTGCAGAAAAGATGGACAGTGTTCTTGGTCTTTCACCTGCGTCTGATACAGACATGCAGTATGTGTTACTTGAGCAGCATTGTTATCTTGATGTAGAAGACCTTGGTATTGCTGCACCTTACATTGTAACTATTGAAGAATCAACACAAAAAGTTCTTTCTATTCGCCGTAACTGGAATCCTGATGACGAAACCATGCAAAAGAAAATGTTCTTTACGCATTATCGTTTTGTTCCGGGTTTTGGTTTCTATGGTCTTGGTCTTATTCATTTCCTTGGTAATATTACTATGTCTGCTACAGCAGCAATGCGTAGCCTTATTGATGCAGGTCAGTTTGCAAACTTACCCGGTGGTTTCAAAGCCAAAGGTGTACGTATCGTAGGTGACAATGATCCTATTGCTCCCGGTGAATTTAAAGAAGTTGAAGCAACAGGCATGGACTTAAATAAATCTATTGTCCCTCTTCCATATAAAGAACCTTCACAGACATTATTCCAGATGTTACAATTTCTATCAGGCGCAGGACAAAAGTTTGCAGACACAACAGAACAAGTTATTACAGAAGGATCTAACTATGGTCCTGTAGGTACAACAATGGCACTACTTGAAGCATCAAGTAAATTCTTCAGTGCTATTCATAAACGTCTTCATAAATCACAGAAAGACGAATTCCGTATTCTTGCACGTATTAATAATGAAAGTTTACCACAGGAATATCCTTACGATGTTCCCGGTGTGTCAGAAACAATTTTCCGTGCAGACTTTGATGGTCGTATAGATATTATTCCTGTTAGTGATCCTAACATTCCTTCATCTGCTCACCGCTTGATGATGACACAGATGGCAATGCAGTTGGCGCAGACTGCACCACCCGGAATGTTTAACATGGAAGAACTAAACCGTACACTGCTTAGTGCTGCAAACATTCCTAATTTGGATCGTATTCTGCCTAACAAACCAGAAGCACAGCCTCTTGATCCTGTAACAGACATTGAAGCAGCAACTAAAGGTTTACCTATTAAAGCATTTGCAGGACAGAACCATGATGCACATATTCAGATTAAAACAATGTTCTTACAAGATCCTGCCAATGGTGGTAATCCAATTATGCAACGTGTTGCTCCTGTGCTTCAGGCAAATATTCAAGAACATGTTGTAATGAAGTATGAAGAACAAGTCAATGGCATCACACGTCAAATTATGTCGCAAGCACCACAGGGTGATCCTAATCTGCAAAACCCTGCAGTTATTGAGCAGATTATGGCACAAGCAGCACAGCAAGTTATGCAAGCAAACATGGCAGCTGCACAACAAGGTGGTAGCCCAGAACAGCAAATGGTACAGATGGAAGCTGCACGACTTAATATAGAACAACAAAAGGTACAAGCGCAACTAGCAAAAGAAGCAACAGAAGGTGCTTTGAAAAATCGTGACCTTGATCTCAAAGAACAAAAACTTGCTTTGGATGCTTATAAGATAGGAGCAGAAGGAACTCTGAAAGCAGATGAAAAAGAGAAAGATCGAAATACAAAAACGGCAATCAAAGCTGTTGAAATCCTTGCAGACCTTATCAAACAAGAAGATAACATTAAAAACTCCGAAACGATTAAAGCGGCAGACGTAATTATGAAGATGATTGATCAGGCTAAATCTGAAAGGGGAATGTAATGTCATTAGTTAAACTTGCAAAAGTAATTATGAAAGGTTCTACTAAGAAAAAATATAATCCTTCTAAAAATATAACATCTAATAAACTTATTGATTCTGTAGATATAAAAAATTTAAATAAAAAAGAATTTGAAAAATTATATCCAGCACTACAAAAAGAATTTGATGAAATACAAGTATTAGGTGACATTTCAGACGATAAAAAATATGTAAGAAAAAAAATAGATTTTTCTAATGCTTTATATAATAAAAAATATAAGGATAGTTTTGAAGAGCAAGAAATAATTGAAGAATATGGAGAAGAAGGATTTGAAAAATTTTTATCTAGTTTTACTGATGATTATGATGCAGCTTTAAATCGTTTTTTAGAATCCCAAGGTTTTAATGAAAAATTTTTAAAAACAAAAGATGGAATTATATCTTTTTATGAATTAGCAAAAAAAGGTTTATTTTCAAGATATGGTGATGCTGCTATAAGACAAAAATATCCCGAATTAAATAATCCAAAAAATATTATAAATTTAAAAGATATTTCTGATCGTTTAATTAAAGAAGAACCTTCTAATTTAAAACTTGTTCCTAAATTTGTTAATGAAAGAAAAAAAGGTGGTTCTATTGTAGAACGTAATCCTTATAACTATGAACCAAAAGGTATTTAATTATGGCTGCTGGATTACAGAGTGTTGTAAAACTTTTAACTAAAGGTGCAGCTAAACAATCTGCTCCTATAGCAGAACGTAATTTAAAAAGAGTTATGTATACAAATCAAGAGCGTTCTGGTCAAATTGGTGGCTCTTTTAAACCTATTGAAGGATTTGATCCTGAACTTAAAAGACCTATAGTTGGAGATGATATAACAAATTTAAATAGTTCTTATATTGAAATAGAATCTCCTGCAGGTGCGGTTTTACGTAAAGATGCTAAACTAATGGTAGATCCTAATGTAGCATCAGATATTCCTGTAGGAAATTCAATTAAAGGTTCAGTAACAGTAAAAGCAAATCTTATTGATTCAGGTAATGGAGCAAGATGGTTTTGGACTAAAGTTCCAGAAGGCTATCAAGATAATGGATTTTTAGTTGCTGTAGAAGGACCATCTAAAAAATTTACTCCACAAGGTGAAGGCCATGCCTATACTCTTAAAACTATTTATGAAAAAGGTGGAAACCTTACAGGATATGATAAACGTAAAACAGAATTTAAAGGAATGTCTTTAGAAGAAAGTGAAGCATTATTAGAAGAAAAATTAAAAAATGTTAAAGGTAAAGACCGTTCTAAAATCCGAGAACAATTAAGAGGGCAAGCCCCTCATGGTAGACCAACTACTATAGGTATACCAGAATTTGGTCCTATTATAGGTGAAATACAAATGGGTAAAAAAGGAAAAAAACATCCTGTTTATGAATATATTATTATGCGTAAAGAAGGTGGTAAAATTGGTTCTATTGTAGAACGTAATCCTTATAACTATGAACCGAAAGGTATCTAATGCTCTGGGAAGAAATACAAAACTCTCTTCAAAAAGAAATTGAAGGATTAAAGAATTCGCTTGCATATGGTAATGCTTCAGACTATCATTCGTATATGAACATCGTTGGAAAGATTTCAGGACTAGAATGGTCACAGCAAGAAATCAAACGATTAGTAAACACAATGGTATATGAAGATAATGAAGAGGAGTAATTATGCAAGTAGTATCTATGGGAAACGCAATGAAGAATGACGAATGGATTTCTGCAGAAGAGCAGCCAGATCCAAAAGTGCTTCCTAAAGTTCCCGGTTATCATATTCTGGTACGTCCTGTGTCTGTAAAATCTCAGACTAAGGGCGGTATTATTTTACCAGATTCAACTAAAAATGACATTGCTTATCTTACAACTGTAGGCAAAGTCCTAGCAATTGGTGACACAGCCTATGAAGATAAAGATAAATTTCCGAATGGTCCTTGGTGTTCTGTGGGAGATTATGTCTGTTATGGAAAACACACAGGTCAAAAGTTTTTTTACAAAGGGATACGAATGATCCTTTTGTTTGATGATCAAATTTCTATGGTTGTTGAAGATCCAACAGAATTAGATCCAACTTTTAATCTTTCTAATTAAAAAATTTAATATGGCTGTTGTATATTACATTTAAATAATGTATTATATAAACAATGCGTAATCCGTCAGTTTCGCATGTGACGTTAAAAAGGAGAAATAAATGTCCGAAGATAATAATGAATGGGCTACGGTAGATACTTCCAATACCGTTAAAGAGGAAGAAAAAATTGAATTTGAAATTGAAGGACAGGAAGAAGAACAAACTGAAAGTCCAACACAGCAAGTTCAAGAACACATAGAAGAAGAAAAACCTGAACAGGAAGAACAACAGTCTGGCGCACAGAAACGTATTCGCCAACTAGTTCGCCAAAAGAAAGAACGTGAAGAACAAATTCAAGAACTTATTGCACGGCAAAAAGAACTTGAAGAACAATTGAAAAATAAACAAAAAGAAATTGAAACTTCAGTTGAAAAAAGTTTTGAAACAGCTGAAACAAATATTAATAGTCAGATTGAAATTGCAAAAGATGCATATCGTCAGGCTCTTGAATCAGGTGATACAGATAGAATTGTTCAAGCACAAGACTATCTTTCTAAGGCACAGAATGAAGCAACTATGCTTCGTATGAACAAAGAGCGTTTTGTAACAGAACGTCCAGTTCAAAAAGAAAAACCTGTTGCAGCAACTGCTACTCAAAACATTCAACCTGTAGAATATGATAGGTTAGCGGTAGAGTGGGCAGGACGTAATGCTTGGTTTGGTCAAGATTCAGTCATGACAACTCTTGCACTGGAAATTGACAATGAACTAAAAAGCGAGGGTTATGATCCTTCGGAACAAGAGTTTTACCAAGAAATTGATTCTAGACTTCGGCAACGATTTCCAGATAGATTTCAAGGTGGACAATCGCAACGTCAACAGGAAACGTCATCTCCTGCCCAAGTGGTTGGTGGAGCATCACGCACTTCAACATCCTCTTCATCTAACAAAAAAGTCAAACTGTCTAAAGAAGACATTCGATTGGCTGATAAATGGGGAATACCACTGGAACAATATGCAGCTGAGAAATTGAAAGTGGAACGAGCCGATGGTGAGTACACTTCAATTTATAAACAGTAATTAGCGTGGAGGAATTAAAAATGGCACGTAATATAACAACAGCATCACGTAGTGCTGAATCAAGGGAATCTAACACAAGAGAAATGGATTATGAATATCGTGAACCAAGTCTTCTTGATATCCCAGAATCTGTAACAAATCGTTTTGTCGATCAAGGAATGAAACTTCGTTGGATTAGAATGACTATTCGTGGTCAAGAAGATTACAATAATATCGGCAAGAAGATGGCAGAAGGTTGGGAGTTTGTCGGAATTGAAGAAGTTCCTGAGATGCAGCATTCGTCCATCGTGAAGGACAACGGACGATATGAGGGTACAGTCTGTCGTGGAGATCTGGCTCTAGCAAAAATGCCTATTCGTAAGGCAGAAAGTCGTCAACGGTATTTTGAAAATCAAAGTAGGGAAATGGTAGATGCAGTTAATGCACAACTTATGAACCAAAATGATTCTAGGATGCCAATTCGTAACAATAGTAAAACTCAAGTTACTAAAGGACGAACACCTAAATTTCAAGATTAATTTAGATTCGGACAAGGTGCTTGAAGTGCAATTTTTTTAATAAGGGAGATTAAACAATGACTACAACTAAATCACTGTTCGGCTTCCGTCCTTCTCGCAAACGAGCAGGTAATGTCAACAATTCGGCTACCAATGAGTATCCAATTGCTTCGGCTTACGCTGCTAACATCTTTACTGGCGATCTTGTCCGTATTAATGCAGGGAATGTGGAAGTCATCACTACTACTACCGAAGTAGCACAGGGTGTATTTATGGGTTGCCGTTATGTAGCCAATGGTGAGCAAAGATGGAGCAAGTACTGGCCTTCTGGTACATCTGCTACTGATGCTTACGCTATGATTGCTGACGATAGCCGTGCCGTATTTGAAGTACAAGCAGACGCTTCTGTGACTGCTGGTGATCTGTATGGCTCACAAAACTTTGCCGTAACACTTGGTTCTGGTTCTACCTTTACTGGTATGTCAGGTCATGGTGTTCAGGCTGCTGGTCGTACATCAACCATTGCGATGGTTCGTTCACTTGATTCAGTAAATGAACCGGGGAATGATGTTGCTGATGCTTTTGAACGTGCATATCTGAAAATGAATGTTCGTATCGTACAGCATACCGACAACTTCCATGATGCAACCGTAACTGCACCTACATCTGGTGCTGATCCAGTATTTTAATTAAGGGAGAATAAACAATGGCTATTAATCGTTCTAGTATTGCTAAAGAACTTCTTCCCGGTCTTAATGCTGTTTTCGGCATGGAATATGGGGAAGTTTCGGATGAACACGCACCGCTTTTTGAAACTGAAAATTCAGATCGTGCGTTTGAAGAAGAAGTGCTCTTCACTGGTTTCGGCACTGCACCTGTTAAAGGTGAAGGCGCAGCCGTTTCTTATGACGATGCACAAGAAAGTTACACTGCACGTTATACCCACGAAACAGTGGCGTTGGCGTTTGCTGTAACAGAAGAAGCTATGGAAGACAATCTCTATGACACGTTTGCTAAACTTCGTGCTCGTGGTCTTGCTCGTGCCATGGCTAACACTAAGCAGGTTAAAGCTGCAGACGTTTTCAATAACGCCTTTAGCGCATCCTACCTTGGTGGTGATGGTGTTGCTCTGGTTTCTGATTCGCACCCAACTATTGGTGCTGGAAATCAAAGCAACCGATTAATTGGTGATCTGTCGGAAGCGTCACTCGAATCCGCACTAATTACTATCTCTAAGGCAAAAGATGATCGTGGTATTCTGATTGGTCTGCAAGCTAAGTCTTTGCATATCCCATCAGATTTGGCATTTACAGCTGATCAGATCCTGAACAGCACAATGTCAACCACAATTGGTGTTAACCCAACCACCGCTGCAAACGGTGCAACTAACACCAACAACATCAACGCCATTCGTAGCCAAGGTCTTGTACCGGGTGGTTTCTTTGTTAACCGCCGCTTTACCGATACAGATGCTTGGTTCATTAAAACCGATTGTCCAAATGGTACTAAGATGTTTGTACGTGCTCCACTGCAAACAAAAATGGAACCTGATTTTGACACAGGTAACCTTCGCTTTAAGGCTCGTGAGCGTTACTCATTCGGTTGGTCAGACTGGCGTGGTTTCTACGGTTCTGCTGGCGCATAAACGTAGTAATCAAAAAAACTTTAAAAAATTAAGAGGAGTACTTTCGTATTCCTCTTTTTTTTTGTATAATAGTAGGATAACATAATAATAAAACTAACTAACTAACAATAAAGGAATATATTATGGCAACTAATATTAGACAAGGTTTTGTCATTGGTAGCGGTGCGGTATTAGATATCGCAACCAGCACAACTGTAGCAGACACACGAATCAAAGGTGTAACGTATTCTGGTATTGGTACATTTTTGATTACTGGTACATCAACTGATCCATATGGGAATCTTAAAGGTAGCAATTTAAAATTTGTAGGTACAACTGCAGTAGATGCTAGTGATATTTATGTACCTGATTTTGGAATGAAAGTTAATGGTGTAGTAAAAGTTTCTGCACCTACGTCTATAGCGACTGTCGGTATTTTCTATGGCTAACTATACATATCTTGTAGACGACATTGTTGCTGCAACCGAAAATGATGGTTCAGAATTTTTGTCGTACATACCTAAAATGGTTAATCGTGCAGAAGAACGTCTGACACGAGATCTTGATGACTACGGTTTGGTAACATATACTTCAGTGGCAGTAAGTTCTGGAATTAATAACATTACTTTACCATCTGGAACACGAATTGTCAAGAACTTTAATATTGTAGCAAACGGCACACGCATTAATCTTCTTCAACGTACAGATGAATACATCCGTGATTACTGGCCTGTAAGTGCAAGCACAGGAACTCCTGAGTATTATGCTAGACGTAATAATACTACTGTTCTTATTGCACCTACGCCTGTGTCTACTTTTAATGGAGAAGTTGTACATGTTTCTAGACCTGTAACTCTTGCATCAGCAACACCTAATAATTATTTTTCTGACTACTGTTATGATGCATTATTTAATGCTACAATGGTAGAAGCAATGGTCTTTATGAAAAACTTTGATCTTGTTCAATTGTTTGAAGCAAGATATACACAAGCATTACAATCTCTACAGAATCAAGCAAGGCGTACAAGACGAGATGATATGGAAACTCCTGCCAGCCCAGCAGGTGCAGACAATCCAGTTATTATGGGGAGTAACTAACAATGGCATTAAGTAAAATTATTAAAGAAGGTGTAAAGATAACAGCTAAACGTGGACGTAAAGGACGTTACGCAAAGGCTGCTGCTACACGTAAGAAGACAATGGAAGCAAAAGCCATTGCTGAAGGTCGTACACCTAAACCAAAGAAGACTGCAATGAAACCGGGTACTGCTCAAAAACGTGCAGAGACTACACCAAAAGGCGCACTTTCTGATTTAACTGCAAAACAAAAAGCAGAGCGTAGTAGATTAATTGCACAAGTTAAAAAAGAAATGGATGCAGCTAAAAAAGGTTTAACAGAAAAACCTAAACTACAAAGAATGGTGTCTACTGTTGAACGTAAGCCAGATGAAAAACTAACAGACCTAAGTTTAAATATGGTTCCGGCATCATTAATAGAACTTGATCCTTCCCTTAAAGGTTATTCTAGAAAAGCTATTCGCCGTTTAGTTCAAACTGGTCAGGCTAAAATTGTTAAAAAAGGTAACAAATATGAAGTAAAAAGTACTGGTCGTTATTCTCCACCTGCATCTATGATTGCTGAAGCAGCAGGTGAAGGTTCTCGTAAGGCACGTGGCACAGGACGTAAGATGCCTTCATTTCGTCAACGTCTTGAAAAAGCTAAACTTGCAGGTGAACCTACTTCTGCAAAAGAATTAGCAGAACGTAAACAAGAATTATCTTCACCTAAAACTTTAACTTCTGCGCAGTCAATGAACCAAGCTAGATCTCAAGTTAAAAAAGAACAGGAAAATGCTGTTAATAAAATTGAAACTCTTGCACGTAAACATAGAGCAGAAGTTAATCAATCAAAAAAAGAAGGTAAGATTACGGAAGAAGTTGCAAATAATAAAATTAAAAAAATTAATGAAGATGCAGAAAAAAATAAACAATTAGTTATTGAAAAACTTCGTGGTACAGTTCATTCTAAAGCACGAGGAATTAAATCAGATCCTTTACAATATGCATACCGTAAGAAAGGTGGTAAGGTAGGATCAAGACCACGTGGCTGTGGAGCAGCAATGCGTGGATATGGTAAAGCTATGAAAGGATCAAAATAATGGCTGGTAGTAAAACATCAATTCCAACTTCTAATAAAAAATTAAAAAAAAGAAAGATTAATAAATTTGCAGCAGGTTTATCTGCTGTAGAAATTCCATATATGTTAGATCTTTATTCTGATGCAGGACTTATACTTGGTGGATTAGGAGAACAACTATCTAATCTTGGTTTTTATAAAAAGGGTGGAAAAATTAAAAAAGGACCACGTGGCTGTGGAGCAGCCATAAAAGGTTATGGTAAAGCAATGAAAGGTAAAAAATAATGAAAGCAGTATTAGACTTAGCACCAATTGTTTTAAGAATGGTAGGTCTTGGTGGTAGACCAATATATATGGCAGCTAAAGGTGGACCAAAAACAGTTCAACAAATTCAAAAAAAATTTCCTAATGCAAGGGTAGTTAAAAATCCTACTCCAAGTATGATTGCTCAAGCAAAACCATTTACACCTATTAGTGGTGCAGGATCAAGAGTTGTTCCATCTAGAGCACAGCAAGCAGAACGTGTTAGTAAATTAAAACCATCACGTCCTTCATTAAAAAATGAACCAAAAGTATTTAAACCAATTAAAGGTGCAGATTCTCGTGGAAAGCCTTCTTCTGTACAACAAGCAGAACAAGCAGCACAAGCTGTTCGATCTCCTAAACCACAAACAAGTACTAGTCGTACAAAAGTACAAGCAGTACGTAAACCAGTACGAGCAGTACGTAAACCAGTACAAGCAGTACGTAAACCAGTACAAGCAGTACGTAAACCAGTACAAGCAGTACGTAAACCAGTACGAACTGGTCAAGCTAAAGCAGAAGGTAAAAATATTATAACAACTAGACCAATAAGACCACCTGCAAAAGCTAATACTGGTAAAGGAACAACACCTGCACCACGTCCTGCAAGTCCTGCTCGTAGAAATTTAAATCCTGCAATGAGAGCAGCAATTGCAGCAATGGTTATGAAAGAATCCTCACCAACAGGTATTTCAAAAGGTAAAGCAGAAACTATGCCTATGCCTAAACCAAAGGCTGAAGAGTTTGATCAAAAGACTCCACGTAAACCAGCACCTGTAACTCCATTGAAAGAAACTACAAACTTTGATGCAGGTAAAAATACAGGCTTTGGTCCTAAAGGAAATATCTTTCCTAGTAGTTCAGAAGAACGTGCAGCATTAATGGTAATGTATGGTGGCACAGGTTCTAAAGCAGGTAAGGCAGCAATTGCAGGAACACAAGGTAATCTAGCAAAAGGTCAAAGTCTTCTTGATGCTGCAAAGAATAAAAATCGTAGCAATGTAGGTGTAAGCAGTCGTGCTAATCCTGCTCTTAAAAAAGGTGGTATTCTTAGAGGAGATATTCGTGGACGTTCTCTTAAAGAAAAACAAAATAGAACTAAAACTTTGCTTGGGTCAATAGATGAAGTAATGAATCCGGGCGGTAGAAAATATCAAGAAAAGCAATTTGGCAGAGCTAGAAATGTACCCGGTTTAAGTGAGATCGTTCAAGGCACATATAATTATGCAAAGAAAAAACTGAGTAAGGGCGGTAAAATTAAAAAAGCACCTACACTTAAAAAGACTGAAGTAGTTGCACGTCAAATGCGTGGCTGGGGCAAAGCACGTAAACCAAAAAGGTAAATTACTATGCCATTAAAAAAGGGTAGTTCTTCTAAAACAATTAGTAAGAACATTCGTAAACTAAAAAAAGAAGGCAAGCCACAAAAACAAGCTGTGGCTATTGCCTTATCGTCTGCAGGTAAAAGTAAAAATCCTATGGCTAAATCCTTAGAGCAAAAGCAGTATGGACCTAAAATAGTTAAACCAAAGAAAGGTAAGGGATCTTATTCTAGAAAGACTAAAGGGCTGGCACTTGGTGGTCAGCCTAAGTCATCTGTAAATAAAGCAGGTAATTATACTAAACCTACAATGCGTAAACGTTTATTTGAAAGTATTAAAGCAGGTGGTAAAGGTGGAGCACCGGGACAGTGGTCTGCACGAAAAGCACAAATGCTTGCTAAAGAATACAAAGCAAAAGGTGGAGGCTATAAGTCATAATGGAATGGTGCATGTCTTCGTCTTACTTATATACATCGGAACTGGAGAAAGCCGCTACCTTGCTAGTGGAGACATGTATTTCCGCAGTATTACGGACTGCAACTTCTATGCCAGTGAAGTGTCAAGACGTTATGGAAGCTACACCTATCGTGATTGGGTGGATGAACGAGATCGTGTTACCGCATATTGTGTACCTAAATACTTAAAGAAAGGCTCAGTACAGGTGTATTAAATGTTAGCAGAATTAGCCGCTGCTAACGCAGCATTCCAAGTTATTAAACAGGCAGTATCTAATGGGCGTGACATAGCCAGTGTAGGCAGTCAGATTGCTCAGTTTGTAGATGGTAAAGAAACTTTACAGAAAAAAGTATCAAATAAAAAGAATAGTCCATTTTATAAAGGTAATGACTTTGAAGAGTTTATGGCATTAGAAGTTATTAAAGAAAAAGAAGAAGAGTTAAGACAAATTATGTTATATGTTGGTCGTCCGGGATTATGGAATGATTGGCAAAAGTTTCAGGCAGAAGCACGTAAGGCAAGAATAGAGGCACAAGAAGAAGCACAAAGGAAAAGACAACAACTATTAGAAACAATTGTTTTAAGTGCTGCAATTATAGCAGGAATAGGATTTTTAGGTATAGTAATTTATGTTGGACTAAAGGCACGTGGTATGTTATAATACCAATATGAAATACTTTTTATTAGATACATTTGAAATAATTTTACTTAGCACATTAATGATACTGTGTCAATATCATATTGCTGCTTGGTTTTGGTTAATGTTCCATTATGGAAGGATTGCAAGCGAAAGAATATAATGATATAATAAGGAATTAGGCATGGCATTAAAAAAATCACAAAGGAGTTTACAGGCTTGGACAAAACAAAAGTGGAGAACCAAAAGTGGTAAACCATCTACTCAAGGTCCAAAAGCAACAGGTGAGCGTTACTTACCAGCAAAAGCGATCAAAGCACTATCCTCAAAAGAATATGCGCAGACTTCAGCAGCTAAAAGAAAAGGATCTAAGCAGGGAAAACAATTCGTTAAACAGCCTAAGACTATCGCAAAAAAAGTCAGAACATATAGGAAAGTAAAATGAGTAAGTATCCGGGAGTTAAAAGATTACCATCAGGGGGAATAGAATATCGTGGAACAAAATTCGCAGGGTTCAATAAACCTAAAAGGTCTAATAGACCAAATAAAAAAGGTATGGTCTTGGCTAAAGAGGGTGACAATATTCGTCTTATCCACTTTGGTCAAAAAGGTTATGGACATAATTACTCGCCTACAGCTAGGAAGTCGTTTAAGTCACGTCATGCAAAAAACATATCAAAAGGTAAAATGTCTGCTGCTTACTGGGCTGATAAAGTTCTTTGGGCTGGTCCGAGTGGGAGCAAGAAAAGTCCACCAAAAACTCAAACACATAAAAAATTAGGGAGTAAATAATCATGATGAATAAAGCAGGAATGGCTAAACCAAAAGCTAAGAAAAAAACTATAAAAGATCCATATGGTAATGATCAAACCACAGGCATGTCAGGATCAAATACTGCAGGACCTAAAGGATATACATATAAGCGTAGTGCTGGTGGTTCTATGAAGAAATATAAAAAAGGTGGAATGGTTGGGCATAACTGTCTTTATTAAAAATGTCTATCAGTCGTTCAAACATAAGCCAACAGATAACAAAAACACCTATGAAAAAAAGGTTAATGAAGAAAACTATTGGCAAAAAGAATGGCGTAAAGCGTACAGCCCAATCAATGCAGAGAAAGAATAGGTTATACTAATGGCATCGTCAGGTACATATAACTTCTCAATGGATATTGACGAAGTTATTCAAGAAGCAAGTGAAATGATTGGTGGAGAGCAGACACTTGGGCATGAACCTAAGTCTGCAAGACGCTCCATCAATTTGCTATTACAAGATTGGCAAAACCGTGGTGTAATGTTGTGGTCTATTGGAACATCAACTGTGTCTTTAACAACCAGTGTTACTGCCTATGCTTTTTCTAGTGCAACAGTTGATGTGTTAGAAGCAGTACATAATAGGGATAACCGTGATATTCAACTTCAACGGATTTCTATGGAAGAGTATATGAAGATCCCTAATAAAGGGCAGACAGGTCGTACTACACAATATGCTATTCGTAATGGGCGTGACTTTGCTACAATGTATCTTTGGCCTATTCCTGAAAACTCAACAGACACAATCAAGGTAGAAACATTTACATATCTTCAAGATGTAAATAAATCTGCTGTAGAAACTGCAGACATATCACGTAAGTTTCTTCCATGTCTTACAGCAGGTCTTGCATACAATATGGCAATAAAACGTCCCGGTGTAGATATGAACCGTATTAATATGCTAAAGACAGAGTATGAAGAGCGTATGCTTCGTGCAATGGAACAAGACAGAGAACGAACAAACCTTTTGCTTAAACCAAGGATTATGGTATAATGGCAGGAAGAAAAAATGTTTTTGGTATATGTGATACATGTGGTTTTAGATATAAATTAAACCAATTAAAAAAGAATAGTTATGGTATGATGGTTTGTCCAACTGATTTTGAAGGTCAGTTTGATTTAAAAAATCATCCACAGAATAGATCACCACGTATAGATGAACGGTATTATATTAAAGATGCTCGTCCTGAATATAATGGTGATAGAAATGTAACGTGGGAAAATGCAACCACGGAATGGGAAAATGAAACTGGATATTGGAATTTAGTGTAATGGCAAGTTTAACTGGTAAAACAATTGCAAGTACTTATAAAGATTTGCTTCAAATACAAACAAGTGTAGCTAATTCAGGAATTGATGGCACAGTAAGAACTATCCAAGATGGTGATGGAACTAACTCTGCTTTACAAATTTCTAATGCTGCAGTAAATATTAATGGTACTTTACAATTAAATGGTACAGCCATTACAAAAACTGCTGAACAAATTAATGCAATAACAGATATTTCTAATATTACTGGTGTAGCAGTAGGTAATGCAGGTACTGTAGTAGGAAGAACACTTACAGGTTCTACTGGTATTAGTGTTACTAATGCTGATGGTACAGCAGGTAATCCTACATTTGCTTTAGAAAATACTTCTGTATCTGCAGGAACTTATACAGGTGGATCTACTTTTACTGTTGATGCACAAGGTCGTATTACAGATGTAACTGCTACAACAACTATTAGTGCTGCTGCATTTGTTGGTGGAACTCTTTCAGGTTCTTCTCTTTATGTAGAAAATAATGTATCTGTTAGTGGTGCATTGAATGTAGCAGGAAATGTTAGTGTAGCAGGAACAATGCATGTTGATGGTACTACTTCTATTTCAAATGATTTAAATATTTCAGGAACATTTACAGCAGCAGGTCCTGTTATTTCAAAGAATATTACTACTAGTATTGTAAGTGCAACATTCCTTTATGGTGATGGTTCTAATATTACAGGTCTTGCAGGTGCAGGTACAATGACTGCACTTAATACTGGTACAGGTATTTATCTTACAGAAAATGGTGTAACGACTACAGGTATTACAGGTTCTGGTACGCTTGCTTTATTTGCTAATCAAGAATTTGGTACAGTAAGCGCAACAACTATTAATGTAAGTAATAATCTTATTGTAAATGGTAGCGCAACTTTTGCAGATAATATTCCTTTACATTTTGGTACAGATAAAGATTTAACTATTCAGCATAATGGTTCTAATTCTTTAATTACTGAAAGCGGAACTGGAAGTCTTTTTGTACAAAGTAATGATATACGTTTAACCAATACTGGTTCATTTTCTATGCTTACTCTTACTGATGGACAGGATGCGGATTTTCCATATGGTGTTCAAGTAAGTGGTACAGTTAGTGCTACATCTTTTGTTGGTCCTACAATTACTTCTATTAATAATGTAATTGCTGGTGTGTCATCAACAATGGCAACATCTATTGACAATACTAATTCTAATATAACTGCATTAAGCGCAACACTAGCAACATCTATTGACAATACTAATTCTAATGTAACTGCACTAAGTGCAACATTAGCAACATCTATTGCTAATCATTTGCCACTTGCAGGTGGTACTATGACAGGTGCAATTACTTTGCCCGGTAATCCTTCTGCTAATCTTGAAGCAGCAACAAAGCAATATGTAGATAATCTTACTGCTGCTGCTATTCACTTTCATTCACCAGTTCGTGTAGAAAGCCCTGACAGTGCAGGTAATCTTAATGCTACTTATAATAATGGTACAGCAGGTGTAGGCGCAACACTTACTAATGCAGGTACACAGGCTGCTCTTGTTATTGATGGTGTAACTCTTAATACATCTGACCGTGTTCTTATTTACAACCAAACAGATGCTACACAAAACGGTGTATATACAGTAACTGATACAGGTTCTGTTTCTACTAACTGGGTTCTTACACGTGCAACAGATGCTGATAGTTATGCACCTGCAACTAATGATGGTCTTGATGGCGGTTCTTATTTTTATGTACAAGAAGGAACTGAAGGTGCAGGTGAAGCCTATGTATGTAATAACATTGGTGAGATTACCTTTGGCACTACAGATATTACTTTTGTACAATTTAGTTCTGCTCTTGTATATACTGCAGGAACAGGTATTGATATTAATGCAAGTAGAGTTATTTCTACATCAGGTGTACCTACAGATGCAGAACTTGCTGCAGTATCTGCAACACTTGCTACAAGCATTAGTAATCATATGCCTCTTGCAGGTGGAACATTTACTGGTAGTATTGACGTTACTGGTACTGTGACGGCACAGTTGTTAGACTTGGGAACGAATAACCCACGCATACGCTTTGATGATAGCGATACTAGTAACAATGGCGAGATTACGTTAGACAACACTTCGCTTCGTATTGAGGCTGATGAGGATAATGCGGTTGCTGACAGTAAAATTTCTTTTAGGGTTGATGCATCTGAAAAGGCGTTTATAAATTCTAGTGGGCTGGATGTCACTGGCACAATCACCTTTGACGGCGGCACAACATCTGATGACCTTAACTTCGGCGACAACGACAAGGCATCTTTTTCTTCTGGAAAACTGCAAATTTACCACGATGGTACAAACGCATATATTGATGAAACGTATGCTAACGGCACATTTCTAATTAGAGGCAATAACATTGCGCTACAAAAGTACACTGGCGAAACGATGATACAGTGTGTATCGGATGGCAAAGTTGAATTGAACTTTAACAACGTTCCGAAGTTAGAAACCACAGCCACAGGCGTGACTATCACTGGCACTGCCATTGCAACAACCCAAACCGCTAGTGTATCAGGTAATATAACCTTAGACTTCGGTGCAAACCAGAACTTTGTATTAACTATGACAGGCAATGTTACACTAGACAATCCTACAACAGAACAGGTTGGTCAGTCAGGCTTTATTACATTCATTCAAACAGGTGGCTACACAGTATCTCTTGGAACAGATTACGAGACTGCTGGTGGGGCTGGTATTACACTCTCTGCTAGTGGGACGGATGTAGTTCCGTACATCGTAATAGCATCAGGACGTATTTTACTGGGTACGCCACAACTTGCATTTGCATAACGGAGAAATAATAATATGTCTTTAACTAATAACCCGTTTTTTATGGCTTCAACTGGTGCGGCTGGGTTCTACGACTTCCCCATCGAACAGTCATTACGATTCAACGATAACGACAGCGCATATCTAAGCCGCACACCAACAACGGCTGGCAATCGCAGGACTTGGACTTGGAGTGGTTGGGTTAAGCGTGGGAATTTAAATGCAAATGTTGTTGGAAATATACCTACTCTTTTTGCGGCTCAAGATTCTAGTGCTGGATTGTATAATGTCCTTATGTTTCTAAATGCTGGCGACAACGATACTATTCGTGCGCAGCTTTCTTCAACGCCTTCTAATGCGTCTTATTATTTAGCAACATCTCAAGTATTTAGAGATATGGCTGGATGGTATCATATTGTTTGGTCAGTCGATACAACCCAAGCGACTGCATCTGATAGAGCAAAACTGTATGTTAATGGTGAGCAAGTTACTAGCTTTTCAACAGCGCAATATCCACCACAAAATACAGATACCGACATCAACTATACCGTTGAACATAATATTGGTAAATTCCCAGATTACACTCGCTACTATGACGGTTATATGGCAGAAGTCAACTTTATTGACGGACAAGCCCTAGACCCTACCAGCTTTGGTGAGCTAAAGTCTGGCATCTGGATACCAAAGGACACGGCTAACCTAACGTTTGGCACGAATGGTTTTAGATTGCAGTTTGGCGACACGACTGAGGCTAGTGGGTTTAATACCGTTACTTACACTGGCAATGATGTGGCTGGTCATTCTATCAACGGATGTGGGTTTTCACCTGACTTAGTTTGGATTAAAAACAGAGATGTAGCTGAAGTTCACAATTTGAATGACACAGTTAGAGGCGCAGGATTACAATTATTTGCAAACAATACTGATGCTGAGTTTAACAGAGGGGCTTTTGGGTTAACCAGCTTTAATAGTAATGGATTTAGTTTAGGTGTTGGTGGTGAAGTAAATGACATTAACGAAAAGTATGTCGCTTGGTGCTGGGACGCTGGCTCTGGTTCACCAGCAAGCAACACTGATGGGTCAATCACCAGTACGGTCAAGGCTAATACTGATTACGGCTTTTCCATAGCTACATTTACGGGGACGGGGGCTAACGCTACGATTGGACATGGCCTTGGGCAGACACCTGATGCCGTAATAGTAAAGCAACGCTCTGTGGCTGGAAACCATTGGGTAGTTTGGACTAATGCTTTAAGTGGCACACAATTTCTTTACCTTGATGCGACTAATGCACCTAATACAAATGCTAATATATGGAATAGCACAACACCTACATCATCAGTATTTAGTGTTGGCAGTGACGCACAGACAAACGGTTCTGGCAACAATCTGGTGGCGTATTGTTTCGCTGAAAAAACTGGCTACTCAAAGATTGGTACATACAGTGGAACTGGGGCGGCTGGAAATAGCATCACTGGTCTGGGATTTAAGCCAGCCTTTCTGTTGGCGAAGCGCACTGACACAACTGCCAACTGGGGAATATGGGATAATACTAGAGACACAAGTAACCCTATTACCAAATATTTTGTTGCTGACCTTGCAAACGTAGAAGGCGATGCTTCAAGTGTTGGTGTAGACTTTGACGATGATGGTTTTACTTTTCAAGGCGGTAGTGCGTTAGGCAATGCTTCTGGCGGCACATATATCTATATGGCCTTTGCAGACACACGCAATGCGGCCTTCTGGAAGGATACGTCTGGGCAGGGCAATGACTGGCAACCAAACAACCTAGATTTCAACGATGTTGTGCCTGATGGTACTAATAATTTTGCTACGATGAACCCTAATGATTTTGCTTTGTACTTATCTGAAGGTAATCTAAAGGTTAGCAATACTACTGGCTCTGGCTCTATAATTGCTAGGTCAACAATGCTTGTGCCGCCCAATTCTGGAAAATGGTATTTTGAAGGTTACAATACTGTTACTGGTGCTAATGGTCATTATATTGGAGTTTGGTGTCCTACTGGCCTTAATGCCGCCATATCATCTGGTTATTACGATGACGCTAACTTTGGCATTATATCTGGTCATGAATGTGTAGCTTATTTATCTAATGGCACAATAAGAAACAATAGTTCTTCATCCACTGTTACTGGTCTGGATGACTTCGATACGGCTGGTGACATTGTTGGTGTATTGCTAGACATGGACGCACAGACTGTGCAGTTCTATAACAACGGTACAGCACAGGGTTCTGCTCAGAGCCTTCCAAATACGACAGACCCTTATGGTTTCTTTGTGGCTGGGCATAACTCTAAAGGCGTTATTTTTAATGCTGGTCAGGATGATAGCTTTGCTGGTCTTAAAGCCCCTAATGGCATTTCTGATGAAAGTGGTACAGGTGTATTCTCACAGTCGCAAGGTGCTAACGGCAAGGCGTGGAACTCTGCCAATCTGCCAAGCGGTGCGATAAACACGCTGAACGATGAAACGCCAGAAGATTATTTCAATACGGTTCTGTGGACTGGTGATAACACGAATAACCGTCAAATTACTGGCGTGGGCTTCCAGCCGTCACTTGTTGTTGCAAAATCAAGGTCAGCAAACTCAGGCTTTAACTGGGCTGATGCTATTCGTGGCGGCACTAAATACTTACAATCAAACACTACAAATGCTGAAGGAACAGCCAACATTATTATGTCTTTTGACAGCGATGGTTTTTCTGTTGGTGACGGTAATGGTTATGATGTCAATAAAAGCGGTGAGCCTGTTGTAGGGTGGTCTTGGAAAGCTGGCGGCTCTGGCGTATCTAACACTGATGGCAGTATTATCAGCACAGTGAGTGTGGATGAAACAAGTCAGGGCGATAAGTGGTTCAGTGTTGTAAAATGGACTGGCAATGGTACGGCTGGGGCTACGGTTGGACACGGTTTGTCGAGCCAGCCCCGATTAATTATTACCAAAAATATGGATGCTGGTGGAACTGAATGGTCTACGCTGGCTCAGGATGCTAATAACGGCTCTGGTCATTTGGGCTATTTGAGATTGAATTCGACTGCGGCTTGGTCGTCAACTTCACTTCTTTGGAATAACACAGAACCAACATCATCTGTATTTACTCTTGGTTCTTACAACTATGTCAATGCTTCTGGTCAGGACATTATCGGGTACTGTTTTGCAAACGCCGAAGGGATGTGCAAGGTGGACAAATACATTGGCAATGGTTTGGCAGATGGCACGTTTGTTTATACAGGATTTAGGCCAGCTTTTGTTATGATTAAACGGACAAATACTACTGGTAGTTGGGTCATTCAAGATTCTACTAGAAACCCATATAATGATTTGGATTTGTATTTACTTGCAGAAAGCAGTAACGCAGAGGCTACTTTAGCCAATGTCGCTGATTATTATAGTAATGGTTTCAAGTTGCGCCTCAATGCTACATCAACTAATGCCAGTGGCAGTAGCTATATATATCTAGCTCTAGCCGAACAACCATTCAAATATGCAAATGCCCGATAGGAGTTAATTATGTGGACATATCAAGGTAAAAGAATCAGAGAAGGTCGGGCGTGGAAGAACGCTGACGGCATCCAGCACCCTACTAGCTGGGGCAGATGGTCTGACGCTGAGAAAGTTGCGGCTGGGTTGGTATGGGTTGACCCACCAGCATTATTCGACAATAGATTTTATTGGGATGCCAACACGCCAAAGGCATTGGATGATGTCAATGCTGTTGATGAAGATGGTAATCCTATTATGGAAAATGGCGTTCAGGTTGTCACGCTGGGGCTAAAGTCACAGTGGAAAGCTACCATCAAGCAACAGGCTGGTGGATTGCTTGCTCCTACCGATTGGATGGTAATCAAAGCTAGTGAAGTTGCTGACTATTCTGTTGACCAAGCGACACTTGATTATAGAGCAAGCGTGAGGACTGCCTCAAACACGATTGAAGCGGCGATAGATGCGGCGGCTAACCATACTGCGTTTATGGCTCTGTTCGATGCGCCTATGGTTAATGGTGTTTTAACTGGCAATGCACCAATATCTAATTGGCCTGAAGGAATCTAACAATGGAAATGGCAGAATTAATTGATATATTAATTGGGATTGTTATTATTGGCGGTGGCTGGTGGGTAAATGCTATGTCAACAGAACTTAAACGTCTTGAGATTCTGCTTAATAGAACACGTGAAGACTATGCAACAAAAATGGAACTTCGTGATGACATGAATCGTGTTATGGAAGCATTGCATAGAGTAGAAGACAAACTTGATAAAATATTGTCTGACCGAATAAAGTAGTATATAATATAAAGAACTTGTAATTATAGGAAGAGAAGCATGGCATCTACATATACAACTAGAATAAGAATTGAAAAACAAGGTGATGGTGAAAATCCAAACTCTTGGGGAGATATTCTAAATCAAAACGTCATTGATTTACTTGATGATGCCGTTGGTGCATATACAACTATTGGAACATCTGGCTCTCAACTTGTTAATGATACTGTACTTACTACAAATAATGGTGCTGCAGATGAAGCACGTTCTATGGCTCTTGAATTACAAGGCTATGTTGTTAGTGCATCTGCTGCTAATATTGTTCTTCCTGCACAATCTAAATCATATGTTGTTTATAATAAAGTAACACAGACATCCAGCACTGGTACTCTTCGTATTATTAATACAGGAGCAACCGCAACAGGATTTACTGTTAATACTAGTACAACTGGTACAGGTACATTTATTATTGTAACAGATGGTACTAATGTACGTGGACTAGATGCAACTGGTTTAGGTTTTGGTGACACAACAAGTCGTAATGTACTTACAAGTATTGGTGAAATTGAAGTATCTGCTGCTGCTACAATAACTAATGCAACAGATGTTAATCCTAAACTTATGGCATTGTCAACAACTGATATTCGTTATGCTAATGTAAGTTCTCCATATACAAATACATATGGTTCTACAAATATCTTTACATCTTTAACAGAATTTAATGGTGAAATAAAAGTTAGTGCAGGTTCTGCATACTCACCATTAGTTACTGTTGCTGTGTCTGACACAAGTATTTTTGCACTTAATATGGACGCAGGTAATAATTTTGTATTTCAAATAAGTGCAAATAGTACACTACGTCAACCAGATAATATTAATGTTGGACAACAAGGTGTGATTTATGTAATTCAAGATGCAACATCAGGTGGTAAAACACTTTCATTTGCTAATGATTTTAAATTTATAAACGGAACAGTTCCTACCATTACAACATCTATTTCTTCTGTAGATATGATTGCTTACAGTGTTCGTAGCTATGCAGTATCTGCTAGTGTAACAACAGCAGTTATTGATATGGCTGCTATTCAAAACTTAAAAAGGTAAGATATGGCTGGTAAATTAGCCACTTTAAAATTTATTCCCGGTTTCCATAGAGAATCTACACAGTATGCTGAAGAAGGAAAATGGTATGATGGGAATAGAGTTCGCTTTCGTGAAGGAAAGCCAGAGAACCTTCGTGGTTATAACAAAGCTATAGATACTCCTTATACTGGTATTGCTCGTGATATCATAACATGGTCTGATAATGACACAAAGAAATTTCTTTCTTTTGGTACAGAAAAATTTCTTTATGCAGTTAAATCAAATGAACTATATGATATTACTCCTTTTGTTTCTGCAATTGCTTTAACAAGTGTATTTGATACATCTGCTGGTTCTCCACTTGTTGTTGTAAGTATAACAAGTCATGGTGTATCTGTCAATGACAGAATATTTATTTCTTCTGCTACATCTATTGGTAATAGTGGCATTCTTCTTTCTGGTGAATACTCTATTGTTGCTGTAGATAACTTAAATAGTTTTACTATTTCTGCTACTACTACTGCTACTAATACAGTAATTCAAGGTGGTACAGCAGATATAGAATTTATTTTACCTACAGAAAATACTGTTCCTATTCAGGGTACAGGATATGGTGCAGGTGTATATAATGCAGGTGTAAGTACAACTGGTCAAAGAGCATGGAATGAACCTGCTGCAGAAGGTGCAATTACATTTCTTAATTCTCAATGGTCTTTAGATAATTGGGGAGAAGATATGGTTGCATGTAGGCGTGGTGGACGTATCTTTTATTTTGATGCAGATTCTTCTATTACACCTGAACGATCCGTAGTAATTAGTGCTTCACCATCAATTAATAATGCTATTAAAGTGTCACCAAATGATAGACATCTTATATCTTTTGGTACTAATGAATTTGGTACAGGTAGTTATAATCCTATGCTTGTACGTTGGTCAGACCAAGAAGACTATACTAATTGGACACCTTCTATTTCTTCTACATCAGGTGAAGTAGTTCTTACAGGTGGTACAGAAATTATAGGTTCTATACGTTCTAGAAATGCTATACATGTTTGGACTAATACTGCAATGTATACACAGCAATATGTAGGACCACCATTTACATTTAGCTTCCAACAAGTAGGAACTAATTGTGGTCTTATTGCACCACATGCCGCAGTAGATGTAGATGGTATTTCATACTGGATGGGAGAAGATAACTTTTATGCTTTTGATGGAAGAGTAAGAAATCTTGAATGTACAGTTCGTAGATATTTATATGATAGTTTTAACATGGTAAATAAAGATAAAGTCTTTGCAGGTGTTAATTCAGAATTTAATGAAATTATGTGGTTATATCCATCAGAAAATTCAACTGAACCTGATTCATATATTATCTATAACTATAAAGAAAACCATTGGGTTTATGGAACATCATTTTATTCTGTGCTTGCAGGAGAAAGAGTATTTGATAATACTATAGGTGCAGGTCGTGTGTCTGCTTCTGATAGTAGATATTTATGGAATAATGAACCAACAGATGTTTATAGTGGTAATGGTAAAATATTAACATCATATCTTGAATCTTCTTCTTTTGATATTGATGATGGTAATGAATTATTATTTGTTGATAGAATTATTCCTGACTATACAATTACAAATAATGGTAATATTCAATTTAGTATTATGTTTAGTGAGTATCCTAATAGTACACCAATTACAAAAGGACCTTATACTATAAATCAAAATACAACAAAGGTTGATCTTCGTGGTCGTGGTAGACAAGCAGAAATTATTGTGTCTGCTAGTTCAAATGGTTCATGGCGTTGGGGATCTGTTAGAGCAAATGTAAGACCAGATGGTGGCAGATAGTGGCTAATTATCCAAGACTTCCATCTTATAGAATGACTAATAATATGACTGCTGAAGAAGTATATAGAGAACTAAGACAGTTTTCAGATTTACTTGGTTATGAATTAGATACAAGGGATGCACAAGTAGATAACAGACCTTCAACAAAAGTATACACAGTTGTGACAGTTGGAGAAATAGGTAGACCAAGTAATGGAGATATTGCTTTTTCTTCTAGTGCAAGTAAATTTCGTGGTTATGTTAGCGGAACAGGATGGGTGGATTTTAACTAATGGACAATAAATCTTATTTTGATTTAATAAATAATAGTACATTTGTGTCAAATATTAATAAAGGTGTAGTACAAACATCTGATTATTTTGGTACAAAAACGGTGCAAGGGCTGGCATTGAACATGAATTCGTTGTATAATAAGAGTAATAGTAACTTTCAAGCAGATATGACTAAGGCACAATCAAATTATATGATGCCTAATAAGGTAAAATAATGGCGTATATGGTAAACAGAAATGCACCCATGAGTGGGTTATCTAATCTTCTTGCACTGCGTGGACGTATGGGTGACACAGAATTAGTACACATGTCAAAACCAGAAATTAATATGCTTAGACGTATGGGTGAGCTAACTGTTAATCCACGTACTGGTTTACCTGAAGCATTTAATTTGAATGAAGCAATGTCTGGGCTGTCAGGTTTATCTACTGGATTTAAATCTGGTAAAGAAGCAATGCAGCAACTTATGGATTTTGGTTTAAATAAACTAGCTAAATTTGAACAACCTATGCTTAATCAGCCTGTAATGCCGCAGCAGCCTATGCAAGAAATTCCTGTACCCATGCAGCAACCAATGCCTCAACAGCCGCCTATGCAGCCTACAGATGGTTTAACAGCAGCTTTAGCGGCAGGTAGACAGGCTAACTCAAGAACATTTGAAGGTCAGGTAAAAGGACCGGGTGACGGTATGGATGATAAAATACCTTTTAAAGTAAAAGGTGATCCTAATATTAAGAATGCATTGTTAAGTGCAGATGAATATGTTATTGCTGCAGATGTTGTGTCTGAATTAGGTAATGGTTCATCTAATGCAGGTGCAAGAAAGTTAGACAGATTTATGGAAGAAGTTCGTAAAGATGCAAATGGTAAATCAACACAACAAAAGGAAGTAAACGAAAATAAATTGTTTCGGGAGTTAATGTAAAATGGCAGTAGATATAGGTACAACACCTGCATATGATATTCCAAAGGATTATACATCAGGACTAGCAGATCTTCTTAAAGAAGCTAAGAATATCTATGAAGCAAAAAAGGGAGCAGGATTTCAAACTTATACTGCTCCACGTATAGCAGGTTTTTCACCAGAAGAACTAGCAGCTATGGGTGGTATTGCAGGTCTTGTAGGTTCTGGTCAACAATACTTTGCTCCTGCTGCAGGTTTAACTGCAGGTCTTGCACAACAATATACTCCTGCTACTGCACAGCAATATATGTCACCATATCAGCAAGCAGTTATTGATGTAGAAAAACGTGAAGCAATTAGACAAGCACAACGCCCAATGCAAGATATTAGTGCTGCTGCTACACAAGTAGGTGGCATGGGTGGTTCTCGTCAAGCTATTCTTGAAGCAGAAGCACAACGTAATCTACAACAACAGTTAGGTGATATTCAAACTAAAGGTCAACAGGCTGCATATGAAACTGGTCTTCGTGCATTTGAATCTCAGAAAGAACGTGAGCGTCAGGCTGCTTCAGGTCTTACATCTCTGGGTCAAATTGCTCCTAAACAATCTCTTGCTGAACTAACAGCATTATCTGGTATTGGTGAAGCACAAAGAGGAATGACACAAGCAGGGCTAGATATTCAATATCAAGATTTCTTAAAACAACAACAGTATCCATATGATCTTCTTGGTCAGTATCAATCTACTCTTTATGGTTATCCTTATCAAGCCTATGGTCAAGAACAGTATACGCCATATCAAAAACCTTCTACCTTCCAACAATTAGCTGGTGTGTTAGGTTCTGTTGGTAAGGTAGGATCTGCTTTTGGTTTCTTTAATACTGGCGGTAAGATTGCTTATCAATCTGAAGGTGGTCTATCAGGCATGACTAAGAAACTACAAGCAGGAAGTTCTGTAGGTAGTCCTTATTTGCGTCCATTTTACACAGTATCAGGAATGTATTTAAAAGATGAGCAACCTAGTTATATGTCAGAAGATGTAGATATGGATCAGGTTATGACATCTGCTCCTTCTATGACTTCAACAATGACAGATGTTATAGAAACTCAAGACACTGGTTCTGATGATATGACGGTAACTAAAAAAGATATTGTTGAAAAGTATCTTCAAAGTATGATGCTTGGTACAAACTTACTTGAAGAACAAAAAAAGTTTAGGGAACAGCAAGAAGAATATGCTAAAAAGAAATTAGAAAAATTAGAAAGAGAAGCAGGACCTATTCAGTATGGTTCTGATGTGTTACTTGGTATTGCAGGTGCAGATCCAAGAGATCCTTTAGCTACTCAAATTGCTACAGGTGTAGATTATGCAGAAGGAGAAAGACCTGATGTAGAACTTGCTCGTTATGAAATTCAAAAGGCATTAGCTGAAGGACGTATTTCTGAAATTGAAGCACAAGCTGCTCTTGCTAAAACACAAACTAGTGGATTAATAGATATATATCAATTAACTGCTCCTACTGATTATTTAATAGGTTTAGATGTAACTAGTGATTTAACTTCTTTAGCAGGAAATTTAGGGTTTTCAGGTAAAAATGCAGTTACTGCTGTTAATAGTGCAAAAAGTCAGGCACGTTCTATAATTTCTGAAAACCCTGAAATGTATAATACAGCAGAAAAACAACAAGAGTTAGTGCAATCAATTCTTATGAATATGAATCCTAATACTCCTAATGGTACTCCTGTAGATACAGATACTTCTGTAGATAATCAATCGCCTGTTGATGCTGCTCCTGAAATTACAGAAGATATTTTGGAAGCAATAGGCGCAAAATAATATGGCACTATCTTCAAAGTCCCAAACTTATAATGATATTAAAAGTACTCTGTCTGGTATAAAGGCTGAAAAGGGATCTATTACTAAAGAAGATTTAAGTAATGTTGCAAGATCTTTTGAGATAGATGTTGCAGATATTACTGGTGCTGCTCAAGAAGAAAAAAGTTTATTAGCAGAAGCTAAAGAATATGGTGACATGTTTAATCTTGCACCTGATGATCCTCGCAGAAAAGATTTAGAAAACTATATTGCAGGTGATCCGTACAGTGGCGGTTCTCCGGGTCGTATGTTTAGAAGAGCATTAGGTGAAACAGTTGAAGCAGTAGGAATGCTAGGTGAAGCATTTATACCTGATAAAGTAGGTAAGAGTGAACTTTTAGAAAAAACTTCAAAAGCATATAATTATATTATTCCTGAAAGTATGCAAAGAGATATGCAAGGTTATCTAGATCCATATCATGGTGAAGGACTTTTAGCAGGTCTTGAAGAACTTGGTGGCACTATGGCAAGTTATGCTATGCCTACTAGTCTTGCTTCAAAAGGATTAAATACTATAGCACGTTCAACACCATTTATTAGAAATGCATATACAAGACTAGGATCACGTGGAAAGAAGTTTGCTCAAGCAGGTAAATATGGTGTAGCGTATACTACAGGTGCTACTCTTATGCAAGATCCAAGAGAAAATGAATTTGATATGGTAAGAGCCTATATATTTGAAGATCCAGAAGCAATGAAACGTCTTCAACAACTAGCAGAAAATCCTAAAGATATTGAAGCAAAAGATTATCTTGATGCATTTATTCGTAATCTTGCTATTGAAGGTTTGTTTGGTGCAGGTGTACATTCTGCAGGTTCAATGGCTTCTGCTCTTGCTCGTAGCTATAGACAAGGTTCTTTATCTTCTGTTCGTAATGTTGTTACACAGATAGGTGATACAACACGTGGTGCTGCTCGTCCTTATGTATATAAACTAGCAGACATTACAGAAAAACCACGTAGACGTATCGGTCAATATTTAGGTTCTCGTATGGGAACTGACGATAATTTTATAGCTTCACTATTTAAAAGAGAAGGAGCAGATAAAGTTGCTATTCTTCGTGCTGATGCTTTCGCACAAGACTTACAAAAATCTATTGATGATACATTACCAGAACAATATAAAACACAAGAATTTTATGAAGATGTAATTGATAAAGCATTGAAAGGAAATGAAGACAGATTAACTCTTCTTCGTAGTATTGCTCCTGATGTTGCAGATAATGTTAAATTAATGCGAGATGAATTAGATGGTTTATCTGCTCGTCTTCCTATTGGTGCAGGTCCTTTAAAAGCAACAATTGATTCTAATCTTGGTGTGTATATTAATACATCATATCAAATTTTTGACAACCCTGCTTATAAAAAAGAATTATCTAAAAAAATATTATCACGTCCAAATAATATACAGCGTGTTCGTTTAATTAATGAACGTGTAAGAACAGGTGAAATTACACGACAAGAAGGTGATGATCTTATTAATAATATTACTGATGATGTAGTAGAAAATGCTGCTGACTATATTGCTCGTCAGTTAGGCGTAGACAAAACCAATCCTATTGTCCAAGAAAATTTAGAAAAACTTGCTAAGACAGAAGATACTAATACTTTTTCTAGTTTTATGGAAAGTTTGGCAGGTAAAAATAAGTATACATCATCAAGTAAACCATTAATGTCTAAAAAAGATATTGATGTAAGTATTCGTGATTTACTTGGAGAAGTAAAAGATCCTAAAGAAAACTTTAAAAATACTTATGTTAAATTGTCCACTATGAATGCTCAGTATGAATTCTTAGAAGATATTGCAGGTCAATTAAGTATACAATTTCAAAATAAAGTAAGACGTTTGCGTGAAGCAAATCCACAAATGACACAGGACGAAGCAATTGCACAAGTTCAAAAGACTATGGTTGACTTATCTTCTGATGTGGGTGCAGATAAAAAATTAAACTGGGTATTTCAAGGTGCAGAAAAAGGTGATGTAGTAAATCCTTTACAGGGTGTTTATGCAGATAAGGCTTATGCAGATGCAATTAAAAATGGGTTTGATGTTAATTTAGATAGTATTAAACCTGTACTTTTAAAAAATATTTTTAGGTATGGAGCAACTATAAAAGGTTCTACTCAGTATGCTAAAACTGTTTTAAATGTTGGAACTCATGGAAAAAATATGATGGGTAATGTTGTTTTTCTTACAGCTAATGGTATATTACCAAAAGGAGAAACAATTCAAACTGCTGCAAAAACAATTGCTGGACAACTTCGTAATAAAAATAGTAAAGAATTAGCAGATCAAATAGCTGAATATATAGAACTAGGTGTTACTAATTCTGGTGTTGGTTTAGGTATTGTTAGAAGAAATCTTAATGAAGCATTTAGAAATCCAGATTCTTATATTTCAAGAATAACTCAAGGAAGTAAAGTAAAAGAAGCAGGTAAAAAACTTACTGAAATATATCAAGCAGAAGATGATTTTTTTAAGATCATACATTTTGAAAGAACAAAAGATTATCTTAAAAAAGTATACCCAAATATGGCAGATGATGCAATTAAAAAAATGGCAGCACAAAGAACAAGAGATCTTATGCCTAACTATCAGCTTGTTCCTAAAATATTTAAAATGTCTGGTTATTCTCCTTTTGGAGACTTTGTGTCTTTTGCTGAAGAATCAATTCGTACTTCTAAAAATCTTGTTAAGTACACACTTAAAGATGCTTATAATGCTGGATTTAAAGCTAGTGATGAAAACTTTAATGCCGCAGCATTAAGGCAAGCTGCAGCTACAAGGCTTGCAGGTATGACTGTTGCAGGTAGTCTTGGTACAATAGCACATAACTTAACTATGAGTGCTTTTGGTATTACAAAAGAACAAGATAATGCTATGAATTTATTAGGTCCGGGATATAATGTTAATCAAGATAAACTTTATTATGGACCAATACAACGTGATAAAAGAACTGGACATATTGTTGCTCCTAATGTTTCTTTAGGAGCATACGATCCATATAATATTGTTAAAGTAGGTGCTAGATTTTTACATGAAAGATTTTTAGATGGTGATCCAAAATCAGATTTTGAATTAAATAAACTTTGGACAGGAACTTTAGAACAAACTTTATATCCTATTGTAGGACCATCTATGATTACAGAAACATTAAGAGATATGTATACAGGTAAGCAAGATTTTGATAGTCCAGAAAAAGGTTTTGTTGCTCGTGCTTTAAAAAATATTGTTGATTTATATGATCCAAGTTATATAAGATGGTATAATAGAAGAAAAGATTATGAAAATTCTGGCATGTCTGATAACCTTTATACAATATCAGAAGGTGATGTAGATATTCCTGCTTTATTAGGTTTTAGAAGAAATGTTAATGATATAAGTGTAGGCATAGGTTATAATTTATTTAAACCTATTAATGAAATTAATAAAGCAGATAGAACATTAAAAAATGTTTTAAATAATCCTAATGCTACATCAGAAGATATATTGTCAGAATATAAGAATGCGCAGAAGAAAAGGCTAGAAGGTTTTAAAAATCTTCGTGGCGTGTTACAATTATATAAAGATATGGGTTTTAGTATTGAAGGATTAACGCAGGAAGTTACATTAGGTGGAAAAAAAAGATCATTACAACCTAGTGAATTGGAATTAATTTATGCTGCTGATCAGAATAATTTTATACCTTCTGAATTAAAACCAAGGGAAACATTCCAAGGACCGCTTGCAGATGTTCCAACTGATCAGATTAATAATATATATCAACAACTATTTAACTCAAGGATAGATCCAAATGACTAAGAAGAAAAAAGGTACACTTAAAGACATGGTGAAAGCACCACGTACAATTGACATTGAAGGTCAGTTGCATATGCTTGCATGGATTACACCGCAAGAAGGTAAAGTATTAAAAGAACTTGGTGGTGCAGGTAAGAAAGGTCCTATGGGTATTCCTGCTTATGTTGCTGGAAATATTGGTGGATTTAGTAGTCAGGCTGGTGATAGCGATGCTAATGTTGGAACACCGGGTGAACAAGGTGGCGGTCATGGTGGCGGTGGTTTATCTAGTGTTGGATCTGGTTCTAATAATAATGCTCCAACTGGTGTTAATGTAGGTAGAGGAGAAGATTCTCCTGATGCTGTTAATGAAAATGCTGCTCAGTTTGTAGGTAAGTATGGTATTAACATTAGTCCTAATCAAGTTCATAATATTTATACTGATTCTTCAGGAAGACTAATGGCTGTACAACACGATGCTACAGGACTTATGGCTAACATTGCTCAAGCACTTGGTTTTGGAACACCTTCAGTTGTAACTGGTAGAACAGGTTATGGTCCGGGTTCTCAAACAGGTATTGGTGATGGTCGTGGTGGTCCTGATCAGACTATAACTCCTGCTGTGTCTGTAGCACCTGTTGAAGAAGAAGAAGAAGACACACCATTAACACAGGCAATGAAAGACTACTACACAATGGGAGTAGGTACAGGAACTAAACCTTTAGAGATGACAGACATTATTCAAGCAAGTGAAAGTCCTATTGGTTCTAGATATGATAGAGAAAAAGGATTGCTTTATCTTCCTGATGGTACAATTATTGATATTAAAACTGGTCAAAAAGTAAATCAAAAAAGCCGTATCAAACCCTTACGCATTTCT
>Ga0208019_1000186_pt1 | contig 34744 bp, 44 predicted proteins | sample CB_VirMetaG_5_FD_184540 | JGI IMG/M metagenome (GOLD analysis project Ga0208019, IMG submission 184540) | Freshwater to marine saline gradient viral communities from Chesapeake Bay - CB_1508_1D Viral MetaG (SPAdes) (version 4) | ecosystem: Environmental > Aquatic > Marine > Coastal | place: USA... | reverse complement strand
TCGCTTCTGGTTTGGCGGGTGTTTCGGTGTATTTAACAACCATAATTTCCGCCTTTCCAGATGCTGTCTTTTTGGTTGAAATTGCATATCCGTGATTGATATTCCACGGGATATTTTCATTGTCAAAAGACTTCTTATTCGTAGCGTGTCGGATAGTATCTTGATACTTTTTAATTCTAGCGTTGTAGATTTCTTTGGCATCCTTTCCGATTTGTTTGTCTTTCAATTCGTATAGAGTTCGCATCCTTTTTAGAAAAGCTTTTCTACCCGCTTCGGTTGACATAACAACACGCGTTGAAGTTACAAGTTTTGTTTTTGTTTCTTTGGTTAACTTGATACCAGCGATTAAAGAGTCGATTAATTTATCATCATTAATCACTTTGATATCTGCATCCATTTTAGTAGTAGTAGTAGTTTTATTTTTCATTGGTTTTATCTCCATTATTAAACAAAATTTACTCTTTTAGAAACGCACAAAATCACCTCCATTAATATTCTAATGGTGGAGACTTCTGTACTAATTTTTAAAGAGCACCTCAAAAGAGAGGTTTATCGGTTTGACCCGTACTTCAAATAATACTCTCATTGCTGCCGAAGTCAAGAAGTAAATACAACGAAAGTTTTCGAAGTTCGAAAATCATTGCTAGATTAGAATTTATTGATTGATTGGTATTAATACAAAACCTATCTATGAGTGTCGCAATACAACGAAAGTTTTCGAAGTTCGAAAATCTGTGTTACCTCTCCCGCTCCCGTTCTAATACCCAGCCAAATTACTAGGGTATTATCTTTGGTATTTGCAGGGGGGGACACCCTTTTGCGGATTGGCGTGCGTGGGGGAAAACGACCTAGACACAAAATTTTTTATTTTTCATTTCTATATATCTCTGAAGTAATATTCGGGTACAATATTATTTTTTCATAGAAATTCTAGTGTATAATACTATGTTAGGTAAGGCAGTGATTAGACTACTGTAACAACAACAACTACTTCTAACAACAACTGATAAGAACATAGTTAACTACTTAGTTAACACACTGTGTGACTGGGCAAATATAATATTTTTTTTATTGTCAACCAAACTATGGTATAATATTACATTATGTCTAAATCAAAATTCAAAGATATCGACCCAGAAATCATAGACGAAGCTAAGTATCTTGGTGCAGCTGAGACTGGCAAAGTACCTTCTGATGTCACTATCGAAGTTAAAAGAGTAAAAGGTAGACCTACTGGTGGTTTGTCAAGAGAGAGTCAGGCAGCTGGTGGTAAGAAAGCACGAAGAACTACTCAGAAATATAATCCTACTGATGACGATTATAAGAAGGTAGAAGAGATGGTGTTAATAGGTCTTGACCAACATACTATTGCTAAGATAATGGGTGTATCTATTGCAACACTAATTAAATACTATAAAGCAACCCTAGAAACTGCTAGAGAACAACGTACTGCTAGAGTTGCAGGTGTAGCGTATGAGATGGCAGTTAGTGGCCAATCACCTAGTATGACAACTTTCTGGTTAAAGACCCAGGCTGGTTGGACACCGAAGCAACATATTGTACACGAAGATAAAGCATTTGATATTACTTGGGCAGAAGATGAGCAAGACTTTGCAGATGCTAATAAAAGGGACGAGGATAGCATACACTAATTATGCAACAGGAGGAGAAACGTAAGAGTATAGTAATACCCTATACTCCTAGAGAATTACAGGCACACCTGCATAATAATCTAGAAAGATTTAATGTAGTTGTTTGTCATAGACGATTTGGTAAAACTGTATTTGCAATCAACCATATGATTAAGTCAGCAGTTGAGGCAATACAACAAAATAAAAGAGCACCAAGGTTTGCATACCTTGCACCATTATTTAAACAGGCAAAGACTGTTGCCTGGGATGAACTTAAAAGATTATGTAAAGTTTTTCCCGATGTTAAGTTTAACGAAGCAGAACTTAGAGCTGACTTCTTAGGAGCAAGAATACAGTTATATGGAGCTGACAACCCTGATACTCTTAGAGGTATTTATTTGGATGGTGTTATTCTAGACGAATATGCACAGATGAATCCAAAGATGTATACGGAGGTTATACGTCCTGCGTTATCAGATAGAAAGGGGTGGGCAATATTTATTGGGACTCCTAAAGGTAAGAACGAATTTTATGATATTTATCATAGTGCAGCTGAGAAGAAAGGTTGGGCTAGATTTTTATTTAAAGCATCTGAGACGGGCATACTAGATGATGAAGAACTAGAGATGGCACGTCAGGATATGGCAGAAACAGAGTATGAACAAGAATATGAATGTTCTTGGTCTGCTGCCTTAAGAGGTGCTTACTATGCTAAAGAAATAGAATCAGCATACGAAGAAGAAAGAATAGGTAAAGTACCTTATGACCCATCTAAACAAGTAGAGACTTGGTGGGACTTAGGTGTATCAGATTCTACTTGTATATGGTTTGCTCAAAGAGTTGGCCAGGCAGTACATTTAATAGATTATTATGAAAATAGTGGGGAAGGGTTACCACACTATGTTGAAGTATTAAGACAGAAAGGTTATCAGTATGGGGCACACGTTGCACCACACGATATAGTAGTTAGAGAATTTACTAGCGGTAAGTCTAGACAAGATATAGCATTTAGTCTTGGTATAGAATTTCAGATAGCACCAAAGTTAAAAATAATGGATGGTATCAATGCTACTAGAACTTTCTTAAATAAATGTTGGTTTGACGAAATAAAAACCAAACAAGGACTAGAAGCACTGGTGCAATATCGCAGTCAGTATGATGATAAGAAAAGGATATGGTCGGAGAAACCTGTCCACGATTGGACATCACACGCAAGTGATGCTTTTAGATATGGGGTCGTTACTGAACCAGTATATACAGGGAACGATGGAATGTGGAGTAGAGATTTACCCGAACAAGATTATAGTTGGGTAGTATAGGAGGAGTTATGAGTTTAAATCCAATATGGTTAGCAAACCAAATTAAAGAAATGAAACAAGATATTGAAGATATTAAAGCAATATTAGTAGCGATATCTAAATCTGAAACAAAAGAAAAACAGGAAAAGAAATAGTTTATGGCTAAAATGACCAAAGCAGAATTAGCTCAACACCTAGAACAGGAGATATATTCTTCTTTAGGTTATAATGAGTCTAAACTAACTGACCAAAGAACAGATGCACTAGATAGATACTATGGTGCACCTTATGGTAATGAGGTAGAAGGTCGTTCACAAATTGTCACAAGAGATGTAGCAGATGTAATCGAATGGATTATGCCATCTCTAATGAAGATATTTACTAGCGGTGATAAAGTAGTACAGTTTGAACCACAAGGTCCAGAAGATGTACAAATGGCAAAGCACGCTACTGATTATGTAAACTATGTTATTATGAGACAGAACAAAGGTTTCTCTGTCATATATAATTGGTTTAAAGATGCACTACTACAAAAGAATGGTATTGTAAAACACTACTGGGATGATACTACTAAATCAACTAGAGAAGAATATAAGAATCTAACAGAAGAAGAATTTACTGCACTACTGCTAGATGATGAAATAGAAATTAAACAACACACTGCATCAGGTGGAATGACTGAAGTAGAAGATGAGATGGGTATGATAATGCAAAATGTCGAACCTGTCTTACACGATGTAGTAGTTGAAAGAACAAGAAAGGATGGCCAGGTTATTATTGAAAATGTGCCACCAGAAGAATTCCTTATTAACCAATATGCTAAAGATATTGAGTCAGCAAGGTTTGTAGCACACAGAGTAAAGAAAACTAAAAGTGAATTACTCGAAGCTGGTTACTCTAAAACTAAGATTGATAGAGCATTTGATGCTTTTGAAGCTGAGTGGAAAAGAGAAAGACTAGCAAGATTTGATTATGATTCTAACTCAGCGTATCCTAACGGAGACATTGATGAAGGTATCTGGATTGATGAGTGTTATGTACGTGTTGATTATGATAACGATGGTATAGATGAGTTAAGAAAGGTAACGAAGGTCGGGGATGAGATTTTAGACAATGAGGTAGTGGATAGTGTTCCCTTCTCCTCCCTTACTCCTATACCAATGCCTCATAAGTTCTACGGACTTAGCGTCTATGACCTAATCTCCGACTTACAACTTATTAAAACCACATTGATGCGTAACTTGTTAGACAATATGTATCTAACAAACAATGGGCGTTATGAGGTAGTTGAAGGTCAAGCAAACCTAGATGACTTGATGACTTCTAGACCAGGTGGTATCGTTAGAGTACGTACACCAGGTGCAGTATCTCCACTAGCAACTCCGCAACTAGATGCTAATTCTTTCAATATGTTAGGATACTTAGATAGTATTAGAGAAGAAAGAACAGGTGTCAATAAGAATAGTATGGGGATGGGTGAAGGTGCACTGAAGTCTCATCAAACAGCAACTGGTGTTGCACAAGTAATGACAGCTGCCCAGCAAAAAATTGAGTTGATTGCTAGGGTATTTGCTGAAACTGGAATGAAAGATTTGTCTAACAACGTATACGGACTAGTACAAAAATATGAATCTCCAGAGAAGTTAGTTAGATTAAATAATGAATGGGTTACTATGTATCCATCTGAGTGGAATGAAAAGATGGATTGTACTGCACAAGTAGGTCTAGGATTTGGTAACAAAGATATGAATCTATTACACCTAGGACAACTAGCACAGTCTTTACAAATGATTGCACAACATCCTGCTGCAGGTATGATGATTAAACCTAAAAATGTATACAATCTAGTAGCGGAACAAATCAAAGCAATGGGTATGAAGAATGTCAATGACTTTATTACAGACCCAGGTGACCAAGATATTCCACAACAACAAAACCCTGATGCACAAATGAAGCAGATGGAAGCACAACTTAAGGCAGAAGAACTTAAGATGAAGATTCAGAAGATGCAAACAGAAGCACAACTGAAACAAAAAGAAATGGAACTAGATTCTCAACTACAACAACAAGAGTTAGATTTAAAAGCAGCTGAAGCAGAAATAGATATGCAGATAAGAGCACAAGAGTTAGAGATTAAGAAAGCTGACCTTGCACTTAAACAACAAGAATTAATACTAGAGAGGGAACAGGAAAGACCTGTAGCAATAGGACCTAATTAAGGAGAAGTATGACTAAGGAGGAGGAAGTAAGGAGAGGCAAGCAAGCCGAAGAACTTGTTAAGCATCCTTTATATAGAGAAGCTTTTGATGTTACAAAAGAGCATCTAATAGAATTATTACTTAACACTAAGATTAGTGAAGAAGTAGAAAGAGATAGAATTTATATTACTATTAAGTCATTAGATTTAATTGACCAACATATAAAGTCTATTCTAGAAACAGGAAAACTTGCTGCGAAGGGGCAAGAGTTCTATAATAATTAAAATTTAAAACAGGGAGAATAACTATGGATTCTGTAGAGAATAACCAAGAAGTTACACAAGCCTTTGAAAAGGCACAACCAGGGTCTGCTCAAGAAGCAGCCAATAATATCCTTAATATGTGGAACTCAGAAGAGCAACCCGCTGACGAGGAAACCGAGACTACTGTTGACGAGGAAGTGGTTGAGGAGATAGAGGAAGATGAAGTCGAAACTGAAGAGGACTCCGATGAGGAAGAAACCACTGAGGAAGTAGAGGAAGAAGATACTGACGAAGAAGTTGAAGAAGAGGTTGAAGAAGAAGTCGAACCAGAAACTTATAAAGTAAAAGTTAATGGTGAAGAGTTTGAAGTTGACCTTGATGAACTTAAGGCAGGTTATCAAAGACAATCTGACTATACTCGTAAATCTCAAGAGCTAGCTGAACAACGTAAACAAACTGAGGCAATCAATGAGGAACGTATCAGACTAGAGCAAGAGAGACAAATGTACGCTAATGCTTTACAAATGTTGGAACAAGACCAACAAGCCAAGTTAAAAGAGTATGAAAGTATTGATTGGAAAACATTGAAAGAAGATGACCCATATCAATATATGCTGAAGAAAGATGAATATAATGATGTTAAAGTCAAGATGGATAATGCTAAACAACAACAGACTATTATTCAACAACAACAGCAACAACAAGCAATGAAAGCCAGGGCAGACTTTGTTCAAGACCAGTATGCTAAACTGATTGAACAACTCCCAGAATGGAGCGATAATAACTCTACTATTAAACAGGATATCAGAAAGTTTGCTATTGAATCTGGTTATGAGCCAGAAGAAGTAGACCAACTTGCAGACCATCGTAGTGTTCTTATATTAAAGAAAGCTATGGAGTTTGATAAGTTAACAAGTAAGGTAGCACCTAAAAAGAAAGCAGTTAAGAAAGTTCCAAAGGTTCAAAAATCTGGTAGAGGTAAATCTAAATCAGACGATGCAAACGAGGCAATGAAAAAGAAGCGTACTCAGTTAAGGAAGTCTGGTCACGTGCGTGATGCAGCTTCTGTATTTTATGATATGATTAAGGAGTAAATAGAAATGCCTACTAACTTTAATAGATATGATGCTCAGGCGGTTCGTGAAGAACTAGCTGATGTCATCTACGACATTTCGCCAACAGACACTCCCTTTATGTCCACTATTGCTGGAAAGGGTTCTGTAGCGAATACATACTTTGAATGGCAGACAGATGCTTTAGTAGCAGCTGATGCCACTAACTACCACGCTGAAGGTGCAGCAGTTGGTACAGCAGCTACTACTGCTACTACACGTCTTGGAAACTACACACAGATTTCTAAGAAAGTAGTTGAAGTAACTGGTACTCAACAAAAGACTAACAACGCTGGTAAGTCAAACGAACTAGCATACCAATTAGCTAAAGCTTCTAAAGAGCTTAAGCGTGATATGGAGAAAATGCTTCTAGCAGATAACGCTGCAGTTGCAGGTTCTGTTAATGGTTCTGCTGGTGCTACAGCTACTGTAGCTCGTGAGACTCGTGGTGCTGCTAACTTTATCACTACTAACATAGTTGATGCAGGTACATCTACAGCAAATGCTGCTGTTGATGATAATGATATCGTTGATATCGCAGAAGAGTGCTGGACACAAGGTGGTGAACCTACTACTATGTTAATGGGTTCTGTTAACAAGAAAGTAATGTCTGGTCTTAATGGTCGTGCTGATGCTGTTCGTACAATGGCTGATGATAATATGACTGCATACAATTCAGTTGACGTTTATGTAACTGACTTTGGTACATTCAATATGGTTTTAGATAGATTCTGTGACCCAGATATCATCTATGTTTTACAACCTGATATGTGGTCTGTACAGTATCTACGTGATTTCCAAACAGTTGATATTGCTAAAGATGGCGACTCAGATAAGAAAATGCTTATCGTTGAGTATGGTCTTCAGTGTAACAATGAAGCTGCTAACGGAAAAATCAGATACACAACTGGTTAATCCTAACCTTACCACCCTGGGCAACTGGGGTGGTTTCTTATTATGACTATTAAAAACGAATTAATACAAGAACAAGATGGAAGCATTATTAATGTTTCTAGTCAAGACGACACAGAATTAAAACATATTGTTGACGGAAATGAAAAGCTAAAGTTTGCTACACGTCACAATACTTATAAAGGTGATTCTACTTTTAAACATAGAGTTGCAAGAATACCTCTTATTGTTGTAGAACAAATGATGAGAGATGGTGTATGGAACAATCAAGAAAGAATGCGTGAATGGTTAAATAATCCAGAGAACGCAGCATTCAGAACTACTAAAGGAAAAGTTTAATGGCATTAAGTAACTACACAGAGTTAAAAGCTGCAATCGCTGACTGGTTAGATAGAAGTGATTTAACTGCACGTATACCAGACTTTATTGCATTAGCCGAAGCAAGAGTAAGTAGAGAACTACGTATTCGTGCAATGGAGAATCGTGCTACTATGACTACTAAAGCTGGTCAGAGATACTTTGCATTACCAGCACGTTACTTACAAATGAGAAACTTTCAACTTAATAGTGACCCAATACAACCACTAGAATACATTACACCTGAAATGTTAGATAGATTATATGGTAGTTCAACAACAGGTAAACCAAAGGCGTATTCTTTGATTGGAGAGGAAATTCAACTAGCACCTATACCTGACACAGGGTACACAGTAGAAATGGCGTATTACGAGAAATTTAGCCCTCTGGGAGATGGTACTGGTGGTACAGTAACAAGCAACTGGTTAACAGAGAACGCACCTGATGTTTTATTATATGGTGCACTTATTGAAGCAGAACCATTTATTAGGAATGATGAAAGAATACAATTATGGTTGACTGCATACAAAGAAGCAATAGATAAGATACAGAAAGCAGATGAAAGAGATAGACACTCTGGTTCAACAATGAGAGTTAGGAACGTTTATTCTGGCGTTGAGGGTTAATGTCTACTTGGGATACAACCACAGGTACTTGGGCATCAGACACAGGTAGATGGGGTTATGTTATATATCCTATATGGGCAGATGCTACAGATACTTGGGATACAATAACATCTAACTGGAGTACAGGCACACACATAGGTGAGGCAACAATGGTTAGCACATTAGATGCAACACATTCAACTTCAGTAGCTATTCCAGTAACAGCAACAACAGCACAAGTATTTGTATCATATACTAACACAGAAGATAGAATATCTCAGTTTAGTGTAATACTAAATAACCATCAAAACTTAGAAGCAGAAGTAAATATTGTTGCACCTCTAGTTGCTAACTATGATGGTAGTTATACGTATAACACAACAGGTAACTTAAATATACCTAGTAGTGCTACGTTAGATAATACAAACACAATTACTGCTAATAAAGATTTATTTATACCAGGTGTTGCTACCTTCAATAATGATTTAGGTGAAAGTAATTTAGGTGGTTTTTCATTTGTAGCAAATAGTGACAATTTAGCTGGAACTTATGGTATAATATTAGACAACAACTTAGTAATGCCATCATCGGCAGACTTAGGTTTAATATCTAGCACAGTTAATAATGTTAATTACACAGAGACTGCTGCATTAACACAACCATTAAGTATAACATCAGCAAGTAGATTCTTATGGAATAAGCTAGATGATGAATCAACAAGCTGGTCCGATGTATCAGATAGTTCAGATACTTGGACAGATGTAACAACAACTACAACTAACTGGTTTAATAATGATAATACAGAATAACAATAAAGTAAATGCAACAGGAGTAAATAAAATGCTTAACAAAGAAAATGTAGGTGTAGAACTTACTAACGTCTGGACTATGACTTGTCTTGATTCTGAAGGCAATGAGAAATGGTCAGAGACTAAAAAGAATTTAATTGTAACAGAAGGACTTAATCATATTCTTGATGTTGCATTTCACGCTGACACACAGATTACAACTTGGTACATTGGACTTAAAGGTTCAGGTACTCCAGCAGCAGGTGACACATTAGCATCACACGCATCTTGGTCAGAGATTACAGATTACTCAGGTGATAGAAAAGAATGGACTGAAGGTGCAGCATCTTCTGGTTCAATGACTAACGCATCAACAGTAGACTTTTTAATTACAGGGTCAGCTACAGTAGCAGGTGCTTTCTTAGGTTCTGCTGAGACTGGTACATCAGGTACACTATATGGTGTTGTTGACTTTGCATCAGCACGTTCTGTACTATCTGGAGATACACTACAAGTAACAGTAACTGTAACAGCAGCATCTTCATAAGGAGTAAACTATGGCATTAGAAACATTCCAATATATTGATGACTTAGTAGCAACTAATCCAACTGCTACAGATAACGTCAGCCAGGGTGATGACCACATCAGAGGTATTAAGACTACTCTTAAGAATACATTCCCGAATGTTACTGGTGCTATCACTTTAACAGAAGCAGAGATAAATAATAGATTAGGTAACCTATCAGAAGATACAACTCCACAACTAGGTGGCGACTTAGATACTAATGGTAATGATATAAACTTTGGTGATAACGACAAAGCACAGTTTGGTGCAAGTAATGACCTACAGATTTTCCACGATGGTAGTCATAGTAGAATAAGAGATACTGGAACTGGAGATTTAAGAATACACGGAACTAATGTATTTATAAGAGGTCAATCAACAGATAGTAATTTAGCAGGATTTGTTGATGGTGGTGCTTCATCATTGTTTTACAATGGTTTTACCAAACTCGCCACAACCTCTACAGGCATCGATGTAACAGGCACAGTTACTACAGACACAGCAAGAAGTGCAGATGTTGTAGATAACGATGGTTCTTTTGATTTAAACGCAGGTACTAACTTTACTTGCACACCTACTGGCAACATTACTCTAACTTTTACTAACATTCCAGATGGTCAGTCTGGCACTATAGTATTAGTTAATACTGGTGGACATACAATCTCAGCACATACAAATACTAAAGTAATGGGTGCAGATATGCTAACTACAATTACTACAGCAGGAACTTATGTAATCGGATATATATCAGATGGTACAAATGTTCGTGTTTATAACTCATTGGCTCAACAGTAAATGGCATTAATTAATTCAGATGTAATTCCTGCATCAGCAACTGCATACGAGATAGAACAATCTCTTAGATTTAATGATGATGATAGTGCTTATCTAAGTTGGACACCTTCTAGTGCAGGTAATCGTAAGACTTGGACTTGGAGTGGTTGGGTTAAGCGTGGGAATATTGGTGCTCATCAAAGATTATTTGCTTGCGGAACGTCTGGCACAACAAGCACTTATGACTTATTAAGATGGGATAGTGGAAATGGTATTGTATTTTATACAGCAGATGCTTCTACCTCCTTATTAGTTACGACACCTTTGTATCGAGATTCATCATCTTGGTATCATATTGTTTTATCAGTTGATACTACTCAATCCACATCTAGCAATAGATTGAAACTATATGTAAATGGTCAACAAGTAACGTCTTTTTCTACAGCAAACTATCCGACACAAAATACAGAGTTTAGTCTTAACAATACAATAGGACATCAACTAGGTGCAGGACAAACTACTGGTTCAATAACTGAATACTTAGATGGCTATATGTCAGAAGTAAACTTTATTGATGGACAAGCACTAGACCCTACATACTTCGGTGAAACTGGAGATTACGGAGAATGGAAACCTAAAGCATATACTGGTACTTATGGTACTAATGGTTTCTATCTACCATTTAAACAAGACTATCAAGTAGAAGGATTTAGTACAGTAACTTATACTGGTACTGGCACTAATAACTATATTGGCGGTGTAGGTTTTCAGCCTGATTTAGTATGGATGAAGAAACGCTTAACGGGTACTGCACGTTCACACAGAATAGTTGACTCTGTAAGAACAGCAGCAAAGTATCTTGCTTCTGACAATACAAACTCTGAAGATAACACGTCAGGTGCTTTTGTAGCTTTTGAAAACGACGGTTTTACTGTTGGTACAACATCTGATGCATTTAACGGTTCAGGCAGTCCTTACGTCGCTTGGAACTGGGATATGGGTGGTTCTAATGCTACTAACACAAATGGCACTATCACTTCAACAGTCAGAGCAAATCCTACTTATGGTCAGAGTATAGTTTCTTATACTGGTAACGGAACTGCAGGTGCTACTTATGGGCACGGATTATCTTCTGCACCAGAATTAATAATAACAAAATCAAGAGGAACTGCAGATTGGTTAGTTTATGATGATATAAATGGTGCAACAAAATATCTACAATTAAACACTAATAACCCAAGTCAAACTGGAGCAGGTGCTTGGAACAATACTGCTCCAACATCATCTGTAGTTACAATCGGTTTTGCAGGAACATCTAATGCCAGTGGTAGCAATTATATTTCTTACTGCTTTCATTCAGTATCTGGTTACTCAAAGTTTGGTAGTTATACTGGTACAGGTTCATCAGGTAACTCAGTAACTACTGGATTTAAACCCGCTTTTTTAATGGTAAAGCGAACTGACTCAGCACAAGATTGGCAAATAGTTGATAGCACAAGAAATCCAGTAAATCCTGTTACAAAAAGATTAGAACCTAATAATTCTGATGCGGAACTTAATGACACTTCTTACAATAATTGTGACTTTACAGATACAGGGTTTACTTGGAAAGCAGATGGTGGAAATACAAATGCCTCTGGTGGTACATATATCTATATGGCATTTGCTGATACTAGAGAGTTTGCTTATTGGTTAGACCAATCTGGTAACAACAATGACTGGACATCAAACAATCTAACTGAATCAGATGTGTCAGTAGATAGTCCTACGAATAACTTTGCTACGCTTAATCCTTTAAAAGCATATATACAAAGTGGAATTTTATATCCACCTAGTTTAACTGAAGGTAATCTACAAGAAACATTGACTGATGATAAATATCAGGTTTTTGGTACAACTATATTACCTAATAATCAAAAGACATATTGGGAAGTATTTGTAAAAGTAGTTGGTACTTTAAGAGTAGGAATACAAAGAACACAAGACATTAACAAATTTAATGATGCTTCTTATCTTGCTACTGGTTCAGTAGATATTGAAGGCACTTCTGGAACAAGTGGTTCTAGTATTTCTAGTGGAGATATTGTTGGTATAGCAGTTGATAGAACAGCAAATACAATTCAATGGTATAAAAACGGCGTAGCACAAGGAAGTGCTGAAACGATAGCAGATACAGATTGGATAGCATCTTGTAAAAGATATAGTGGTTCTGGAGATAATACAAATATAGTTTTTAACTTCGGTCAAGACTCATCATTTGCAGGTAATAAAACTGCACAAGGTAATACAGATGGTAATAACATTGGTGATTTCTATTACACACCACCTAGTGGCTATCTAGCATTATGTACTGCTAATCTACCAGACCCTGATGTTATTCCTGGTGAACACTTTAATACTGTGTTATCGACAGGTAATAGTGGCGAACAAACTATTTCTGGTGTTGGTTTCCAACCAGATTTTACTTGGTCTAAAGTTCGTAATACTGCTGATGCTCACATTTTAATTGACTCCGTAAGAAGCAACAATGTATTGAGGTCAAACACGACTGGTACTGAATACGGAAACGGTGTTAACTGGGCATTTAATTCTGATGGTTTCTATATGAATGGAACTACTGGTGAATTGAATTACAGTGGTTATACTTATGTACATTGGAACTGGAAAGCAAATGGTTCTGGAGTATCAAACACAAATGGTTCAATAACTTCTACTGTTAGTGCTAACCAAGATGCAGGGTTTAGTATTGTTAGTTATACGGGTACTGGTTCTAACGCTACTGTTGGACACGGACTTAGTCAAGCACCTGAGATGATTATTGTTAAGAATAGAAATACTGCCGAAGGTTGGATTGTATATACAGAACCTACGGGTAATACTGGACAACTAAGACTTGACTTAACAAATGCTTTTTATGTTAATTCAGTATTCTGGAATAACACATCTCCAACATCAACTATATTTACAGTAGGTTCAGACGATACAGTAAATAAATCAAGCGATAATATAATAGCCTACTGTTTTCATAGTGTAGATGGTTTTAGTAAAGTAGGTTCATATACTGGTAATAGTTCTTCTGATGGTACATTTGTTTATACTGGGTTTAGACCTGCGTTTGTGATAATTAAAAGGTCAAATGACACGGGTGATTGGATTATAAGAGATACTTCAAGAGATACTGAAAATGTTGATAATACTCAATTATTTGCAAATTCTAGTAATGCTGAAGATAGTCCAACTTCCTATACGCTAGATGTATTATCTAACGGCTTTAAGTTAAGACACTTTTCATATGCTATGAATAATACTGGCGATACTTACATCTACATAGCATTTGCAGAGAACCCATTCAAACATACTAACGCAAGATAACGGAGTAATAATATGTGGCAATATAATGGCGAAGTAATAAAGACAGCAAAGGAAATGGTCATTAATGATGTCCGTTATCCTAAACAAATATTTAAAGATGCAGACCTTTTAGCAGAGTTAGGTATTACATCTTACACACCAGAGGCAGTAGCAGACCAAAGATACTATTGGAATACTACAGACAATCCTAAAGATGTTGCTGAACTTAAAAAGAATATGGTGTCTAAGGTTAAAGCACAAGTTGGTGCTAGATTATCACAAACAGATTGGATGGTAATCAGAGCAACTGATGGAGGCACAGCAGTACCTAGTGATGTAGCAACATACAGAACTGCAATCAGAGCAGAAGGTAATACTAAAGAAACTGAGATTAATGAGCTTGTGTCTATTGATGATGTTATTGCTTATGAGAATGCTAGTTACACAGAAGTTAGAAAAGTAGCAATCTATACAGAAAATGAAGATGGAACATCTACAGTTAGTTATGGTGATGAAACAGAATCATTTACTAGAAGCATAGATAAGTGTATGCACTTTGATGCAACAGACCCACTAGCAGAAATAGACCCTGCATTTGTATCTCTGACTGAGGATTAATTATGACTGACTTCTTACTATTCGGCTTAGGTGTTATCGTAACGATGCTAGGATATTTCTTACATCAACTATCACAAGATGTAAAAGATATTGAACACGCTATGAATAACTGCCCTAAAGAATATGTATTGAAGACAGACTACCAAAGAGACATAGCAGAAATTAAAGATATACTCGGAAAGATATTCGAGAAGATAGACAGAGACAAGTAGTGCTGTATTATGACTGCTGGACAATTTATTATTACACTTGGTATATGTGCGTATGATTGAAATATTAACATCAATGTTACCCATCTTTACTGGTTTTATTGCTAGGTTAGTTGCTGATGGTCTAAAGCAAAAGTCTGAGAATCAGAAGTTAATGATTCAGGCTATGACCGCTAACAACAAAGCAATTGATAGTGCTAGAGAATATGCACTTAAAGAATCACCATACGCTGCAGCAACAAGAAGAACTATATTCTTTATTATCTTAGCATTAGTATGTGTGTATGTTCTAGCACCTGTATTGTTTGATATACAGACAGTTATTCCTGTGATAGACAAGGGTGTTAGTTTCTTAGGATTGACGATTACAGAGGATTCTACTAGCTATATAACAGTAGATGGTCTAGTAAAATATAATGAGATATTCACTTGGACATCTAACATCGTATCTTTCTATGTAGGTTCTCAGATTAAAGGAAGATGAATAAACAAATAGTAAATGGTGCAATAGGTTTAGGATTTGCTTTCTTAGCATTCTTAGGTTCTCAACTATATATAGCTAACAATGACATAGTTAGATTAAATCAAGCTATGAAGTTATTAGTAACTGAAGATTTACAAATTAGACCTTCACCAGAGAATGCTTTGGAAAGAGGTAGAATAGAATCAAGAGTTAAAGTTAATGTTGAAATACTTAGAGAACTAGAAGATAAAGTTAAAGATTTAAAACAAGAGATTAAACTAATTGAAATAAAAATAGAGAGTTTAAGATAATGCCAGTATATAAATGTCCTAAAGGTTATAAGATAGGTAAGACTGGTAAGTGTATGTATAAAACTAAGATGGCAGCAAATAAAGCATATGCTGGTTATTTAGCAAAGAAGAAGGGTAAGGTATAGGTATGAGTAAAAAAGACAGTAGATTAGCAAGGGCAGGAGTATCAGGTTATAACAAACCTAAGCGTACACCTAACCATCCTAAGAAGTCACACGTTGTTGTGGCAAAAGAAGGTAGTAAAGTAAAGACAATTAGATTTGGTCAGCAGGGTGTATCAGGTGATAAGAAACCTACTGCTAGACAGAAATCATTTAAAGCCAGGCACGCTAAGAATATTGCTAAAGGTAAAATGTCAGCAGCATACTGGGCAAACAAGGTGAAATGGTAATGCCAAAGAAAGGATTATACGCAAACATACACGCTAAACGTAAAAGAATTAAAGCAGGTAGTGGTGAGAAGATGAGAAAACCTGGTAGTAAAGGTGCACCAACAAAGGCTAATTTTAAAGCAGCAGCTAAGACTGCAAAGAAAAGGAGTAAGAAATGAAATACGGAAAAGGTAAATCTAAAACAAAATTTAAACCTTGTAAAGGATGTCCAATGGGTGGTGCTTGTGAGAAGGCTGGTCGTTGTTTACTTAAATCAGGTGGAATGTAAGATTAATGCCAGACCAAGTTACCAGACTTAACTTAAACGGAATTAATAAAGATATTAGTTCGTATGAAGTCGACCCTAATAAGTGGACTGATGCTAATAATATTCAGTTTGATAATGATAAGACTAAAAAAATATTTGGTCACTCACAAGTATTTGGTTCATTAAGTGGACAACCATACTGGTTATTATGGTATAATACAATAACAACTAATTATTGGATTTATCCATCACTAACTAAAATATATCAGTATGACCAATCTACAGATACACACACAGATGTTACAAGAACTTCTGGCGGAGACTATAGTGCGACTGCAGCTGATAGATGGAATGGCGGTGTTCTCGGTGGCGTTGCAATTTTAAATAATGGTGTAGACGTACCACAAATGAAAGGTACTGCAGCTAGTGCCTTTAGTGATTTAAGTAACTGGAATAGTAGCCATATATGTAAAGTTATTAAACCATTTAAGAGATACCTTGTTGCGTTAGATATGACAGAGTCTAGTACAAGATACCCATTCAGAGTTAGATGGTCACATCCAGCAGAAGGTGGTACAGTTCCTACAACTTGGGATGAAACTGATGCTACTAAAGATGCAGGTTATGTAGACTTGTCACAGACTTCTGGGTTTGTAAAAGACTCAATACCATTACAGGATACAAACATTATATATAAAGAAGATAGTGTATGGTCAATGAGTTATGTAGGCGGTCAGTCTATATTCTCATTTACACAACTATTTTCTGATGAAGGTATACTTGCTAGAGATTGTGCTATTAATATTCCTGGTGGGCATTTAGTAGTTGGTAATGATGATATATACTTTCATAACGGACAAAGCAAACAGTCGGTAGCAGATAGACAAATTAGAGATGAGTTCTTTGGTTCACTAAATTCATCATATCAAGAAAGAACGTTTGTTGTTGGCGACTATAAGAACAATGAAGCGTGGATTTGTTTTGTGTCTTCAGATAATACAACAGATGCTTTTGCAGATAAAGCATTTGTCTACAACTGGATAAACCAAACTTGGTCAGTAAGAGATTTACCTAATGTATCTTATATTGGTTGGGGATTAGTAGATGATACTACATATCAATGGGATACAACTGATGCTTGGAATACTGCAACAAGTAGCTGGAACATACCACTAGGTTCTGCATTACTAATTGCAGACGCTACTAATTCAAAAGTATATGTACAAGGAAAGACTAATCAGTTTGATGGTACAAACTTTAGGTCATATGCAGAGAGAACAAATTTAGATTTAGGATACCAAGGTACTAAAGCAGTAAAGAAAATTGTACCTGTTATTGGTGGTACTGGTTCAGTAGATTTTTATGTAGGTTATAAATATATTAGTAATGAAGCAACTACTTGGAAAGGACCATATACATTTACACCAGGCACACATTCAGATATACCAGTTAGGGCAACAGGTAATTATATTGGTGTAAGAGTTGAGTCTACAGATGATAATGCTTGGGCATTAGATAATTTAGAGATACATTGGATACCACAGGGAAGTAGGGCTAGAGGAAATGGCGTATAAGTACACCCCCTTACCAATACCTAAAGGACAAGATGAGGTATTAGTAAGATACTTACAAGAAGAACTAAGAAGAATATCAGAAACAGTAAATGATATATCTGATGGTCACTTAGATAAAGTACACGTTGAACCACCTAGACCTAGAGAAGGTGACATAAGATATGCAGATGGTTCAGACTGGAATCCAAGTCAGGGAGAAAGTCTTTATTACTTTGATGGTACTAACTGGATAACTTTTGGTTCTGGTTTTGGTGGTGCAGGAGATTTTGCACAACTTGCTGACACAAATAACCAGACAGCAACAGCAATAAATACAGCACAAGGCATTACTTGGAATACAACAGCATATAGTCAAGGAATAAGTGTAGATGGTACAGATGCTTCAAAGATATACTTTACACATAGTGGTAAATATTATATTAACTTCTCTTGTCTACTACATTCTGAAAGTGCAAGCAATAAAGACATTTGGATTTACCCTGCTATAAATGGTACAGAGATAACTGGTTCAGGCATACACCATACACTAGCAAGTAACGACCATAAGAGAACATTATCTAAAGCAGGTATATTTGATATAACAGCAGGTGATTACTTACAAGCAATGTGGGCAGTAGATGATTTAGATTTAGATTTACATCCAGAAGCTGCAACAGCATTTGCACCAGCAACACCTAGTGCAACATTAAGTATAATACAAGTGAGTCAATGATACAAGGGATACTGAGTAAGGATGTGGAGAAATGGTGGAGTCACGTTGAACCACACATATTAGATGCGTTAAAACACGGAGTAGGTGAGTATACTTCTGAAGATATTAAATGGGCGTGTCAACAAAAAGAGATGCAACTCTGGGTTAAATGGAATGATGGAGTACAGGGTGCGTTTGTAACACAGATATTAAACTACCCACAGTTTCCAATATTGTTAGTGTTATTGTTAGGTGGTAAAAATTTTAATGAATGGAGAGATGAGGTAGATGGATTACTTAAAGCGTTTGGTAGAGACAAAGGTTGTACCTACATTGAATTTTTTGGTAGAAAAGGTTGGGGTAATTACCTCAAAGATATTGGATATAAAGAACAAACTAGGATGTTTTCTAAGGAGATAAGAGATGAGTAAAGGTGGTGGAACTCAAACAACTAATACAGACCCTTGGTCTGGTATTCAACCATACCTTAAGGATGTATATGGTGAAGCATCTGGGATGTATAAAAACTATACACCTCAGTTTTTCTCTGGTCAAACACAGGCATACTTCAGTCCAGACCAGTTAACAGCACAAGCAGGTGTAAGAGATTTTGCTACTAAAGGTGCTCCTCAAATTATGAACCCAGCTATTGGTGCATATCAATATGGTACTGGTTCTTCTATATTAGATGTAGCAAAGAATCCTTATGTATCTGGTATGGCAAAGCAAGCGGCATCAGATGCTATGGCAGCACTACAACCAGAGATGGCAAACATACGAGGTGGTGCTATCCAGTCTGGTGGATATGGTGGTTCAAGACAAGGTATTGCAGAAGGCCAGGCACTAGCAGGTGCGGCTGATGCAGCAACAAGAGCAGCAGCAGAAATTTATGGTAATGCTTATGGTCAAGGTTTAGGTGCACAGACACAGACACTAGGTATGACTGGTAACTTACTAGGTGCTGGATTCTTACCATACGAACAACTAGGTGCATCAGGTGCAGAGCAACAAGCAAGAGAGCAAGCACTTATTGAAGATGCTAAAGCAGCATTCGAGTTTCAACAGAACTTACCTTACAGCAAGTTACAACAATACTATGGTGCTCTTAGTGGTACTTCTGGATTACTTGGTAATGCTGGTGTTAAGACTGCTCCAGGTCAAAGCAGAACAAGTCAAGGTTTACAAGCAGCACAAACTATAGCACTACTAGCAGGATTGTAATGGCAACACCTCCTAATATCTTTGCACCATTACAAGGTAATACCAATGGTTATACATATGGTCAAAACCTTGGTGCAAATGATTATAGTATTTGGGGTAGTAGAGGTAATCCTTATTTAATAAAAGGTAATACTTATAACCCAAGTCCTGTAGACCTTAACCCAGTCACTCCAGCACCTCAACCATCTGCTACTGGTGGTGATGATAGTTTCCCAGGTGGTGATGGTAGTGATAGTAGTAATCCAAACTATGACCCATATGTCAGTTCATTTAATATGAGCAATACTATGGATGACAGTTTGTTTGGTAAAGTTCCTGGTGTATTAAGTGGTGTTGCTTTGTATAACGCAGGTATTAATCCATTAAACAACTGGTTTGGTTATGGTGATAGATACAATGAAAACTACACAGGTAGTGGTTCAGCAGTAGTAAATGCTTATGGTATAACTCCTGGCCAGCAAATGGATATGCTGATTGAGCAAGAGAAGGGTATGTGGGATAACCCGTATGAACAAGACTTGTTCTATACAGGAAGTGCAGCAATAAATCCAGATGAGTATGAAGCATCTAAAGAATATGGATGGGGTTCAGACCAACACTTAGCATCTATTGAAAAAACATTTGCAGATTTAAATGACCCAGTCAATGCAGAGTTAGCAGCACTAAGTGGTGGACTAACTACTACAACTACAAATGGTTTAAATAATTTTACAGTTGACCCAGCATTACAGCAACAATATGATATTGCTAGAGGACAACAAATGGCAGCACAGACTATAGCAGATACACAAGGTGGTGGGCCTGCTGGTACTGTTACTATGTCAGATGGTTCTACTGTTGGTAGTTTGTCAGATATGGAGGCAGGTACTTCTGGTTCTTATTCTTCTGCTGATTCTGGTAATGTAGGTGTCACTTCTTATGGTGATGGTCAGTTTGGATTTACTGATGCTAACGGGGAAGAGGTAGGATACGAAGACCCAGGTGGAGAAACTGGTGGTGACTCTGATGGTGGTGGCGGAGGTTCTTATATTGCTACTGCTACTACACAAGCATTAGGTGAAGAAGGTCTGAAAGTATTTGAAGACTGGAGAGACTATATGTTTAACGCACTACCTACATTCACATCTTCATTTGGTAGATACAGAGTAACTGCACCTAAGATTGTAAAAGAGATTGACAAGAAAGAGAACTCTAAAGAAATTTACAAAGGTATCTGGGATAAATATCTCAAACCTATATTCGATATTATTAAGAAAGATAAAGATAGTAAGAAAGCATTAAAAGATTACAAGGTAATGGTAAAAGAATTAAGCAATAAGTATTTAAAAGGAGAGAAGTAGTGGCGGTTGATGAAAACTTAATGGGAGTAATAGGTTATTTTAGTCCTGAAGAAATAATGAGAATGTATCCTGATGCTGGTTATGGTGAGAGAGATTTCTATGAAGCAAAACTACGTGACCCAGGATTAGGATTATCTGAAGAAGAGATACAAAAAAGATTAAATGAAAAGTTTCCTCCTAGAGAATATGAAGCACCTATGGATTTATCAAATGAAGAAAGAGGTTCTTTAATGGATATGGCAGATGCTGGTTCTATGCCTATGAAGGGAAGAGGTTTACTCGATGAAGAGTATATGAAAAGATTAATACAAAGAATGAAAGGTGGCCCTAGTTTATATAACCCACCTGGTAATTTTAAAGGAGGTTACTAATGGCATCACTTTGGAATCAGTATTATACTGAAGAGGAACTTGAAAGAGCAAGACGATTAGCAGATGAGTTTGGTGGTATGGATAATGTTGTACCTATTGCAGATAAGCAGGTAGTAACAAATAATCCTATTGTTGATGCTTCTGTTCAAACTGGAGAGTTTGCTGGTATTCAACCACAAGGCGAATACAATCCTATGTCAGGTGCTAATGATGCTTATATTTATGTTGATGGACAACGTAGGGCTGTACCTAAATCTATGATAACTCCTACACCTTTAACATATGATGCAAATAAACTTTCTGGTTTAATGAGAGATAACTATGCTAACACAGATAGAGGAATAGCAGGTGTACCACAAAATGTTGCTGGGCCATTAATGCAAAATAATTTATTTACTCCTGAACCTCCAACAAGAATGGATAGGATTGGTAGTCTGTTTAAAGATAAACTATTTAACTATGATTATATGATGGGTGAAGTAGCAGACCCTAGATTTGCTGGAGAGAATAGAGCATACAGAGCACTAGGTGCATTAGCAAATCTTCCTTTGTTTGGTGCTACTCCTGAAATGTCAAAAGAATTTAAAAAATCGTTAGAGTCAAATACACAAGACATTAGAAAGAATTTAACTGACAGAGCAAAAGCACAGGCAGCAGCAGCAGGTAAGAGTATTTATGGTAAGTATGGTACTACTCAACTTTCTAATTCTTTATTGAACGAGGTTAAGTCCAGTGTAAACAAAACATTTACATTAGGTGATAATGCAAGTGATGAAGAGATTAAAGGTATAGCAGATAATGCAGCAAAGGTATTAGTTCAAATGGAAAGTAATCCTAATTTTGCTGGTCTGTCTGAGACACAGAAACGAAGAGCAGCAATCTTAAAAGCAGTAGAAGATTTTAAAGCATTCGGTGGTTCAATCTTTTAAATTATGTTACCTAGAATTGAAGAAGAAGACCAAGCACTTCTTGACCTATACAATCAGGAATATGAAGTACCCTCAGCAACTGCTGGAGATGTAGCACTACCTGCTTATTTTTCTAATCAATTAAAGGCAGGTGTTGCGTTAGGTGACATATTTAATTTTGATTCACAGACTTTAAAAGAAGAGCAAGAGAAACAAGAAAACTTTTTATCACAGTATGAACCAAGGGTAAAGAGTTTATTCCAAGCAAACAATATACAAGAAGGTGTAGAGTGGTGGAAAGACCAAGCTATCCTAAACAGTATGAATCAAATAGTACCTATGCTTGGTTATACTACTGCTAGTATATTAGGTGCTGTACCAAACCCAGTTGCACAAGTTGCTAGTAAGTTAATTACTACTGCTACATTCGCATCTCAATACACTGCTAACTTAGGCGATACTCTATCAGAATACGAGGACAGAAAGGGTGGTCCACTTACTGATGCAGAAAAAGCAAAAGCAGCAGGCGTATCTACTATGGTTACAATGCTTGACTACCTTACTCCAAGTAAAGTTGGTAAAGATGTTGCTAAACAATTAGAAGCACTAGGTGGTGTCAAAGGTACTAGAGACTTCTTAACTAAACAAATTAATAGGACAAAAGATTCTCTTGGTTTACAGGTTAAGAAAGGTGCTAAGTATGTGGGTGGTGTAACTGCTAGGGAGATGGGTACTGAAGCAACTCAGAAAGCATTACAAATTGGTACATCGACAGACCCAGGATATCTTGGTACTATGGGTGGTCTTGAATCTATTGTGTCAGAAGCAGTAGCAGCAGGTCCAACATCAGGTATCATCTCAACCCCATCAGCATTGGCAACTGCTACAAGAGATAACAGAAATATTAATGCAGCTCGTAGAGGAGCAGAAAGATGGAACGAAGTTCAGAAGCAAGCACGTGCTAATTACTTTGAAAGAACTGGTAAAGAACTAACTAAACCACTACAACAAATACAAATACCTGAAGGAAGTAAAGGTATATTCGAAAGAGGTGTTAATAAACTTGAGCAAGCTACTGGGTTTAAAGCGGGAACATTTGGTAAGAAGGTAGCAGATATTGCAGCATTCAGACCTACTAGTTTATTACTGGATGCTAGAGGTAGACAGAAGACTGGTGAAGGTTATAACTTAATGAACAAAATCATACAGTCATTTGTACCTACTGGTACTATGTCTGGTGAGAAGGGATTGGGTGCTAACTTTTTATCTAGGAAAGACCAGTACCACGGAGAATATTATAAACCTATTAATGAAATACTACAAAAGGTAGCAAAGACACGTGGTAGATTCCTTGGTTTGGGTAGACCACAGATTGACCCAGAATTAAATGAATATCTAATTAAAGTATTACAAGATAGAAAGTTAATAGATAAACATACTAGAGAAGATTTAATATCCAAAGAAGATTTACAACTAATAGGTAATCAGTTAGATGCTATAGGTAAAAGACTAGGTAAGGCAACTGGTGCTCAGTTTGTTAAGAACTATCTAAGTAGACCTGTTAGTGATGAAGCGGTTAGAGGTGATAAAGAAGGATTTATTCAAAGTTTAATTGAGTCATCTAAACAAGCATATGAATTAAAGAAAGGTAAAGGTACTAAAGATTTTATCTACCAACCTAATGACGAACAAGGTACTTATACTAGAGCACAACAAATTGCTGATGAGATTATACAAGGAAGAGACCCATTAGTACCAACTTCTGCTGTTTTTAGAAAACAGAAAGCCAGGAAAGGTAGAGCAAAAGAAGACTTTGAAAAGACTAGAAGTTTAGAGTGGAAGAACTTAGATGATAAGTATAGAGACCAAGATGCTGTAAGAATATTAGACAGATACTTCTCTCGTGCAGCAACTAGGATTGCATCTGCCGAAACATTTGGTAGCACTGGTGCAAGTGGATTAAGAAAACAAATACAAAGACTAGTTGAACTAGGTGACATCAAAGAAGATGAGGTCAACAGAATTTGGGATTTGTATGATGCAGTACACGGGGTATATCGTAGAGATGTATCACAAGGTGAAGCACAATTTAGACTAGCATCTAAAGCATTAACAACTGTTGGTGCTATTACTCACTTAGGTTTTGCTACACTGTCATCATTACCTGAATTAATATGGATAGGTGAGAGAGCAGGTGTGGGTAATATGATTGCTACTTTACCTAAAGCAATTAAGTATACGATTGATGGAATTAAAGCAGGTGTTGGTAGAAATGATGTTTACTCTGATGGTAACCAGACTCTTGCTAACTTAGGTTTTCATCTTAATCCTCAGATGAATGAGAGATTAGACCAGATGTTTGCTACTGATAGGAATGCTATACTTAGTGCATTCTTCCGTTCACCTTTCGGTGGTATGTTAACACAGTGGACAAACTTTAATAGAAACTGGGCAGCTCAGGCAGGTATGATGATGATGAATCGTAGAGCAAAAGGTATGCAGTCTGGTAAGATGAATGCTACTGATAAGAGACGTATGATGAACGAACTCAAAGAAGTAGGTATGACACCAGAAGAGTTTATGAAGATAGCAAACTTATCTAAAGATGAGAATGGTAACTTCAATATTAATTTTGTTGACGACAACTTCCTCAATAAAAAGATTAGATTACCTAATGGTAAGTATGGTACAGTAAGAGACAGATTACATCCTTATGTATATAAGATTGTTAATGATGTAGTAATTAATCCTGTTGCTACTAACAAACCATTATGGATGTCAGACCCATCGCTTGCTACTATTGCACAACTTAAGACATTCCCTATTGTATTTGGTAACACAGTAATGAAAAGGATATTACGTAAGTTAAATCCTAGGCAATGTGGTCCTGATATGGGATTGGCAGTAGGTGCTATAGGTGCTATGGCAATGTCAGTAGCAGTAGCAATGCTAGGTGAAGCGTTGAAGGGAGCAATCAGAGGTAAACAAAGAGACTTAACTTGGATTGATATTGGTAATACAGCAGGTTTAACTGGTGCGTTTGGTCTATTAACTGGTAGTAGATATGGTGACTTCACTACTACTGCACTTGGTCCAGCATTAGATGGTGCTATTAATACTACATTCAGTCAACTTATTAATCCATTCATTGATGCTGAAGGTGGTGGATTGCCACAAGCAACAGACAATCTTTATGATTGGACAATGGATAGTTTGATTAGTTCTCTCGGTGTACCTGGTGAGTTAATGTTTGGAGGTGAGTAATGGGTTGTCCTGGTAGTATGATTCCTGGCTTTCAACAGTCAGAAGATATAGCAAAACAGAATCGTGGGTTGTCAACTAAGATGACTGGATTAGTTTCTAGTGAAGAGAGCAGACCTAAGAAGGTAGGTGCAGCAAAGGAAGTACAATCATTTAGTAATTTAAAAAATAACTCAGAGATAATTACTTATCACGCAACACCATCTAAAACTATAGAGAACAATAAGTTCGAGATAAGAAAACCTGTACACGGGGGAGAGGGATTTCCTAGAGGTATACACTCAGCACCCCAAATAAATAATTTTATCATTGACTTAAACTCTGGAGAGTTTGGTAATAATATATTTAAACTTAGTACAAAGGTTGGAACAGTATTTGATTTGGCAAACCCAGACCCTGCGTTGATTAAAAAATTACAGGATAGTGTAGTAGAGAAGTACAGTGGTAAAGTTGACCAAACTCAAATAGAATATATGATTGGTAAAATAGCTAATCGTCAACTTAATGCACCAGGATTGGGTAGAGAGTTTTTACTAGAGAATGGTATTGATACTATTAAAGATGGTGTAGAAAGACTAATAAGTTTAAACCCAGATAATATTAAAATAATATCAAAAGTTAAATAGCATAGTTAACATCAATGTACCCTACTTTCTTTTGTTTGTGGTAGGTGTTGGTGAAGTCTGTATTACTAGGCATACCTCTTTCCTCCCAACCAAAGTCATACTCATCTCTGTATAACTTACTTACATTAAAGATATATACATCTTGTGGGGTTGACACACAATAGAGGAAGTCTTTACCTTGTTTGTCTGCCTCTTCTTTGACTGCTCTTAGTTTATCATACTCGATTAGTTGAGTGTCATAATGAGTACGTCTACACTTTAACTCAGCCAGGTATTCATCTGACTCAGCATCCCATCTACAATACTGGTCTTTCTCTGTACCTTTAAGATTAAGATTCTTTGTATTCAGTAATTCAAGTAATTCACTCTGTGTCATCTAAATCCCCCTTTAATTCTACGACTGCATAGTTGTCGTCTTTGATACCACCAAACTTTGTGTGTATCTGTGTAACATAATTATAATGGTCATCTTCTACTACACCTGACTCAACTAAAGCATCCATAAGAAACTTGTGCATTGGGAATGTGTAGTTATCTAAGTCTTTCTTTCTGTTTCCTTTAAAGTAGATTGTATAGTATACCTTAAGTGTTTTAAATCTAGGTAAACTCTCAGCCCACTCTTTGACAACTCCGTGGTATGCTTGCTTAGTATTGTTCTTAGCAATGAAGTGCATAGGAAAGAAGTTGTTAAGACTTACAAGGATATCTCTTTTCTTTTCACCCCTACCTTTCTTGAATGTAGGTAGAGGTAGTATTGCTTTATATTGCATTCTTATCAAACAATTCAAATGATATATTACCAGAGAAAGACCTACGCTCTTGCTTCTTATCTTTGAATGGATATACTGCGTGACCAAGATAGGCAGGGAACATTAATAGTTTACCTACCTCTGGTTTAAATATTCTTTGGTATCCAGAGAATGGTGTGTATCCACCATAAGCAAATAGAATATCCCCAGATTGAAACTTCTTGTTCTTAATATATCTGTGTTTCTCTTTCTCATACTCTTTAGTTAAGTCTGGTACTTTAGTATAGAACACAAACGATACATCACCACTGTGCATATGTAATGGATTATAATCTCCACCATACTGTGAGACAGACCAGAATTGTCCTATATTAACTTTCTTAACATTAGGTGGGTTGACATATGAGTGGTCAATTAAATCCTTAAGATACCCCATTAGTTCTTCCATCAACGTATTGTCTTGATTAAGGAAGTCGTGTACGTCAGTCTCTTGAGTTATATCTCCAGCAAGATGTGGGCCATTGTCTTGGTCTTTAATCTTCTGTTTGTCTTTGTTTAGGTTGTCAAGATATTTATTTATCTTGTCTACATTTTCCATAGATATCCAACCCTCTAGTATGGGTGGAGAAAATGGTGTGTGTATCTTAGTGCTTTGTGTCATCGTCATCATCCCCAAATAGTTCATACTGATAATGAAGACCATCATTACCATTCTGACCTATAATATCCATACGCTCATCATCAATCTCTAAGAGTTGCGTGTAGTATCTTTCAATAGCAACGTTTTTAATTGCTTCAACGAGTTGGTTATATTTCTCTTCCGCTTCGATTCGTTTCTTTTTCTCTTCTTCATACTTCCTAACCCAAGAGATGTAAGAGTTCTTTTGTAACTCACGCCACGAATCCATTACTGATACCTCTTAAACCAAACTCTTCGACCATTCTTTCTGATGTCGATTGTCTTACAGTATTCAGTAGCACCACGCTTCTCAGCAGACATAACATACATATAACAAGACCATACATCTTTACATATATAAGTACCACCACCCTCTATTCCATCATTCTTTACTACATCCATAGTAATTAAATCTGGTGCAGGGAACTGATACACATTTGGTTTATTCCAATCGTGACTAGCGTGTGCTGCAAATCCCATAGTAACAAACCCTAGTGCAAATCCCACCATAAGACCAGAACCATTATCACAAATCCATTTAGTAATACTACTAAGCATAACTTCCTCCAAATCTCATAGGTATTTCTTTACCTGTTTCATCAACAATAAGTATCTCAGTGTATTCTACTACCTCAGCATCCTTACCTTTACCTGTTTGTGTTCTAACAACTTGTACATCTTTGACAGTATATTTAGTTTTATCTACCATCCCCATTCTCCTTTCATACCAGCAGCTGAGTAATCAGTTACTGTTCCTTCAAAAAAATTCTTGAATGAATCACCAGCGATAATCCACTCAACCCAAGGTAAAGGATTGTCCTTCACCCCATAGTTTGCTTTCAGTCCTAACTGTATTAGTCTTCTGTCTGCTAAATGCCTGATATAATCTTTGACTTCGCCTTCTTCAAGACCCTCGACACTCCCCATTTTGTAAGCAAGACTGATAACCTTGTCTTCCAAGGCAACGGCAGTTCGTACCATTTCATATATTTCCCTCTTCAGTTCATCCGTTACCACTCGTGGATGTTCATTACAAAATTGTCTAAACAACTTAGACATTCCTTCTACGTGCATTGACTCATCACGTATACTCCACTCGACTACCTCACACATACCTTTCATCTTACCGAAGCGTTGGTAGTTAAGTAGCATAGCAAATGCAGAGAACAAAGACATACCTTCATTGATACAAGTCTGTGCTAATGCTTTAGCCAACCCGTGTAATGTAGATGTATCATTGTCCTGCATAAATTCAATCTTGTCTGACATCTGTTTGTATTCAAGGAATGCTGAATACTCACTGTCATCAAAACCTAGCGTGTCATTAAGTAAAGCATAGGCACGTTGGTGTGTACCTTCTCTGTTTGCAAATGACATAATCATATTCCTAATCTCGTGGTTACGAAATTTAGGTAGGTATAAGTCGCAGTAGTTTTGTGCTACCTGTACATCAGACTGAGTGAATAGTCTGAGTATCTGAGTAATGTGGTTCTTCTCCTCTACTGTAATATCACCTCGCTTCCACTGGTCTACATCCTCCTGTAGTTTAACTTCCCATATACCCCAGTGAATCTTCTCGTGCTCTTCCGCTATATCCATCGCCCATTGATAGTTAAATGGTTTATAGGTTAGTGCTGCTTCCATTACCCCTGACAACTCAGACATTCCGTATCCTCTTTAAATGTTTCTAGTTTAATTCTTTCTACCTTCTTACCAATCTGTTCAGCAGTAGCACCACTGTTGGTACGAAGATAGTAAAGACCTTTTAATTTCTTCGCCCACGCTGCGAGATGTACCTTGTTCACGGAGGCCTTCTCGCTACCCGCAGGGAAGAAAAGATTTACGCTTTGACCTTGACATATAAATGGTTGTCTAGTTGAAGCGTGTTCCACTACCCATAACTGGTCTAATTCAAATGCAGTTTTAAATACATCCTTCTCCCAGTCAGATAGATAATCTAAATGTTGGACTGAACCTTCGTGATGTATTATATCAGACCACTGTTCTTCCAACCAATCCTTTTCAAATCCCAATCTTAATCTATGCTCATTCAATACTCTTGCTAGGTATTTATTCTTGACAAGATGAGAACCCACCCTCGTTCTATGTGTGAAAGCATTAGACTTAATAGGTTCAATACTAGCACTAGTGCCACATATAATACTGCTATTGGCATTAGGAGCAATAGCAAGAAGATGACTATTCCTTCTGCCACTTCCTCTACCATCCTCGTATTCTCCACGTACTTTAGCCAGGCGTTTAGTCTCTTCAACTGCTTCTTCCTTTATGTGTTTAAACATTCTTAGATTCTGTCCAGTTGCTTGAGCAGATTCCCAAGGTATGTTCTTTGATTGTAGGTATGAATGAAATCCCATAGCACCTAGACCTAGACTTCTTTCTCTCATTGCAGAGTTAGTTGCTCTCCATAATTCTTCTGGTGCATTCTTAATAAACTCTTCCAGTACATTGTCAAGCATATGAATCAAGTCAGCAACTAATCCTTTGTCTCTCCACTCATCAAACTTTTCAAGATTGACTGAGGATAAGCAACATACTGCTGTCCTATCCGAGCTTGTGGGTAGGTGGATTTCATTACAAAGATTACTTCCTTTAATTGTAAGTCCTCTATCTTTAAGTTCTTTTGGTAAATGTCTATTCGATTCATCTATAAAATTTAAGTAAGGTTCTCCAGTCCTGAAGCGTACCTCTAAGAGTCTTTGCCATAGTTCTCTCGCACTGACTGTATCACGGACTTCACCATTGCTAGGGTCAGTAAGACTCCAAGGAGTATCATTGACAACACAATCCATAAAGGCATCAGTAATATTGACAGCATTATTAATGTTAAAACACTTGCGATTACTATCACCTCCAGTAGGTACTCGGAGATTGATGAACTCGATAATGTCTGGATGACTGATGTCAGTATACGCTGCATAACTTCCCTTCCTTGTTCTTCCTTGTTTATAAGCAGTCATTGCTGAGTCTGCTACTTTAATAAATGGTATTGGCCCTGGTGCTTTATCACTTACTGGTCTTACATCTCCCCAGTGTCCACCAACACCACCACCTTTAACACTCAACCACGCTAGTTCTGATTGATGTTCAATAAGACCATACAAAGTATCACCAACATAACTAAGGAAACAACTAATAGGTAAACCATTTACTTCCTCATCAGGTGCTGGTGCATTAGATAGTATAGGACTACTAAACATAAACCAGTCCTGACTAACTGCATCATACAGTCTTTGTGCTAGACTCATATCTTTATTTGAATATGCGACACAAGCTCTAGCATATGCTTCTTGAGGTGACTTCTCTTTACCTCTAAGATAGTAGTTAGTAACCAGTTCTCTTGCCTGGTCTGACATCTTCTTGTCTCTACTTCTATCTATTGTTATACCTAAGTAATTACTTCTCACGTTTGTTTACCTCAATCTCTACCATCTCTTCACCATTGTCATCATAGTAAGAGAAGTAAGTTAACTCTCCTCTGTTGTGCATTAGTACTGCATCAGTAAGTCCTTCTCTGTATGCTCTCTTATCAACAAAGTATATTACTATTGCACCTATTACAATCCAGACCGCACTAACTAAATGTAATTCATTCATAAAATTCCTCAAATCTTTCTTTCTTATCCCAAAGTTTCTTCTCGAAGGCGTTAAGTATATCTTCAGGTTCTATCTCTAGTTCATCACATAATAGACACACATCATAGTTCTGTGCTAACCTTTCCTTAAGTTCTTCGAGAGTAATCATTAGAAGTTTCCTTGTATTGAATCCACGTAGTAAGTAGTAAAACCACTAGGTGTTGTTTTCTTTTGTAGTGCATTGTCGAAACAAATATCTTTGTACCCACAGAATGCACACATCATATCAAGAACAACCTGACCCTTGCCATTTGTTTTAGTAGCACCTGCAATACGCATAGGTGGATTGTCTGATTCCATTTTCTTCTTGAGGTCAATAACATATGTGTCAATATCTTTCTCAAGTTCTTGCTTGCATAGTTTAAGTTCAGAATTATTTTTGTTGAGGGCCAGGAAATATCCTACCTCTTTGTCTTCTGTCTTACCATATGCAGATAGTTGTTTGATGTACCCGAATGAATCATCTTTGATACCATCATCTGTAAATTTCTTTTCATATGACCACTTGCTTGCAGTCTTAACATCAACTAACTCACCATCGATGTGGCAATCTTGTGAACCATTGATACCTTCAAGTGTATGCTTCTCTTGTTTGCCTGTCACCTTATGACCTGATAGTTCTACTAGTCCAAGTAATAGTGCTTCCATTACGTGACCAGTTAAGAATGTAAGATAGACTCTACCTTCAATCTCTTCAGCATCAAACCCTTTACATTGATACCACTGGGCTCTCTCACATCTACCAATACCTGACATACGTAGGTGTGTTTGTTTCTCTCTAGGTGTGAGTGCATCTACTACTGCTGCACTAACATCCTTACCTATAGAATCAGCAATCTTTTGTAGGTCGCCATCATATTCTTGAGTGTGCATCATATTGTACACATCACTAACTAGTGTGTTAATTGTTTTCATTGTTTACCTCTTGGATTAATTTGTTTAGATACCAACTTGCTTTTTGCAAATCTTCTAAACCATTCTTCATTTTATAACGTGATATATATTTTACCACATTCCCTTCTAAATAATTCATTTTTTGGTCAAGAATATATTCGATTGTTTCTATCGACCCCTGTTGATAATGTTTTGGATTAATGTTGTCCATATTCTAAGTCCTCTATATGTTTATATTTTTCTAATAGTTCTTCTAATTCTTCTTTTGTTAGTCCGTAGTAATCAAGGTCGTCTGTCATACTATAAAGATAATACGTGTAATCTTCTTCTGTTTTAATGCGTCTCATTCCAGTTACGACCTATTTTATATTCACCATCGATTGGACATTTAAGTTTGTAGTAGTTGGTAGTCTCTCTCATTGCATCTACTATACACTTACCTATTTCATCTGCGTGTTGCTCATCACATTCAACTTGTATCTCATCGTGTATTACTCCGAGTTGTTTAAATGGTAGTGTGCAGGTGTTATGAAAGATAACCCAGGCACGCTTCGCTATGATTGCACCAGCAGACTGAAGTAGAAAATTAAGTGCGGAGTGCTCAGACCTAACAGGAATATGCCTACCATCTAAACCTCTGATGTATCCGCGTTTGCTAGCTCGTTCAACCCTTGTTCGTAGAGTTTTAAGTGCTGGCGTATTAGATAAGAACTTGCCTTTAAGTTTTCTACCATCTGCTTTTGTTCCTCCGACAATACTTCCGACCTTCTCATCACCCGCTCCGTACAAGAAAGCGTAAATGAATGTCTTCGCCTGATTTCTTGATTGAAGTCCTGCAGCCATTTGATTTGCTGTGTGTATATCTCCGTGTAATATTTCATTAGTGTACTCCTCATCATTCATATAATGTGCCAAACATCTTAACTCTAATCCAGATAGGTCAGCACCTACTAGTACCTTCCCACTGTGTACAGTGAATAGACTTCTCATCTCACTACCAAACTCTTTACCACTAGCAGTAACCTGCTGCAAGTTGGGGTTAGATGATGACATCCTACTAGTAACTGTACCTATCGTGTGTACTCTGGAATGTATAGAGTTAGTATCTCTGTTGTATTCTTCTAACCAACTATCTAACTGACTACGTCTCTTCTGTAGCATTAGATACCTAGCAATTAACTCTGCTTCAGGTATGTCAACACCATCAAGTGTACCCTCATCTATCTTTGGTTTACCTGTAGGTGTGAACTCAGTTGGTTGCCAACCAGCCGCAACTAATACATTGCCGATATGTTGTCTGCTGTTGAGATTAAATGGTACGTCAGACCAATAACCATAAACACCATCATCGTTTTCAAAACAACCCAAGTCCATTTCTTTTTGGTATGCCAGTGTTGGACTTCCATCTTTACGGAACTTACTTTTAACGGGGTTTTTCGGTATCCAAACTGTAGCATACCTAAATGTGTTGTGAACTTCGTCTTCCACTTTCTTAAGTTCTTCATTGATATCATACAATACTCCTACTGCTTTCTTAAAGTCAAAGTACCAACCATAATTCTCTTGCTCAGTACAATGCTTTTTAGTTTCATATTCTAACTTGAGTGCATCTTCACTCAGTGTATCTTTAAGTTTGTTATATATTTTAGTGGTTATCTCCACATCTCGTATACAATACTTTAACATTGCCTTGCTATAACAAGACCAGTCTTCGTGGTCTCCCTTGGCATAACCAAACCTCTCACCCCAAGACCTAAGACTATGTCCACCTTCTATTGATGGGTCAGATAGTTGACTCATTATCATAGTGTCTTCTATGTTTATTCCGCTGAAGTCTACGCCTAATAGTTTAGTGAGTACAGGTACATCAAATGAAATACCATTATGAAATACTAAAGTATCTACATTGTCTAGCCAGGATATGAAGTCAGAGATTATGCTAGGTGTAAATGTAATTACTTCTTCTGTCTCTACATTCTGAGCAACGATACACCATATCTTGGTAGCATCAAAACCATCTGTTTCTATATCACAACTAAAAATCATAGTCATTATCTTCCTTACTCATAGGGTTCTCACCCTTCTTTAATCTACCAGTAATAGAATCAAAGTATGCCCAACCACCTTCACCAGTCTGACCAGTACGTCTGAGTTTAGGTACTCGTATACGTATACTGTTTCTCTCTACTGGATTCTCTGCTAACTTGTCACGACTGAATAGTATATTGTTATGACAAGCTTGAGGTATAGCACCACTACCTTTAACATCATACTCACTAATCTTATGTGGATGTGAACCATCATCTGGTTTACGAGTATGAGTAGAAAGAATTATACACGCCTTAGTTTCTTTACATATTTTAATAAACCTATCCATCACCTCTTCAATATTCTCATTGGATAGATTCTTGATAGCAGTATGTAGTGGGTCTATTAATATAACAGTACAACCTAGACTCTTAATGAAGTATCTTATCTTGGAAAACATCTCATCAATATCTATGCTGCCACCACCATCATCATATAGTTGTATGCGTGTACCAAATCCTACATCCAAAGCATCTTCCATTACACTATCAACATCGATGTCACCTGGCTTAAGTAACTGTAAGTTCTCTTGCCTATGTACTGACACTACCTTACGTATTGTCTCATCAATATTATCCTCTACCATAAAGCAAC
>Ga0208019_1000184_pt1 | contig 34817 bp, 38 predicted proteins | sample CB_VirMetaG_5_FD_184540 | JGI IMG/M metagenome (GOLD analysis project Ga0208019, IMG submission 184540) | Freshwater to marine saline gradient viral communities from Chesapeake Bay - CB_1508_1D Viral MetaG (SPAdes) (version 4) | ecosystem: Environmental > Aquatic > Marine > Coastal | place: USA... | reverse complement strand
TTGACTCGACGGTGACTTGTCCGTTCAGCGTGATGCTTTGGCCGACGAGCAGGTAAGCGTTGGTGTCGGCTTGATCGACTTGAATGACGAGCTCACCGAGACCCCAGTTCGTCACGCGGATGTACTCGCCGTTGTTTGTCACGCTTGGGAGCGTCATCGTCTTGGTCGAGCCTGTCGCTGTGCCGATGATGTAATGCTTACCGCTCTCAAGCGTCAGCGCGTCGGCGTCGGTGATGAATGAGGCGCTGTTGATGAACGACGTGGGGGCGTTGCTCAGGTCAGCGTAGTCGCCGCTCGTCGCCACAGTCGCAAGGTCGCTTGAGAGGACGATCTCCGCTGAGTCGGCTGTGAGCGCCGTTGTGCCACCACCAGCGACGAGACGGCCACTAGTGCCGTCAATCGACACGTCGAGCTGACTAGCGCCGACCTTGAGCGCGTTGAGGTAGGCGTCTTTGGCGCGAGCGCTCGCTGATCCAATGTCGCGTGTGCTGTTGCCGTCTGGGAGGAACGCGCCGCTCGTCGCGTTGAGTGACCATTGACCAGCGCTGAAGCCTGCCGAGCCGTCGCTCACTTGGATCACACCCTCTGCACCTGCGGCGGTCGTGCTCAACGCACTCAGCTCGGTGGCGACGAAGGCTGTGGTCGCGATCTGCGTTGTGTTCGTGCCTTGAGCCGCTGTGGGCGCTGTCGGCGTACCGGTCAGAGCAGGTGAGGCGATGTTCGCTTTGAGGGCGAGCCCAGACGCGACGAAGGCTGTGGTCGCGATCTGCGTTGTGTTCGTACCGAGAGACGCTGTGGGCGCTGTCGGCGTACCGGTCAGAGCAGGCGAGGCGATGTTCGCTTTGAGGGCGAGCTCAGCGTCAAGCGCCTCATCTGCATCTTTGAGCGACGTCGCGGTGTCGAGGTAGTTGGTCGCGCCGTTGGCGAGATACGAGCCATCTTCCTCAAGACCGGCGCCTGTGATGATCGACGCGCTGACAAGCGACTTGCCTTGTAGGCTCGTGTCGATGCCTGCGAGGTGAGAGTCGAGATCAGCCGCCGCCGCTGTGTAGCCGACCGCCGTGTGCGCTGTGTCGATGTCTGCGCCACCAAGCGTCACGTCACCGCCAACAGGGGAGACGCCGTTCACTGAGCTCACGCTCGTCGTGCCGAGGGGAGACACGACGAACTTTGATGAGGTCGCGTCATAGACGAGTGCGTCGCCATCGGCCACACCAGTTAGATCAACGTCGCCAAGACTGCTGAGTGACTCGACGCTCAAGAACAGATAATCGACGCGCTCGGTGACACCAGAGACAAAGGTGATCTTACGGTGGAGCGCGACGCCTGTCTGCTTCGGTACAACGAACGACGTGACACCTGCACCGAGTCCTGTCGTCGTGTGATCGAAGTCGTTGAGCGCGTGGAAGTATGTGAGCAGATCAACGCCGTTCACGTTCGCCTCTGTGGTGACGATTGTGAACGTGAGGTCAGCCTGCCCTCGGTTGTAAAAATAGATGTTTGGCGCGAGCTTGTTCACCTCGGTGATCGTCTCGTTTGCCATGTCTGGCAAGGCGACGGTGAACGCTGTCTCGTTGCTCGCTGGTGTATAGTAGATCAGCGAACTCGCCGAGTCGAACGGGGTGATCGCATCGACAGCGAGGTTGTTCTTTATCTCTTGGATCAGCGCCTCGCCGTTCACCGTCGCCATATATTGTGCGATGCCGGTGAGGTGGTCGAGAACAGAAGCGCCGGCGGAAACATATTTACCGGGGTCGAGTGGGCCGGTCTGCCCCACGTCAGCGTCCGACGCGAGACCGCTCGTGGCGATGTCTGCGAGATCGGCGCTGTTCGCCTTGAGGCCGACCGCTGTGTCGAGTCCAGCAAGATGAGCGTCGAGGTCAGCGGACGCCGCTGTGTAGTTGACAGCCGTGTGGGCTGTGTCGATGTCAGCGCCGCCAAGCGTAAGCGCGCCGTCGGTGGGCGTGACCGTATTAACGCTGTTGACCGCGAGGCCGAGCTCCGTGTCGAGCCCTGCGAGGTGCGAGTCGAGATCAGCGGCGCTCGCTGTGTAGTTGACAGCCGTGTGCGCTGTGTCGATGTCAGCGCCGCCGATGGTGATGTTGCCGTCCACAGCGGCGATGTTGTTGACGGTCGCTGTCTCTAAGGTGCCGAGCTTGGTGTCGATGCCTGAGAGGTGCGCCTCAACGTCGGCGCTCGCGCTCGTGTAGTTTGTCGGCGTTGCGGCGACGCTTGCGTCGCTCGCCGCTCCGCTTGTCGCGATGTCTGCGAGATCAGCGCTGTTCGCTTTGTCGGCGAGGCGCGTATCAATACCGGCGAGGTGCGCCTCAACGTCAGCGGTCGCGGCGCTGTACTCGGTGGGCGTCGCGCTCACGCTCGCGTCGCTCGCCGCTCCGCTTGTCGCGATGTCCGCTAGGTCGGCGCTGTTAGCCTTCTCACTGAGGCGTGTGTCAATGCCTGCGAGGTGAGAGTCGAGGTCGGCGGCGCTCGCGGTGTAGTCGCTCGCGGTGTGCGCTGTGTCGATGTCCGCGCCGCCAAGCGTAAGCGCTCCATCGGTGGGCGTGACCGTATTGACGCTGTTGACCGCGAGGCCGACCTCAGTGTCGAGCCCTGCGAGGTGAGCGTCGAGATCAGCGGACGACGCTGTGTAGTTCACTGCGGTGTGCGCTGTCTCGATGTCAGCGCCCCCCACAGTCACATCACCAGAGACAGGCGAGATGCCATTCACTGAGGCGACGTTGTTCGTGCTGAAGTTATCGACGAGGTCGCGTGTCTCTTTGAGCTTCGCGTCGAGCGCCTCATCTGCTCCCTTGAGCGATGAGACAGCGCCGATGTAGTTGGTCGAGACGTTGGCGACGTAAGCGCCGTTCGCCTCAAGACCTGCACCGCCCTGTGTAGCGTCGAGCTCGGTCTGTAGGCCGTTGATGTCGCCCTCTGCGGTCGTGAGGCGACCATCGAGCGCTGTGATGTCGCCTTCGTTGGTTGTCACACGCCCATCAAGCGAGCTGATGTCGCCGTCGTTGCTCGTGATCTGCGTCTGTAGCGCGCCGAGCTCAGTGTCAACACCGCTGAGGTGCGAGTCGAGGTCAGCGGCGCTTGCTGTGTAGTTTGATGCGGTGTGCGCTGTGTCGATGTCAGCGCCACCCACAGTCACGTCACCAGAGACAGGTGAGACGCCGTTCACAGAAGCGACGCTGTTTGCGCCTAGATTGTCCACGATGTCGCGAGTCTCTTTGAGCTTCGCATCAAGCAACGTGTCCGCGTCGGCGAGGTTGGTCGCGCTCGCGATGTAGTTGGCGTCGCCGTCCACGATGTACGCACCACCGCTTGTCAGCCCTGCACCGCTCTGTGTGGTGTTGAGCTCGAACTGAAGGCTCGCGACGCCGTTCGCGTTCAGCTTTACTTGAGCGTCGAGCAACGTGTCAGCCCCACGTAGGCTCGTCGCGCTGGCGATGTAGTTTGCCGACGGTGAGGTGATGTACTGCCCATCAGCCGCAAGACCGGCGCCGCTCTGTGTGGCGTCGAGCTCACTTTGGAGCGAGGCGGTCTCGCTCTCCGTTGTCGCCACTCTGCTACTCAGCGAGCTCAAGCTGTCTCGGTTGATTTTGATTTGATCGTCGAGGATGCTGTCCGCTTGTTTCAGCGTTGTAGCTGTGCTGATGTAGTTTGCGGTGGGGTCTGGCGTATACGAGCCGTTGCTGTTCAAGCCAACGTGACTCTCTATCGTCGCTTGCTCAGTCTGAAGTGCGTTGATCTCGCCCTCAGCGGTCGTGAGGCGACCGTCAATCGAGCTGATGTCACCCTCGTTCACCGTCACACGAGCGGCGAGCGCGTCGTGGTCGGCTTGCGTGACCGCGTTGAGCACGTCGGCGACGGTCAGCTCACGATTGATCCACTCCTCACCTGTGCCGTCGTACACCAAGACCTGTCCATCAGCCTCAGCGCTGATCGCAACGTCGAGAAGATCGGTGAGGACGCTGATCGACTCGCTGTTATCAACCTTCGTGATCGCGTCGTCGTAGTCAGTCTCGCCGCTCGCGATGTCACGAGTCACGACGAGGTGATCTCCAACGGCCCACTCTTGACCGTAAAGCTCTTTTGTGACGTTGGTGTCGGTGGGGTTCAGCTTGACGTTGGTCACGACATAATAGTCGCCCTTTTTCGTCGAGCCGGTGGTGAGGTCTGGGACGCCGATGCCGATGTCATACGCGCCTTTGAACTCCATACCGCCTGTGAGCCCGGCGAGCTCCGCTTGGAGACCTGCCGGTGTGACAGCGATCAGCTCGCTTGTGCCGTTGGCCTCGGCGATCGTCGCCAAACGGACTTTGCCTGCTGTCGTTGTTGTCGCGTCTGGGACTGTTGCGCCTGTGCCGGCGCTCGTAAACAAACGTAAAATCGGCATCTTAGATACCCCTCTCCCAAAGAGTCAGCCTCGCGGTGACCGTCGCGCCGCTTGTGCCTGCCACGACGAGCGCTACAGCGGCGACGAGAGGTGCTTCTTTGCCGGCGATCACAGCGATGTCTGCTTCGGTCGCGGCTTCATAGGCGAGACGATATGTGTCATCGTCGGCCGGTAGAATGTAGACGTCGAACGTCCCCCCATTGAGGCCGCTCACAGTGATCTGCATATTGGCAGGGTAGCTGTCAGGCCGCCAACCTAGCACGGCTGGCGTGAACGAGAGCTCGCCGTCACCGGTACGGCTGAGGGTGACTGTCTTGTATGCGCTCATCGGCGTCTCCTTGTGTCTCTAGTAGCATTGTAAGTGTTGATCATATCACGCGCAAAACTACCACGCATCGCCCTTGCTTAATACATCCACCCAAAAGTCGTCGAGGCCGTCGTTGGGATGCTCCTCGACCGCGCCGTCGCTGTCGACCTCACGCCCCTGTGAGTCGATGTAGCGATGTTGAAAACGCTCAAGCCTCAAGACGCTGTGAGCGATCCACAGACTCATCACCGTGTCGTCGTGCTTCTCACGTCCAAGTCCCCAGAGCTCTTGGATCAGCGGCTCAATGATCTCTCGGTCTCTTGACGTCGCCGTCGGAAAGACCACTTTATCGCGCTCAAAGAGTACGCCGAGCGACGCGACGCCTTCCCAGGGATCAGCCTTCTTTTTTCCTGTGGTGACGTGCCCCACGAGGGGAAGGTCGGTTGTTTGTTGGAGTCCGACGTAGTGGAGCTCGCCGAACGCATTGCGCTCCACAGCGACTGAGCGGACGCGACCACGAAAGCGCTCGAACTCGCTGATCACCGCGCCACGAAGCTCTGAGGCGCTGAGTCCTCTTTTCCTATATAGACCGAGCAGATAGTGATCACCGTTCGCCGGATCACGCGCCCACGTCGTCCCCACCGTGAAGTCCGTGTCGCGCTTCTCTGCATCGGCGGCGCTCTGCACAAGCGAGAAGTCCCAACCTTGCACGATCTCAAGGTTTTTGACGTCCGGGAGCTCGTACAGCGAGAGGTTCGCGCCGCGCTTCTTCGCGCTCTCAAGCCACTCGTATCGGAACGCCGCCGCTGAGTCGTCTTGTACTTGGTTCTGAAACTCACGCGCAAAGAGCTGTGAGCCCATCGAACGACGCTCTCTTAGCAGGTACTTGATCGGCCTCTCCTCCGGCCACAGCACCTGTGAGTCACCCTCAACAGCGACGTCGGTGATGATCTCTCGTCCGTCGCGCTCCTCCATGATGAAGCGGTGCGACGTAGGCCACTTGATGATCGCTGGATCGTCAAGAACGCTCCATGAGGGATCGTTGAGGATGTCGCCGTAGAGGTCGCCGTAGTGCTTGCGAGTACCGATACAGACGATCAGCCCACCTCGTGTGAGCATCGGAAGCACCGTCGCTCTAAACCACCGCTTAGTCTTGTCGCGTTGGCTCGCTGTGTACGTCGTCGTGTCCGACTCAAGGTCATCCGCAAGGATCAGATCAAAGTGAGCACCGGTCACAGCGCCACCAGAGCCGATCGAGGTCAGCGTAGGATCGACGCTCTCAAGCTGACGTGGGACGTACACTTGAGTCTGCGTCCAAGGCGCGTCCTCGCTCTCAAGTGGCGTACACCCGCTCGCCGGATCGCTCGCCCAGTCCTCGATGACTCGCTCTGTTCGTAAGAGCGCCTTGACGCGCCTCATACGCTTCTCCGCCTGTGCCGCGCTCTCACATATCCACAGGATGCGGACGTTTCGATTGAGCAAGATCGCCCTGACCGCATACGTGATCGCCGCCTCAGTTTTTCCATGATCACGAGGGGCGAGTACCAACAAGCGGCCTTTTTCCTTAGTCTCTTTCGCTACTTGCCACGCTTTATCAAAGCGACTAAACCACGTCTTACGATGTTCAGCGAACCTCATTCCGCAGTAGTAAGTGTCGAAAAATACAGGCGAAACAGCGCTCAAAGCACGTCGCTCTTGTGGGCTTGACGCGAGTACGATGCTCATGTACGTTGACCTCCCTTTTCATCTCTCACAGGAGACTAACACGTATGGACATCTGTCTTGTCGTCGTTATGACAATTTATCCGACGCTCCAGCCGTCACAAGTCAATCAGTTTAAGAGCGCTCTCAACGTCTGCGAGCAGGTCGTGCAGACCGCCGAGCGTACCGACAACGAGCACATCGAGCTCCTCGCGCTCGCCGTCGCCGCTGAGGAGACGCGCTTTCGTCACATTCGCCACAAAGGGAGCGGCGCACAAGGGCCGATGCAAGTGCTCCCTAAGTACTGGTGTCCTAAGAAGGGAAAGTGCGACTACATCGAGGCGAGCCTCAAGGCGCTCGACCACTACGTCACCACGTCGCCCTCTGAGAGACGCGCCCTTGAGCGCTACGCCGGCGCCGGCAAGCGCGCTCGCGACTACGCCGAGCGAGTCTTACAACGTCTCAAGACCTACCGCGCCCTCGTCGCCGCCCTCGACGGCTGTTAAGCCTAGAGGGTCAGCTCACACGCGCCACCGGCGCAAGCGACCTCGCCCATGAGCTCGGTGTTGTCGTCCTCCTCGATGATCGCGTCGTAGTCGATCTCGACGTGAGACTCACGAAGCTTGTTCCACAGCTCCCACGCCGCGATCTTCGCCTCTCGGTGTGGATCGGTCTCCTCGATCTCCTGTGGCTCGAAAATACGCTGAAACGGCGCTTGTGGGTAGTCGTAGTCGCCGCTCGCTGAGAGGCACGACACGCCGCCAAACTGCGAGCGGTACATCAAGAGCATCCTCTTAACGTCGTCCCACTCATGCGGATGTACGACGCACGTGTTCGAGACGTTGTGCGTCAGGCCCTCGACGCTCTCTGGGCGCAGTGTACCATTCTTGACCCACCCACCTTGAACGGCGCTCACCCACCGCAAGAAGTCCTCCGCCGTCTCGTTGGTCTTGAGTCGAGCGCCTGGTGGCGTCTCGATCGCAAAGCTCACAGCGTAGTCCGTCCCAAGCGCCGACCACACCGAGTCCTCGACCGCTTGTGGGTTGGCCTCAGCGAACGCTTGCACGATGGGGCTGTTCTTCGGCTGTTGCATACGGCGTAAGAACCGAGGGGCGTGTTCGGCGTGAACGCCACTCGATACACCGAGCAAGACTGCGGCGTTGCCGCTTGGCTTGACGCAAGTCACCCTCGCTGGCGCCTTCTTCAAGCCACATCGCTCAAAGTAGTTGTTTGCGACGTCGGCAGAGTAGGCGCCGAGCGCCGCGAGGAACTTGTCATCACGCGCAAACGGCGACGCCGAGCCCAAGCCGGTCAGCGACACGCCGCACAGGTACTCGCGCTCCAAGATCGCCTTTGTCGCTGTGCCGGCGAGATAGTCATCATCGGTCAGCGTGTAGCTCGCTTGAATGCACCCCAAGATCGTCGCGAGCTCAACCGCCTCGTATGCCTCACGCTTACTAGTCCACGCCGCGACGTTGACCTCTGTCAGATTGCAGAACTGGAACGCTGTCTCGAACGTGTACCCCTTAGCGCGCCACTGATGGCGACGTGAAGGGTCGAGCAGATCGCGGCTGTACTCGTCGACCACCTCCCCCTGTGGGTCGCGGATCAAGAGCGGAACCATGCCGATCTCAACGCAGTTGTGGACGACGACGCCGTTGGCGATAAAGCTCGATGTGTCTGGCTGTGTGAGGTCGTACACCGTCTCCTCCCCCTCTGAGATCAGCGACACGAAGCGAGCGATCCCCCCACCCTCAACATGGACGACTGAGCGCTCGTTGAGGTTGCTCGCCGCGACCCACCCTTCCGTCGTCATCACCTGGTGGTCAGCGGTCAGACGCACACTGTGTCCGCTGTCAAGCGTCAAGCGGAACACCTCAGCGCGCTCACGTGTCACGAACGCGCCCTCGTCGGTTGTCCACGCTGAGCGCCCCTTACCAAAGCGAGCGTCGATCGCGATCTCTCGTCGCTCACCGACAAAAGAGTCGATGCGCGCTGTCGTGCCGTCTGCCATCGTGACGAGCGTGTCGCCTGTGACGCAAGGGTTGTAGGCGACCTCGGTGGACTCACACCAGATGGTCGCCGGCTCGCCGTAAGCTCGCGTTTTCTCGAAGATCGCCTCAAAGTACTGCGTCGCCTTTGGGTCGCTACGCTCGATCATCGCGGAGATGTTAGCGCGAGCGCGATATGGGTGCGTCGCCCACCATTGATCGACGCTCTTATACGCGATCATGTCCTCGTCGTCCGGCGAGAACATACACAGGAGCGCTGATCGACGTACACCGCCGGCGCGCACACAGTCAGCCGCGATACACATGAGGTCGCTCGCGTCGCAAGGGCGCAGAGGCTGACCAACGCGAGAACGCAAGAGACGCTCGGCCTCACTCAACATCACCCTCAACGGATATGGCCCAGGCGCTTTGCCACCGCACGATGAGATCGCCGCTCCCTCCGGACGGATGAGCTCAAAGCTGAATGAGGGGAGCTGATCGCTGAGCCCAAAGTACGCCGAGACGAGCGCGTCGAGCGCGTCGCACCACCCCTCGATCGTGTCCTCGATGATATACGTGCTCTGTGGCATCTTTGAGAGCGCCGGGGCGCTGATCACGTTGGGGAGCTGTGCGACGTGGTGGCGCTGGACGCTATAGCCCACACCGGCGCCACAGAGAAGCAGGTACAGCGCTTGAGAAAAGCGTTTAGTATCATCGACATAGCACGACGTGCAGTTGTAGCTTCGTGGGTGCTTGTCGAGGATCGCGTGACCGCCGAACTGGAGGGAGCGCTGTGAGCCCAAGATGCGGCGCTCTTTGTACGCTTGCTCGATGAGCCCAAGCTCCTCTGAGAGACCATCAGCGAGCTCCCCAAGATGCTCTCGGTGCATCGCCATCACGCGCTCGACGCTCTCGCCCCAGTTTTCACGGCGCTTCTTTGTGGCGTCGTATCGTGCGTATGACTGTTTGAAGTTGAGGGCGCCCATCGCCTCTCGTTGTGGGTCTGTGTGCTTTGTCGTCATCGGTGAAACCATGCTCTGGCGGTGTGTGGGTAGAGGGCGAGCAACGTAGATCGGATCGCTTGTGCGGCCTCGACGATCTCCGGCTGTGCGCCTTCGTGGGTACGGAGCTCAATAAACTTGAGCCAATTCAACAAGTTAGCTGTGACGATGAACTCGGTGTACATCGACTGAGGGAGCACTGCGCGAGCCTGTTCACGGCACACGCCAGCGTCGATCAGCGCCTCATACGCTCTCAGCGCGTTCATCTGCGACGCCTCATAGATCGCTGAGGCGTTGGTGTTCTCACAGACACCCTCGCTCGCTTGTCGGTTGCTCTCAGCTTGCTTGCGTAAGGTGCTCGGTGTCCACAGCTCGATGTTCACCGAGGTGTATCTACGCGAGATTTCATTGAAACTCTGTGTACGGTGTCTCATCCACTGGCGAGCGACGAACAGCGGAACTTTCACGCGAAAGGTCACTGAGCAGTGTTCAAAGGGGCTCGTGTGGTTGTGCTCGGCGAGATAGTTGAGCAGTTTAACGTCCTTGGCGTCGAGCTTCTTACGCTCCGCGCCGAACGATACTCGCGCCGCGTTCACGGCGCTCAAGTCGTCGCCGCTGTGGTGAACGAGGGTCACGTGTCCTATGCCGTCGCCGTAGAGAGCGACAGCGCTTGGTCTGTGCATCGTGTCTCCTGTCTAGGGTGTGTCAGTCTACGTCGAGCTCATCATCATCGAGCTCATACGCGCCTCGTGGGGGGAGGCTCTCAAGATAACAGCGCGCCTTATGTTGCGCTGTAGGGAGTACGCTGAGGAAGTCTGGGCGACCTAGCGCGTCGACAGGACATTGCGCGCCCTGTGTGGCGAGGTCGGTGCGGTTCAGCGATCTCTTTTTATGGTGTGTCCACGCCGCATAGTCAAGCAAGAACCACTCGTGTTCAAGCCTCACAAGCACGAGCGCGAGGTGACCCCACTCGGCACAGCGTCTCAGCGCGAGCGACTGAGCGTCGCCCACAGCGGCCAACGGTACACGAGCGGCCTTACGACTCTTGACCTCGATGAGCCCGGCTCGCCCATCGCGCAACCACAGCTCAAAGTCCGGCCCACTTGAGCCGATGTTCACTGCCTTGAATGTACCGCCCTTCATCACACGACCGATGCGCCTGTACGGCTCATAGCGCTTTCGTAGGTGCGCCCTCCCTGCGCGCTCATACTCTTGAGCGATCGACTCGACGAGCGCCTCTGCGTCGGCGCCGGTGCGCTGTGCCTCTCTGCTCGCGTCCTTCGCTTTTTGCTCCGCTTCGCTGAGGCGACGTTGCCTAAGATACGGCTTCTCAGCGGCTCGGCGCGTCGGTTTGTGCGTGTTCCAGCCCACAAGACCCCCTCTGTGGTGTGTTAGTGCTTACAGCGTACACCGAGGAGCGTATCACATGAGCACACACAGACAGACACAGATCACACCCAAACACCCCCTCATCGCCATTGAAGGCGGTATCGGCGCAGGTAAAAGCACGTTGGGGCGATGGATCAGACGCAACACAAGCGGACATTATGTCGACGAGTATATGTCGCCCATGCTCCCCTCGTACTTTGTCGACCCTCACCGATACGCCCTCGCTGTACAAGTGGACTCGATCGTCCAACGCACCAGGCTCCTCAAGGCCGCTCACGACGTCCGACACGTCGGCCCCATCTGGCTCGACCGCTCGATCTACGGCGACCTCGCGTTCGCGAGAGCCAACCATGCTGTTGGTCGCCTCGACGCTCACGAGTACAGCGTGTTCGTCGAGCTCTATGACGTGCTCACCGAGACGCTCGCGCCGCCGACAGACGTGCTCTGGCTCAACACCTCGCTCGACGTCTGCGCCGAACGTCGCGCCAAGCGATCAAGAAGCGGTGAAGCGCTGAGCACCGACCACGAGTACACCGAGGCGCTTGAGGCGGCGTACATCGACGTCCTCGCTGACGCGAGCTCTCACGGCGTCACCGTTCATCATGTCGATTGGAGCGTCGATCTTAGCGGCGCCGGTGCATATCACAGCGCCGCCGATCAGCTCGTCACTCGTATTATTGAACATGGTGGTGGTCACTAAGTCGCTGAAACATAAGGCGCTTTTAGGTCTTTTGTTAGTTTTGTTAAATAGTGTCTTGACAGCTTGAAAGGTTGTCTCTATGCTCATCGGTGAAGCGAGCCTCCCCCCTTTGAGGCTCGCCCTTACACTGACACAGGAGACAACGATGGGACACCCTCGTCACCTCAAGTATGCAAACTGCGACGACGCACAGCGCCACATGGAGAGCTGGTGCCACCTCCACTTTGACTCGACGCTCCGTGAGCCCATGCTCTACGTCGTCGACGACTCTTTTGATCACGCTTTCGGTGTTGAGCATCGTGAGCACATCGAGTGCTCAGAGCACATCTACGACGGCGCGTCGGTCGTTTACACCATCTTCAGCGTCGAGCGCGGCGCGTCCATTCCTACGCCGCCTCGTGAGGTCGAGTACCGCGTCACGTGGCACAACGACACCGACCCAGACCGCCACATCGCCGCCTTGCCTGCCTCCGTTGACCTTTGGTGTCACATGGAGCTCACCGACTTTGACGCTCGCCTCGTGGGGAGCGCCGTGCTTGTTCACGCTCGCTACTCGTACTCATACAGCTTTGAGCCTGTGCTCGCCGACTCAGAGGAGCTCTGATCATGTCTCGCCCTTCACCTATCCGATACGACGACTCACTTGAGCTTCGCCCCAACGTCACTCAGTACGACCTCCCGGCGTACGACCCCCAAAGCGACATCGGCACGGCTGAGTACCACATCACAACGATCACCGAGGTCGAGCTCAAGGCTTGTGAGGCTGTTGACGCTGTCGAGCTGGTCGCCGAGGGCGTCTCGCCCTTCACGCTCACAAAGCTCGCTGTGCGCGCTGTTGCGTCGCTCATCCGTATCACCACACGCTAAGGAAGCTACGATGCCATACTACACACCGACAAAACCCAACATCGCCGCCCTCCTGCGTGGAAATGGGCGCGGACTCGCCCTAGACGGCCTCACGACCGCACACATCGAGGGCGCAAACTTGACAGGTGCCGATCTGCGCAAGGTCAGTCTCATCGACGCAAAGCTCGCTGGTGTTGATCTCAGTGGGGCAAACCTCACCGGCGCCAACATCAGCGACGCAGACTTGACAGGCGCCAACTTGACCGGCGCCAACTTGATCGGCGCCAACCTCATCCGCACGAAGCTCACAGGCGCGGTGCTCACAGGCGCCAAGCTCTACGCCGCAAACCTCAACGACGCCAACTTGACAGGCGCCAACCTCAACGACGCCGACCTCAGCGCGCCCATGATCGGTGACACACCTCCGCCTGCGGAGGTCACGTACACCGGACACGGTCAGAAGGTCACGCTGAAGCTCCCCTCGTGGGAGCACGTCTCAAAGCACGGTGTACACGTTGTCCCCCACGAGCTCCGTTCTACCCTGGCGTCTCGTATCATCCAGGTAGGGCGCGCTGAGGTCGCCATCCTCGCCAACGGCGCGGCGCTAGAGCGCGATGAGAGGCGAGTAGCGCGCATCGAGCGTAAGGCCTACGCCGCTGAGAACGCGCACTACACCGCCGCCTCGGCGCTCAACGCACACCTCGCCCACGCCGGGCTGACCTCGCACAGATACCCAGACGGCGAGCTGTGTGACCTCCTCGCTGACTGGGCCGACTCCATCGACAACGACTAAACGCCGCTCACAACGAGCGACACAACGTGGAGGGGCATACGTCACCACCCCACAGCGAACACACATGACACCCCAAGACATCTACGAAGCAAAGAAGCTCGCTCGGCTCAACGAGCTGAGCCTCAAGTACTCCGGGCGACCCTACCTCGCGCCAGGCGAGCCAAAGGTCAAAGCACCCAAAGCGCCTAGCGCCACAACGTCAAAGCGCTCAACGCTCACAAAGGAACAAAGGAAGGCGCGCAAAGACCGAGCCGTTGAGCTCTTGAGAGAAGGTGAGCTGACACAACGTGAGATCGCTGAGGAGATCGGCGTCACACAGACCACCGTCTGCGCGTGGGCGCATGAGGTCGGCGTCAAGAAGCGAAGGTTCCCAAAGCAACGCTGGAGCGAGCGAAGCAGACAGCGTCAGAGTGAGCGGATGCGCGCCATACAAGCGCCATCAAAGGAGCGCGTACAACGCTTCACCGAGCTCTATGAGGCCGGCGCTTACGTTGCAGACATCGCCAACGAGCTCGGTATTGCGAGGGGCACCGTTTACGATTGGGTCCAGCGCTACAAGCCCAACAAGCAAGCAAGGTACAAGACCGCCAATAAGCAATGCGTCAAGAAAAGCACCGTCACCTACGAGACCGACGTGCGTGTGCGCCGCGTCGTTGAGCTCTATGAGGCAGGCGTACACCACCTACAGATCAGCGCCGAGGTCGGTGTCAGCACACCCAGAGTGTACCAATGGGCTCGACGATACGCCGACCACACCAAGCGCGAACAGACCAAAGAGCGACGCGTCAGCGAAGCGCTCACGCTATACAAGCAAGGCACGTCCGCAAAAGACGTCGCCACCCTGTTCGGTGTTTCAGAGTCCACGATCTATCTCTGGGCGCAACGTGAGCAAGCCAAAGCCGAACAACGTAAAGAGCGCTGAACACCCCTAGCGTGTATCATGTACCCTAGCTCGACGCTCGACGATCTAGGAGACACGATGACGCCGGATCAGATCACACACCCTCAGCCGTCCATTGACTCGCTCGCCCAGGTCGCTCAACAGATCGGATCGTGGGCCGTTGTCGCTTGTGTCGCCCTGTTCGTCGCCTACAAGTTGGGAGTCGCCTACATCGAGCTGCTCAAGGAGCGCGACAAAGACACCAACGAGCGCGTCAAGAAGCTCGAGGACGCCCTCGCGACGCTCCAAAAGGATCAGCGGCAGGACACCGAGCTGATGAACAACGCTCACAAGCTCCTCAAGATCGACGTGGAGCGCGCACACGCCCTCATCGACAAGCTCGATGAGCGTTGTGACGAGATGGAGCGCGATCTCAAAAAACTCGGTCACTGACGAAAGACTTTCATCGTTTCGCGTGTTCTATAGGGCGACCTCACTGAGCATCATCGAGTCGTTGTTCGCCGACACACTCCATCACGCCGCTCTCGTGAGGTCTTTTTCGTTGAGGCGCTGAGGCGCTGAGGCGCTGGGGGCGTTGGCACGAACGCAGAAAAGCACAAGACCCCAAAACCTCTCTCAAGCTTGCCGGCAACAGAAGAGGAGAAGGGGCCGAGAGTGGGCTCCACAAGAGCGCACAGTCACCTTGTCTCATACGATCAGCGAGCTGTCAAGCGCAGTCTCCTACAACGGCGCACCATAGAGGATACGTCGCGCTGTTGCGTACCCAATATGTACAGGTCGATGAGACGCTGTTGCGTTGTGCCGGTGTGGCGCTGTGCCGGTGTGACGTTGAGGCGCTAGGGGCTCAAAAGCAGAGAAGATCATGCGCTCTACGTCCCTTTCCTCGCGTGTGTGCGCGTGAGCCCCACCGAACCAGGCTCGATGAGCGGCGCTGTGACGTCGAGGCGCTGTGACGTTGAGGGAGCTCCCCTCGATGATCGATGAGCGACGCTGTGCCTGGTGAGGCCGGGGTCACTGTGCGACGTGAGCCGCGCTCGATGATCGACGTGGCACCGAGGGAGCTCCCCTCGTCGATCACCGGTCAGCGTGAGGCGCTCTGGCGTTGCTCGCCGATCAGCGTGACTTGGGGGGCCGTTTCGCGATTTTCGCTGTTTGGTGACAGATGAAACGGCTAACTACATGCTAACTACATACTAACTACATGACTAACTACATGCTTTTTCCTCTTGTTTTTCAGAACCTTACATGGATCATGTAGTTTATGTAGTTAAAATCGAAGTCCACAGCTCTAGCTTCTCTCACATCTCTCACATCTCTCACATCTCTCATATATTGGCGAGCGACCCTCGATCTAACTACATAAACTACATGTACACGCCAACCTCGCGTTGTTGCTACGTTTTTCGTTATGTAGTTGGGCATGTAGTTATGTATGTAGTTAGCTTTTCGCGCCGTTCAACTACACCAACACCTCCCTCGCGCTGTGTTAAGATCAGCGAGACAACGTCCAGAGAGAGGAGCGATGATGAGCACGAAAGAGGAGAAGCAACGTGAGGTCGAGCAACGAGTCCGCGAACAACTACCGCCGCTCGACGTGGGGCAGTTCGCCGGCGTGACCGAGCCACGCCCCAAAGAGATCGAGCGAGCGCTACGTGTGGCTGAGCGCGTGGTGTTCGGTGCGACGTTGAAGGACGCGGCGCTGATCGAGGGTGCGCGCTGGCCGTTCTTCGACAAGGCGCTCAAGCGTTATCGAGCGAGCGAGCGAGCGTTGGAGGGCGAGGGTGAGCGAGCGAGCGACGTGATCGGTGAGTCGACGTGGACGTGGGCGCTCGGCTATACGCTCGACCGAGCGATGGCGATGTGTCGCGTCCGGTGGCAGTTGCTCGCCGAGGCTGGTGGCAAGGGGAGCTCGACGGCGCTGTGGATGCTTGAGCGACGTGGGGGGCGCTCCTATCTGCCGGCGGTGCGACGTGAGCAGGTGACGACGACAGCGACCTCGACGCAGACCAACGTGACGCTGAGCCTGGAGGCGTCGCTCGCGGACACACAAGCGCGACTAGGCTTCGACGAGTCGCACCTCGCTCAGCTCGGTGAGTGGCTGTCGCGCTCGCAAACAGCGGCTCAACGTGGGGAGGCCCTACCGCCCCCACCGAGCCAGCGTGAGCTCGACGTGATCGACGTGACACCGAGAGGCGGTGACGAGTGAGGCGCTTGATCGGTGGCGCTGAGGGCGCGTTGTACAACCCAGAGCGCGGTGAGCTGACGTGGGCGCCCTCGACCGAGAGGCGACGTGAGGGTGTGGTGACGACGTGGGCTCGCGCCGCTCGCGTCTATGAGGCGCGCTTACGCTGTGGGCGACCTCACGTCGAGGGGCTCGGTCTGCCGGCGTCACTCGCGACGTCACCTCACCTGCTCGTCGAGGCGGCGCACATCCTAGAGCGCCTCAGCCGACTAGAGGCGCGCTACCAGGTGACGTTCTACGCTCGCCCCATCGAGAGGGCGCTACGACGTGGGGAGCTCGATGAGCAGGTGAGGCGCGCCTACTCATATTCGTTGATCTACCTCCCCACGTCGCAGAGCTGGACGCCGTGCTATGAGGGCGAGCCTACGAGGTGGCAGTGGACAGCGGTTCCGCGACCGAAACGAAAGAGCGTCCCCACATCGTGACGACGTGAGGGCGCTCGCTTGTCAGCTCGCTTGGTGTCTGTGTCGTTGTGTCGGTGTGTGCGATCAGCCGCGCAGACGAACGAGCACGATGTCGCTCACACCGTTCTCGCCCTCGATGGCGCCGTTCTCGATGGCGCGCACAAGCGCCTCGTGCGCCTCGTCGTCGTAGTCGTTGATCTCCATGATCGCCTCGCCTGTGAGGGGCTCACCACCGTTGACGCTGAACAGGCTCGTCTCGATGAACGCGCTGAGGGAGATGTTCGAGGGGAGCGTCGCGCCATCGAGCGCCTCAACGCCGGCAAGGTCGCTCGCGTCGATCTCGGTGTGAGAGAGGTCAGCGCCACGCAGATCAGCGCCAGCGAGCTTCGCGCCACCGATGCGAGCGCTACGCAGATCAGCGCCACGAAGGCTCACGAAGCGGAGGTCAGCGCCGAACAGCTTGGCGCTCTGGAGGTTTGCGCCGGTGAGGTCAGCGTTGTCGAAGTCGCAGTGAGCGAGGCTTGCCCCGGTGAGGTTGGCGCCGCGAAGGTCAGAGCCGGCGAAGCTCATGTGATCGGCGTCGATGTACGAGAGGTCAGCGCCAGCGAAGTCGCGGAGCATGAGGTTGGTGTCGATGTCGATGTTGCCGAAGTCGATGTCGCTGTGATCGGTCTTGAGGTTGCTCATGTCTGTCTCCTGTGTAGCGCCGAAGGGGGAGGCGCTGTGTCGTTGTGTCGGTGTGGGTGTGCCGGTCTTAGTTGGCGAAGGTGTAGCGAGTGACAGCGCCGTCAACGGTGCGGCGATAGAATGTGGTTGTGTCTGCGTCTGAGGTGACGTAGATCGCATCACCTGTCGAGGGGTGTGAGACGTAGGGGAGATCACTGTGGTCATCGACCTTTGCGAGATCGAGGTACTTACCAGCGTTAAAGAGATCGTTCATCACAGTCACGATGTTATCGTACCTAGTGGTCTCGGCGGCCTCGGTGGACTCGGTGGACTCGGTGGTCTCGGTGGACTCGGTGGACTCGGTGGTCTCGGCCTCGGTGGACTCGGTGGTCTCGGTGGCCTCGGCCTCGATCTTACGCGCCTCTCGCACAACGCCCCACTTGCCACTCTCGGTCGTGCCGTACACAGCAGGGATGACGCCGTTGGGCTCGGTGTTCAGAGGGAGAACGACGTAGCGGTCGTGAACCTTGCCTGCTTTGTGCGCCAGCTTCTCGGAGCCGTGAAGCGACATAACGCTGTAGCATGGACGATGAGCGGAGGGGGGGATGGCGACGCAGTGAGTGAAACGCCTTGAGCGCTCCTCTCTAGCGATGAGCTTTCCGGTCTCTGGGCTATACGCGGTGTAAGTCGTCATGTCTGTCTCCTGTGTAGCGCCGAAGGGGGAGGCGCTGTGTCGTTGTGTCGGTGGCGCTCTGTACGCCAGCCTTGATCAACGTGTAGCGACCCCTACCAACCTCGTCAAGAGACTTTTTAACAAAGTTAACAAAAGACCTAAAAGCGCCTTATGTTTCGTGCGCTTACGCCGATCAGCTTCTCAACGGAACGACGACAAAGCGAGCGCTGACGACCTTATCACCGAGCGACGTGGGTGTGAGAACGATGGGCGATGTGGAGACGTTAGCGCCGAGCTCAGCGCGCTCGCTGATCATCGAGGCGCTCTTGAGCGCTCTGGCGGCGTAGGTGGACGAGAGAGCGAGCGAAGGGAGCTCACCGCTCACCGGCTCGATGGTGACGGCGCTCGCGACCCTGCCCTTCTCCGCGTCGCTCTCGATGAGGAGCTGATCGCCCTCAGCGGTGAAGCGCACACGGCCCAGGGAGTCGCTGTCGAGTGAGGCGACGGTGCTCACCTCATCGGCGAGCTCACGAACGTCGAGCACAGCGACGCTCTTGTACTCGGTGGGGATAACGCCCTCATAGGGGACGTATTGCTCAGCGAGCAGACGGATCGACGAGCGCAACAAGCCGCTCTTGAGGTGGATCATCCCTTCACCGATCAACACCTCGACCGATGAAGCGCCGTCACGTTGAGCGCTCTTGAGCGCTTTGATGAGCGCGCCGACAGCGTCACGAGGCACCAGGCGCTCACGAAAGGGCTGATCGACGCCACAGTCTACATCGACGACGGCGATGGTGTAGCCGTCCGTAGCAACGAGACGAGCGACACCGTGCTCGCGACCCTCGACGAGTACGCTGTTGAGGTTGGGCCTTGCTTCGTCGGTGGAGGCGAACGGCGAGACGGCCTCGAGCGCTGTGAGCAGGGGAGCGATGAGCAGGGGGCTCATAACCGCGTCGGTCTGTGGGAGCTCTGGGAACTCTTGAGCGTTGAGCGTAGGGAGCTCGACGGCGACGCGCCCACAGCGGATCGAGAGAGCGTCGCTGTCATAGTGCAGGGTGACGCGCTCTCCCTTGAGGCGGTTGATCAGTGAGCTCAACGTCTTATGCTCGACGCAGAAGGCGAGCTCACCGAGGGGCGCGTCAGCGATACACTCGACGTCGAGACAAGCGCTCTGTGAGAGGTCGGTGGCGCTGATCCTCAGCCCCTGTGAGTCGCTGTACTCGACGAGCACAGAGGAGAGGATCGCTGAGAGGGTGCCTTTGGTGGTGACGTAGGACTTGAGGGTGTTGAGCGCCGCCTTGAGCGCGCTGGTGTCGATGTGGATCATCGCTGTCTCCTGTGTGGGGGTGGTACACCCTTAACACAGGATCAAGGCGCTTTTGTCACATATCCTTAATGAGCTTCGCCGAGCCGAGCCAACGGTAGAGGGGAGAGGCGCCGCTCGCCGTACACACGGAGAGGTGCAGGTCGCGATCTGCGCTAGAGACGAGGGCGTCGATCGTTGAGATGAGCGCCTGTGAGTCGATCGTGCCACGAGGGAGGTCTGGCACATCGCTCTCATCGTGCCACACGATCCATGAGCGGAGGTGAGCGGTGGCGCGTGTTTCGAGGCGGTGAGGCGTCCTAGCACCGCTGACCCACCGACGAGCCTGGTCTGGTGTGGTCTGCCACTTTTGAGCGACGGCCTCGATGACACGTTGCGTTGCGGATGAGTCGGTGGAGGTCGCCCAGTAGACCTCTGAGGTCATAGGCGTCGTGACAACGCAACAGGCCACATGATGGCCATAGCGCGCAGGTCGGAGGGCATAGAGGTCGTCGATGAGCTGTTCGATGTCGAACATAGAGTCTCCTGTATCGGTTGAAGGGGAGGACATGGTTGACAATGTTTGTTCATTCTGTCAACTAAGAACGACCAACGAGACAGGAGACACGATGGAAGATTGGATGAATGACCCGGAGCTCTCACAGCTCCCACCGATGACGACGCCGGCGAGCGACTTGAAGGGTTTGGCGGCGAGAGAGTCGGCGATCCCCTCGCACTACGCGCTGAGCCTCAGCGAGCTGAGAGCACAGCGCACAGCGCCCACAGCGCCAACAGCGCCAACAGCGCCAACAGCGCCAACAGCGCCAACAGCGCCTCCACAGCGAGCGCCGATCATCGAGTCGGTGGAGCTTGAGGAGCTCACCGAGCAAGGCGTGACGCTGTTCCGGCGAGTGGCTGAGCTGGTGAGACGTATCGCTGAGAGGGGTGACAGCATGGATCACAGCGCGCTTGAGTCGCTCGCGCTACGTTTGGAGACGCTTCAGCCGAAGCGGAGCGCGCCGACACGCGCCGAGCAGAGGAGCCGCCGTCAACGCGCCTTCGGCGTCGCGAGAGAGCTACGTGACGAGGGCAAGACGTGGGAGCAGGTCGCCTCAGCGCTCAACGCTCGTGGGTATCGTGGGAAGCGCGGTCAAAAGTGGCAAGGGGCGTCGATCAGACAAGCGACGTTGCGCAACGAGGGAGCGACCGATGAAGATTGATCACAGCGACGTGACAGCGCGCCAGAACGTCGATCATCCGAGTCACTATCACGCGGCGAGTGGCGTCGAGGTCATTGACGCGATCGAGGCGTGGGAGCTGTCGTTCAGTCTTGGGAACGTCGTCAAGTACATCAGCCGAGCCGGTCACAAAGACCCATCGAGGCGGATGGAGGACTTGCTCAAAGCGCGCTGGTACCTTGAGCGAGAGATCGAGCGTTTGGGAGGCAACAATGAGCAGTGACCCTGTGAGGGCGTGGCTGAGTCGTCCGGAGTCGCTGACACAGCTCAAGAGGTATGTGGCGACGTACCAAGCGCCGCACATCACAGCGGACGAGCTTGTGAGCGCGTGTGTGGAGCGTATGTTGGAGCGTTCGGACATCTTCGAGGGCGAGGTGGACAAGGTGAGCGCGTGGGCGCGTCGTGTTGCGTGGAGCTCGGCGCTCAACGTACATCGCACAGAGGCAAATCAGCTCAAACACCGAGCCGCAAGGAGCGCCGAGTGGGCGGACGATGTGGGCTTGAACGGCGTCGAGCACAGCACACCAGAGACGGCGTGTGAGCAAGCGGAGACACGCGAGCTGATGGAGGCGTCGTTATCGTTGAGCCCACACGGCCATCGTTTTGTCGCGATGGCGACGAAGGAAGCGAAGGCGCGTCACGTCGCCGACGAGCTCGGCGTGAACAGGAACACCTTTTGGGGAAAGTATCGCCGTTGGCAAGCCGACGTGAGACTGCTCAACGATGGGTGGCTCGACGATACAGAGGATCAGTCCGACGCAGAGGATCAGTCCGACGCAGAGGATCAGAGCGACGTGTCAGCGGAGGATCAGAGCGACGCTTCAGCGGAGGAGATCATCAACGAGGTCGCCGTACTCTGAGTCGTCGCTCTCATCTGGGTCGAGCGTCTCCGCTTCGTCGTCCTCATCGTCCCACCGAGCATAGTCCTCTGAGTAGTCGATGTTTTTTAGGATGTCGTCGAGATCAATCACAGACATGATGCGCCCTTTCGTGTGTTAGTGTGAGGAGATGATACAAGGAGCGAGTCCCCTATGAAACTTGATGTGATGTTAGTGTTGATGCTGTGTTGTTTTGTGCCGGTGAGCGTCGAGCACGAGTGGACGCTGTGGGCGATCATGGCGTCGGTCTTTGGAGCGTTCCTCGCAGGTAAGGTGGTCGCGTGATCACCATCACCGAGATCGCGTTGTACGTCGTGGGGTGTCTCGTTGCGGCGAAGCTCTTGGAGGCGCTTCTATGAACAGCCAAAACAACGATCTCACCAGAGTGATCTTTTGCCTCCTCTGCATCAAAGTGTTCGCTGACGCGATGGGGTGGTGAGCGATGAAACCTAAGTGGCAACGTCACTGGATGAGACACGCAGAGCTGATCAGCGAGATGAGCCCTTGTTGCCGTCGAGCGGTCGGCGCTGTGATTGTGGACGAGCGCAACAACCCACTCGCGATGGGCTTCAATGGCGCGCCTCGTGGGGCCTCTGGCTCGCTGTGCGGTGGCTCAACGTGCTTGAGGGCGTCTGTGCCGAGTGGGTCTGACAGCGTGTTAGGGTGTCACCACGCCGAGCAGAACGCGCTGATGAACGCGCTCCACAAGGGGATCAGCGTCGCAGGGTGCGCGCTCATCGTGACCTTGCCTCCATGTTTCGGCTGTGCGCGCTTGATACATCACGCAGGGATCAGCTCGGTGTACATCGCGAAAGGTGCGGAGTATCAAGGGGACGGTGTATCGTATCTTGAGACGTATGGTGTTAATGTGTTTTACGTTGAGACGTGCTAAGATACAGATGAAACATACGAGGTTGTCATGCCACAGATCAGCGAAAACTTTGAGCTTCGTGAGTTCGACTCACCGGACGGCGAGCCGATCCCAAGCGATTTACGCGCCAACGTCGAGCGACTTGTACGTCAGCTTGAGGTGCTACGCGCAGAGCTCGGCGCGCCGATACGAGTGATCAGTGGGTACAGATCGCCAGCGTACAACAAGCGGATCAACGGAGCGCCTAGATCGCAACACATGAGCGCTTGTGCGGCGGACATCAAGGTCAAGGGGTACGAGCCGAGAGAGGTACATCGTATCATTGAGCGTTTGATCGCTGAGGGTAAGATGGCCGAGGGTGGTCTAGGCTTGTATGAAACCTTTGTACATTATGACGTTAGAGGTCGCCGCGCTCGTTGGTACGGCCGAGGAGTGACACCATGAAGGCGCACAACCCTACACCGAACTATTTTGAGACGATGGCACAGCTCGCCACCGAAGCAGAGGAGGTCATCTCAAAAGCGCTCAAAGGACAGAAGGGCGAGTACAGCGCGCTCCCAACGGCGCACGATCTGAACCCCTGGGACAGCGCGACGGCGTATGGTGACGCATACAGATCGACAGAGCACGAGGGGACGCTCGGTCTTGACTACGATGTTCTGCTGTCGATGGCGCAGGTGCCGGTGATCTCAGCGATCATCCAGACGAGGATCAATCAAGTCGCTGAGTTCTGTACGCCTCAAGACAGCCCCTACGACGCCGGCTTTGTGATCGCCCCACGACAGAAGGACGCGGAGATCGACGACGCGATGAAGAAGCGCATCGGCGAGCTCACCGCTTGGCTTGAGACGTGTGGCGAGGGCTACAAGTACGGCGGCGCGTATGACTTCGAGTCGTTTGTGCGTATGGTGCTCAGAGACTCGTTGACGTACGATCAAGCGGCGTTTGAGCTGATGAGGAACCGCAAGGGGGAGGTCGTCGGCTTCGTGCCTGTTGACGCCTCGACGATCCGTCGAGCGAGCGTCGATGATGAGGCGCGCAAAGAGGGGAGGCGTGACTGGGATGAGGCGGCGTTCATTCAAGTGATCAATCAAAAGAAGGTCGCCGAGTGGGACGCTGACTCGCTCGCTTTCGCCGTGAGACGTCCTAGAACGTGGATATATTCGAGAGGCTACGGCTACCCAGAGCTCGCCGAGCTTGTGAGGACTGTGACTTATCTCGTCAACGCTGAGACGTACAACGCCGCCAACTTTGTGAATGGTATTCATGTCAACAGCATCCTCGCCGTCAAGTCGAAGATGTCGCCTCAGATGTTTAGGGCGTTTCGGCGTGACTTCTATGCGATGTTGAGCGGCGCACAGAACGCCAAGAGAACGCCGATCCTACAGCTCGACCCGGAGGCCAACGAGGAGGTCTCGTCGGTCAACATGGGATCGAGCGCAGAGGAGATGGGCTATTCGACGTGGATGGGGTATCTGACAAAGATCGCGTGTGCAATCTATCAGATCGACCCTGCCGAGCTGGGCTTCGTGTTCGGCAGTGAGGGCGTGACAAGCTCGTTGTCTCAAGGTGGCCCAGAGCAACGCATCCTCGCCTCAAAAGATCGCGGTCTGCGTCCCCTCTTGCGGCAGGTGCAAGGGTGGATCAATCGGTGGATCATTCATCCGATCGACCCAGAGCTCTCGTTTCGCTTCGTTGGTTTGGATGCCGAGGACGCAAGCTCAAAGCTCAAGAGCGACGTGGACAAGGTGTCACACTACCTCACGATTAACGAGGTGCGCGCCGCGAACGGCCTTGAGCCTCTTGAGAAGGGGGGCGACATCGTGCTCAACCAGACCTACGTCACGGCGCTCAGTATGGAGGGCGGTGAGGGTGAGCAAGAGCTCGCTGAGGGAGCCGACGAAGGCGCGGAGAGCGACGAGGGCGACGGCTTCGTACCGACGGAGGAGCAAGAGGACGAGGGCGACGGCTTCGAGGACACCTTCAAGGCGCGCCGTGTGCGCGTCTCAGTGGAGCTCTGATCATGTTCGTTGAGATCGTGGAGGCGCTGTTTAAAGCGATCCCTGCCAAGTACGCACACATCGACTTTGAGCCACCGAAGGACGTACAAGAGGCGGCGCGTCGTGGTCTTGAGCTGAGACGCGAGCATGGCCGAGGGGGGCTGAGCACATCGCAAGCAGGCGCGCTCAAGATTGGGAGCGGTGTTCAGCGAGCGAGCGACCTCGCGAACGGGGAGCGTGTGTCCCCTCGTACAGCCAAGCGGATGAGGGCGTTCTTTGCGCGTCACAGCGCCTACAAAGAGCACCACAGCGACAAGACGTCGCCGGCGTACATCTCTTGGCTCCTTTGGGGGGGAGACGCTGGTGAGCGATGGGCGCAAAAGATCACCGCGCAGATGGCGAGAGCGGATGAGGAGTCTCAACAATGAAGCTACACCTTGAAGCGTCACCGAGCGAGCTGACCACCGAGAGCGTCGAGTCACTGAGCGAGCGCATCAAGGGAGCGGCGCGCTTGGTGGCGGAAGCGGCGCTCACCGAGGGGCTATCTAAGGCGAGAGAGCGCGCCGACACACCGGCGGAGCCTCACGAGCGCATCAAAGGGAGCGACCGAAACCCAAAGGGCTCAGCGCGCTCACGCACGAGCGGCGCGTCGATCGAGGTCACCAAAGAGATCGAGGACGCCCTGCGCGACAAAGTAAAGGCACACAACGACGAGACTGAGCACGAGTGGCAGAGAGTCACACTAGGCGCGCTCAAGTCGGTGTGGCGTCGAGGCGCTGGCGCGTTCTCGGTGAGCCATAGGCCGTCACAAAACCGACAGAGCTGGGCCTACGCTCGCGTCAACGGCTTCCTCAAGATCGCGATGGGCGGCGGAAACCCAAAGTACACCCAAGACGATGATCTCTTGAGCGCTGATCACCCTAGACGAAGCAAACTAGAGAAGGCGCGCCCCACGAAACACAGAGGCGGTGAGATCGACCTCGTTGTGGAGCTCGCCTCAAAGATGACTGATCTATATGAGCGCCGACTCGACGCGCTGTTGAGTGACGTCGAGGCACTTGAGACACAAGTAAAGGACTAAACGATGTTTTCATACACACAATGGCTCGACGAGCTCATCAAAGCGGCAGGCCACAAGTACATCAAACGCATCCCCTATCAGAGCGGCGGAAAGATGCGTTATCGGTACATCTACAACGTGACACACACGCATCAAGGGAAGCACGTTCTCGATCCAGCCCACATGAAGGTCGGCACAAAGCTCATGCTCGACGCTACAAGCGGAGCGGAGGTGCATGGTCACATTCAGAGCGTGAGCGGCGACAAGGTGACGTTCATCTACGACGACGGCCCTAAGAAGGGCGAGAGCGTCACGATGAGCAAGGATAAGCTCGCCTCAGAGCTCGACAAGGTGCATGGGATCAGCGCAAAGCTCGACGCCGCACGTAAGAAGGAACAAGAGAAGCTAGACGTCGCTCGTCGCTCCGGAGCGTCAAGTAAAGTGCTGGCCAAGATCGAAGCTAGGATCGAGCGTCTGAAGCAAGACATCAAACGAGACACGCCGAGCGAGCTACAAAAGAGACTCCTTAAAGAGCACATGGTCACAGCGGAAGGCGTAAAGAGCCGCAAAATGAGGATCGAGCGCATCGACCCTAGCCTTCGATCCGGGGCCGCCGCTAGAAAGCTAGAAAAACGCATCAGCCTGATGGAGAGCGAAGGTCTTGAGGACGCCGTTGCAAGTTATAATGCTATGCTTGAACGCTCGGCGACCGAGAACCAAGACGTCCTCACCGCGATCGAAGCGTATAAAGACATGATCGCTGTTCGACTTGATGACCCTGCAACGCTAAACCAAGTTATGCAGGCACAAGCGGATAATCTACAAAGCCTCACTGTTGGTTATGGGCTTACACCGGACATGACTGCTGTGGACGTCCGTGAAGCGCTGAAAACAGAAGGTAAATATCTTGAGTTCAAAGAAGATGTAAAACAGCGCACAGGCGCGGACTTCGATGATCGTGCTAGTATAACGATCAAGCAGGTATGCTCTCAAGGTACGAGTCAAACAATCAAGAACATGGAACAGCACAAGCGGAACGCTGTGGTAGCAAAGCGCGCAAGAGAGGCGATACAAAAACACATTGAGAAGGCATGCGCTGAGTTCAGTTTTGATCAAATACGATATAAAGAAGGGCAGACGCACCAAAACCACCAGAGAGACAAAAGCAGGAGAACAAAAAGACAGCGCGAAGCCATAAACGCAACGTCTCACATACTCGCTCACGTAGAGGATGTGTTCTTGCGCGCTTATGGTGAGCGCGCAGAACATGAAACGGAGATCACGGTGCCAAGCGGAGACGATAATGCGGTTCTGGCGAGTATGGCCGGAAACTTCTTTTATAGAGAGACGAGTCTTGCTCGCTCTAAAGTGTCCGCTGTCCGAGGCAGTAAACAAGCGGTGCGTGAGCTCGCTTATAGTTTAGAAGGCAAAGGGGGGGAGCGCCCACTCTACCAGCAACGCATACAAGATGCGGTGACACTGACGCACGTTTCTCGTACAGAGGACACAGGCGTTGACGTGGGGGGGCAAAGGCAAGAGTTCGCACTAGACGGCAAGTATAGCGACAGGAATGTCGGTCTCCTACACAGCACCGGAGAGTCCGAGTTCGTAGGGGTAGGGGTCGCGCAGTTCTTTGATTATAGTACCAGATACTTTGATAACGAGATCGGAAAAGCAGTGGACATAGCGCCTAGTGAATACCAAATGAAAAACATCGCCGACTTTGCGATCACCGACCCTCACCACTACCTTGTGACATACGGCATCTTGAAGGGATATGCAAAGTGAGCAACAGCACAACGATCACCTGTAGGTATAAGGGAGAGAGCGCAACGGTCAAGCTCAGATGGAAAGAGACGCCGTTCCTCTGTGTGGCAAAGTACGCAGGATCGAGCAAAGTGCTCGGCGCGTTTACGACGTTGTTTGAGACGTCGCCGGGGTATTACATAAAGCCCCCGTCGGTGTTCAACGCCGAGACGTACTTAAACGCGGCACACGCGGCGGCGGCACGTTTTGACGGCTTCACATATACCATCGAGCCACCGCTCAACCTCGCCGACTATCTTCGCCCTGCGGACAAAGACCCAGAGAAGGTATACTGAGCGATGACACGCGACGAGCTACTCGCCGAACAACGCAGGCTCGCGGAGCTCCACCACGACGCTTTCCTCGTCGAGTTCTTGGGCGCTCAACGAGCCGGTCTGTCACAAGAGCGACTAGGTGAGCTGATCGACGCTGGCTTGCTCGACGACGAGTCGCTGAAGGGCCTCAAAGCCGGTGGAACCGACCTTGATATGTATGAGTTCTTGCTCGTCGCCGGTGACATCATGGGGACGGCGGACGACGCGACGCGAGCACAGATGAGGACGTGGGGGATCGAGCGTTGGGCGCCTCTCGTCGAGGTGCGCGCCGTCGATCTACGCAACAGGCGACGCGATGAGCTTGAGGCGGTGGGCGGCGGTCGTGGAGCGCTCCCACCTGCGCCACCGATTGAGCGAACGGCGCCGATGCCGATCGAGCCGCCAACGTGGATGAGCCCGGCGGAGTCGGCTGGATATGTGCGAGCGCTCACTCGCGCCGGCGAGTACTGTCGCGGTCTAGGCAATCGGCTCAACGCTGATCTCGACCAAGTGGTCGCTGAGGCGTGGGCCGGCGAGGTCATCGCTCAAGAGGTCGATCCGATACAGCGGCAACAGAGGCTCGACGAGATACGCAACGAGACAGCGCGCACACTCGCCACAACGAGAGACGCGAGAGCGCTCGCAGGGACGTTGGCGGATCGCTCGCAATACTACGCGCACAACTGGCAGAGGATCGCTGTCACAGAGCTTCAAGGCTCGCACAACGAAGGGCGCATCAACGCGGCGCTGAGAGCGCATGGTGACGACGCACAGGTGGCTCGCATACCAGAGAGCGACGCTTGCTCACGCTGTCTCGACCTGTTCACCGAGGGAGGCGAGCCGATCGTGTTTAAGGTCGTTGATCTCATCGGCAACGGCGTCAACGTGGGGCGTGACCGAGCGCAGTGGCAAGCGACCGTTTGGCCGATGCACCCCAACTGTCGATGTGATACGATCACAGTGCCACAAGGCTTCAAAGTCACAAGAGAAGGCGCGTTGCGCCGAGCGGAGTAAACGATGCCATTCCCCAACGAACACGCCGCAAGGCAGACCGACCCTGCGATGTATGATGAGTTCCGCCGCTTCAGACCGAAGGGAGCTCCAGAGGGCTTGTCGATGATCTTAGGGATCAAAGACGGCGCATCTGAGGTGCAGTCGGTGCGAGCGAAGGCCGACAAGATGACGCCGAGCGCCTTCCGTCAATGGCTCAAAGACAACGACTTTGAGCATGGTGACATCGAGGAGGCGACACAAAAGAGCTTTCAAGGCTTCGCTCGGTGGGTGCCGTTGTCGCTCGACACCTTGAGCAAAGCTGAGGGCGACGACGAGCCAGAGAGCGTCGCGATCGGCGGTATCTGCTCGACGGACGACCTCGACTTTGAGGGCGAGTCGATCGCTCAAGATGGTCTCGACTGGTCGTACTTCCTGAGGCACGGCTGGTTCAATCACGAGCATGAGCAAGGGCCGAGCGCCGTACTCGGTCACCCTGTGAAGATCGAGCCGGTGGACGAGAGGCGCACTCGCGTCGAGGGTGTGTTGTACCTGGCGAAGGACTTGGGGCGACGTATCTATGAGACGGCGCTCGCGTTGCAGAAGGCGGCGGCGCCTCGCTCACTTGGCTTCTCGATCGAGGGGCAAGTTCTGCAACGCGACCCCACGAACCCCAAGAGGGTCTTGAAGGCGCGTGTACTCAACGTGGCGATCACGTCGGCGCCGGTGAACCCCCACACGAACCTTGAGCTGATCGCTCGCTCGATCGGTGCGGCGAGCATGGGCTACCAAGAGGCGACGATCCCAGACGCCGACGCTACGTTGAGCGCGCTCGCGCAACAGAGCCTTGAGGGTCGCCTCTCTAGCGCGACAACGGACACGCCGAAGCGCAAGATGACACGAGCACAGCTCGCCGACGTGTTAAGGGGACAGCTCCCCTCGATGAGCGCTGATGAGCTAGACTCAATCGTCTCAAAGGTCTATGATCTCGCGAAAACTTGCGAACGACGGAAAAAACCTTGACAATACAAACACACCAACAAACGGAGCACGTGATGAACGAGCACAATGAGCACATTGAGAGCGCGCCTGCGCTCATCGAGGAGGCGGTCGTTGAGACTGTCGCCGACGAGGTCGAGGTCGACGCACTCACTGAGGCGATTGACTCGCTCGCGAAGGCGATGAAGAAGGACGACGAGCCTAAGTCAAAGCCAGCTAAGGAGCAGGCTCCTCTGTTCGACGACGAGAACATGGACGACGAGAACATGGACGAGGAGTCTATGGACGACGAGGACATGGACGACGAGGACATGGAGAAGGGCCTCAAGATGTACGGCATGGAGGAGGCGATGAAGGCGATGGCTGACGGCACCGACCGCATCGTCGCCGACATGGAGAAGCGCATGAGCGCGATGATGAAGGGCATGGAGGCGATGTTAGAGGAGATGAAGGCGATGCGCACCGAGCAGGGCGCGATGGCCAAGTCACTCAACGCCGTCGCCGCACAGCCTGTCGCACCTCGCGCTGTGACCTCTGCATCGGTCGCGCCTGTCGTCGTCGCGCCTGTCGTCGAGCGTGGTGAGATGATCCGCAAGGCTCTCACGAAGCTCCAAAGCGCCGACACCGACGCCCCCACTAGGTACCGCTTACGCGGCGCCATCGCCCAGCTTGAGTCTGGTGCACCCCTTTCAAACGATCTCACTTCACTCATCGGCTAAGGAGCTGACGAATATGAGCATTTCATTCCCAGAGGCAAATCAGATGGTCAACGTCGCAGACTTGGCCCAACTCAACGACGCACTCCGCAAGAGCGCCAACATGGGTTATCAGACCCCTGCAGGCACCGCTGGCGGCGACAACGGCTCACTCAGCCCTCTCGTCCCTCAGTCCATCGAGAACACCCTCGCGTCGGCCACCTACACCATGAAGGAGCTCGCCCTTTGGCCTGCGATCCCCAAGGTGAACGTGACCAACACCGTTCACGAGTACGCGGTCATCAACGATCACGGTCTCGATCTTGAGGCGTTCATTGCTGAGGGCTCCGGCGGCACCACCAACCGCTCTGAGTACGAGCGCAAGAGCGTCCGTATCAAGTACATGGCAGAGCGCCGTGAGGTGACTGACGTCGGCTCACTCGTGGGTCTGATCGGCAATCAGACCAACGCCATCGCCGCTGAGACCGAGCGCGGTACACTGCGCCTCCTTCAGAAGCTCGAGCGCTCACTCTGGCATGCTGACGAGAGCGTCAACCCCCTCGCGTTCGACGGTATCATCAAGCAGATCGAGTCGCACAACAACGGCGCGAACACCTTTGATCTCGGTGGCAAGTCCCCCACCCCTCGTCTGCTCCAAGAGGTGCTCGCAGAGCTCCAAAGCGCTCCTCGCTTCGGTCGCCCTGATTGCATCTACGTTGAGCCTCGCATCCACGCCGAGCTCATCAAGTTCGCTGTGCAGTTCGGTCGTCACGATCAGTTCGGTGTGTCTCGCGCCGCTGACGGCATCTCTTACGGCGTCCAGGAGCTCACCATTATGAGCCCCTACGGTGCGGTTCCTGTCAAGAGCGCGCCCTTCCTGTTCAACGCGTACAAGGCGCCTGTCGCGGCGAGCGGTACCACCAACGCCCCTGCGAACCCTGTGATCAGCTCTGCGACCGCCTCTAGCGACAGCGCGTCTCGCTTCTACGCCGCCGACGCCGGTGACTACATCTACCGAGTGGTCGCCGTGAACAACAGTGGCTTTAGCGCGCCTGTGTCTAGCTCCGCTGTGTCTGTGTCTCTCGGTGAGAAGGTGACTCTCAGCATCGCCAACCAGGCTGACGCTGTGTTCTTCAAGGTGTACCGCACCGAGGCCGGCGGTGCTGAGGAGAGCGCGACTCTCATCGGTGAGATCAAGGCCGCTTCTTCCGGCGCGACCTCTTTCGTCGACCTCAACGCTGTGCGCCCCGGCACATCTAAGATCGTGTTCGTCCAGCACGACCCTGACGTGCTTGAGTTCGCTCGCCTCCTCGACTTCTTCCGCCGTCCGCTCGCCGAGGTCGCGACCTCAAAGCCCTTCCTCCTCATGCTGTTCGGCTCCCCCATCGTGAAGGTGCCTAACAAGATGTGGGTCTTGCAGAACGCCGGCGTCACCGCCACCAGCGGTATGCTCGACACCATCGCCTAAGAGGTCGGACTATGTGGCGACATAACAAGCTGAGAGACTGCCGCATCCAAATCGGACAAGGCTACATCGAGCTCGACGAGCAAGGCTTCGTTGTGTCGCCCACCGCCTACGCGCTAGACGTCCTTCAGCGCTACGGCGACGTCGCAGAGTTTGTCTTTGTGACACCTATCGAGGACAATGACGCAGAGGGCGATGAGCCGACGTCTGATGAGGCGGAGCACTCAGAGCCCCCTGCGCCAAAACAGCGGAGGCGCACGACGCGCAAGACCGCCAAATAACACCGAGGAGACGTGCCGATGAGCGGCGTATATACGCAGATCACACCACAATGGCTCAAAGACACGTTCCTCTTAGGTGTCGATCTCACGCTTGACGACGGCTCACCTTATCCAGATGTGATCTTTGAGCAGTCGATCAAGGCGGCGATCCGACACGTCGAGAGCGATCTTGGCATATCTATCGAGCCGTTCTCGGTCGAGCAAGAGACGCACGACGCCGAGCGCCAAAACCGGACGGCTTATTGGCCCTTTAGATTGGATCACCGGCCTGTACAAGCGGTGAACGCCGCTCGCATCAAGTTCGGCTCGTTCCAGGGCGTCGAGATACCGACCTCTTGGATCAGATGGACATCGACGACGCACGGACAGCTCAATTTGATCCCCTCAGAGGACAGCTTGGGAAGCTACTTCTTCTCACAGGGCGTACCCTTGATGGGTGGTCAAGGCATCTATGAACACCGAGACTACATCCCCTCGTACTTCGAGTTCGACTACACCGCCGGCTTTGATACAAGGACAGGACAAGCGACGATCAAAGCAGGTGAGACGTCGGTGAGGGTCGAGCTTGAGAACCGTCTCTTGCTACAGTACCTCGTCGAGACCGACCAAAGCGACGTCAAGGTGAGCGCGAAGGGGCAAGGCGGCTTCACGTTGAGCGTGAGCACAGCGCCGACAAGCGACCTCGTGATCACTTGGCTCGCCGACACCTTGCCAGCCGATCTCAAACAGGCCATCGGTATCAAGGGCGCGACGTTGCTCCTGCTCCATGTGGCAGGTGACTTGATCTTGGGCGCCGGTATCGCCTCACAGAGCCTCAGCGTCGACGGCCTCTCACAGAGCGTGGGGACTACGTCGAGCGCGATGTACAGTGGGTACAGCTCAAGGGCCGAAGCGCTCGACAAGCAGTACAAGCTCCTCATGGGCGCGCTGAGAGCACAATATAAGATCGTTCAGTTTGGGGTGGTGTGATGACGTCGCTCCCAAGCAGACAGCCGACGAAGGTGCGCCCTCGCGTCGACTTCGACATGACGGAGTATCGGAAGCTCGTTTTCTCAAAGGGCGTCGATCTGACGTGGGAGCAGTGTGCTGAGTGTCCTTGCTCACAGCCTTCGAGCGCCTACGACGTGGGGCTCATCGAGACGACGAGCGGCGTGACAGGTGAGGCGAGGGCCGACTGTGAGCTGTGCGGCGGCAAAGGCTACTTTTGGCACAGCGCACAGCCGATACGCGCTATCGTCACAGGCGGCTCATCGAACACAGAGCAGTTTACGATGTACGGCGAGTACGCCAGGGGGATGGTGTCGGTGAGCTTGCTCCCAGAGCATCTCCCTGCATACGGCGACCGATACACGCTCGTCGCCTCAGTCATGGTGTACAGAGAGACGAGGACACGTTCAGCGCTCGTTGAGGCGTTGCGTTATCCGATACAGCCGAGACAGCTCGACCTCGCGACAGGTGAGCGGACGCTCGGTGTCCTACGTCTACAGCGAGCAGGTTTGAGCGGCCTCAGCACAGAGAGCGACGTGCTCGTCGAGGGTGTTGACTTCGACGTGACGACGCAAGGCTTGCTCGACTTTACGAAGGGCGACGCACTAGGGACAGCGCCTCTCGTGGGGGCGCGCTACGCTGTGAGCTACTACGCTCGCCCTCGATACTACGTCGCAGACCGACCTCACACGCACAGAGACTCGACGTTCATTCGCAAGTCGCCAGATGAGGCGCCGTTGCTCCTGCCGGTTCAAGCTCACTGCTCACTTGAGTTCATGGGCTACGATCATGGCTAGTGTGCAAGTGCAGGTCGAGCGTATGGTGCGCTCGATGGGTCTCACAGACCAAGACGCGCAACGTCGCTCACAGATGCTCGCTGATCTTGTGCTCGCCGAGTGGAGCTCACTTGCTCGCGCTGGACTACGCACGACGCGTCAAGCGTACCTCAACAGCCTGCAAGTGAGGAACGTCACACCGAACGGCTTCATCTGTGGACTGCCTGCCGCGCCGTCAACAGCGACGCTCGCTCACATGGTCGAGCAAGGTATGGGCGCCGGCGGTATCGGCACGAGTGGCCCTTACGACGTGAGGCAGTATCTCTTGAGAGCGTCGACGCGAAACATCAGAGTCTCGCGGAGCGGCGGTCTCTACCTCAACGTGCCTTTCAGCCATACGCCCAAGAGCATTGAGCAAATGGGCGGTCAATCAGCGAGACAAGCGGCGCGACGACTCGCAGCGACAACGACAGGCCCCAACGGAACAAGCTGGGGCGGTCGGCTCGGAAGGGGGCTCGCCCCACGTCTCAAACCTCACCACGTCAGCGATCCACTCGCAGGGATGGTGAGGCTCGCCTCAACGTACTCACGAGGGCAAGGTGGCGCACCGGTGACGCAGACAGGCGGTTATCGAACGTGGCGTCGAGCGAGCTGGCGCAATCAACGCCCCGGCGCATGGGTGTCCAAAGGCATCACAGCGCGACGCTTCATTGATCAAGTGGCACAACGCCTCCCAGACCTCTTTCAGCAGGTGTACTGATGATCCTAGACCTCCACGTCGTCAACGCCTTAACGAGCGGCTTCACGTACTACCGCACCAGAGAGTCGGCGTTCAAGGGGCTCTTTGTGGGTGTGGGCGACGCTACGTTGAGCGCGTGGTTCGCTGACTTCAGCGGTGCTCACTTTCCTGCGATCCGTTCACGCAACGCACAAGGGAGCGTACAAGCGCCGCTGATCACCGTCGTTCCACAAGCGGAGGCGGTGACACAGGAGCTCTTGAGCGACTTTGGGGGGCGATCAGCGAGCGGTGAAGCACTCGACACCTACATGATCAGCGAGTCACTTGAGCTCGCCGTGTTCGCCAAGACGCCGGACATGGCTCGCGTGTATCATGTGGTCGCTCGTGCGTCGATCG
>Ga0208019_1000183_pt1 | contig 34938 bp, 25 predicted proteins | sample CB_VirMetaG_5_FD_184540 | JGI IMG/M metagenome (GOLD analysis project Ga0208019, IMG submission 184540) | Freshwater to marine saline gradient viral communities from Chesapeake Bay - CB_1508_1D Viral MetaG (SPAdes) (version 4) | ecosystem: Environmental > Aquatic > Marine > Coastal | place: USA... | reverse complement strand
TTGGAATCCATCGGCTCCAGTTGAACCATCTAAACCAGTTGATCCTTGAAAACCTTTATCACCGTCTATTCCGGTAGATCCTTGGAATCCTTTATCTCCAGTTGCACCATCTAAACCAGTTGATCCAGTGGCACCTTGATGTCCTTGGTCACCATCTATTCCAGTGGCTCCTTGGAATCCATCGGCTCCAGTAGCACCATCTAAACCAGTTGCTCCTTGGAACCCTTGTTCTCCAGTTGCACCATCTATTCCAGTAGCTCCTTGGAATCCATCGGCTCCAGTAGCACCATCTAAACCAGTGGCACCTTGATGTCCTTGGTCACCATCTATTCCAGTGGCTCCTTGGAATCCTTTATCTCCAGTGGCTCCATCTAAACCAGTTGCTCCTTTATCTCCAGTAGCACCGTCTAAACCAGTTGCTCCTTGTTCTCCAGTGGCCCCTTGGAATCCTTTATCTCCAGTGGCTCCGTCTAAACCAGTTGCTCCTTGTTCTCCAGTGGCCCCTTGGAATCCTTTATCTCCAGTGGCTCCGTCTAAACCAGTTGCACCTTGGAAACCTTGTTCTCCAGTGGCTCCATCTAAACCAGTTGCTCCTTTATCTCCAGTAGCTCCTTGGAATCCTTGAGATCCATCTAAGCCAGTTGCGCCTCGGAATCCTTGTGAACCGCTTAATCCTGTAGCTCCTGTGGCTCCTTGATTACCTTGGTCTCCTGTGGCTCCAGTAGATCCTTGATTACCTGCACTACCCTGAGATCCTATATCTCCAGTTGCTCCAGTTGCTCCTTGGATTCCAGAAAGTCCATCAGAACCAGTAGCACCTTGGAAACCTTGATCACCAGTAGCACCATCTAAACCGGTGGCACCGGTTGCTCCTTGGAATCCTATTGATCCAGTTGCACCACTTGCTCCACCGATACCGGTTGCACCAATGTATCTAAAACCTCTTATATAAAAATCTAAACCAGCTGGATATGTACCAGGGTTTGCTTGTATAGCAGAAACTAAATCATTTGCTAAGAAAAGTAAACCTTGATCATAATTAAATACCCAACCTACTTCACCACCACTCTGTCCTACTGTGGTTGAAATAGCAACGCCGCCACTAGCAGGATCTCCACTATATAAGGCAATTTCATAATAGCTTGTGGGTAAACCTGTAGTAGGATGAGGTACACTAGTTGGATTAATCCAAAGATCCTTTCTACCAGAAGCAGGTGTATTATATGTATCGTATGCAATCCAGGTATTATTATTACCTGTTGTTAAAATCGTTAATCGTGTAGATACTCCAGTGTATTCATCTTCAACTACACCATTAAGCGCACCACCAGAAGCACAAAGTGCCTGTAAGTTTGAAAAGCTCGTAGGAACATTTGAAGTGACAGTAGAGTATTCTGTCATAATTCTCTCTGCCTTAATAGCAGGAGAATTCTCTAGTTTTGACTGATACCAATAATTACCTGAATCGGCATCAATGACATTACCAGCCTGTACTTTAAATGTTAGTTTTGCAACCTCTGCTGAAGTAAATCCCATTATTCGTTATTATTTACGTCTTCTGTTTCTGGTTTAATATCTAAGTCATCACCTGATCTCATACCTTCTTTAAATTGAGACAATAAACTAGCCATATCCCCTAAAGGAATTTTGAATATTTCTACTTTATACTCAGAAGATCTAACAGACAAATGACATAAGTTATTTTTTCTGTCGACTTTTAAATGTATTGTATCTTTAAATGTATTCTCCATTACCTCAATTTATTTATTGTATTTATCCATTCTTATACTGGGTTAGATTCTGTGCTACCGTTAGTAAATTCTAAAGTAACATTTATAAAATCTAACCTAATATTTGAATCAATTATTTGTATCTCTAGCCAAAAACCTCCGGTTGCAGAATTGCTACCAAAAGTTCCTGTGATTGTATTTCCACTGCCTGCAGATCTAATAAGAGATCCTACAGTATCAACTCCACTAGCACCATCATCAAATGGATTAGAAGGAGCGCCTGAATTGTAAAGGCCACCATGTAATGCAAGTGGATAAGCACCATGACCAAATGTATTAGCCACACTTGTAGCAGAACCTACTCTTCTTACATACATTTTAATTTGGCTATTTGCTAATGCAGTAACAAGATTACCACTAGAGCCCCAAGTTCCACCCGCTGTCATATCAAAGTTTGCAATAGGTAAGGCGCTGCTTGTATAAAATTTTCTATGATATGTTGGAATTCCTGAATATGAACTATAATCAGGATTTGATCCATTTTTATCAGGCTTATAGCCAGTCAAATCAGCTATAACAGTTCCTACCGCTGGGCTATTTCCATTATCAGCATAAAACTTATCAGCTCTTACTAAGTTACTTCCTACCACACAGCCATCGTCAAATGTACCAGCAGAACCAGTTTGATTACTGATTGCTGTACCTAGTGTTGCAGTTGAATCAAACGCAGTATATGAAGATGCACCGCGAGTTAATCTTTCGCTTTCATCATCAAAATCTTCACCTAAATTAGTTGATGTTATATTCCATGTATCAATTAAAATAGATGCAGGTGTTGAAGATGAAGTACCAATTGTGCCATCCCATGGATCATAGACCCGAGTTTCCCCAATACCATCATTATTTCTAAATCTGTAATTGTTATTAGTGATATCCCATGAATCATATTCAAAGTCAGCATTTAATAAATCCCATTGGTTTGTCCAAGTACCATTAAATGTACCCACCTGAGGATTCCATGCAGGAATATTATATGCAGGAAGTCCATAGTCAGGAGCCTGTATTCTCATATTATAAGTACACGGTGCCACAGTAGCATTGACATATCCTTGTGTGTTTTTGTTTAAGTTATCAATATCTAATGCATTTAACTCAAACTCAGAAAGTCTATAATAATATTCAACACCACTCAAGTGTTTTGTTATAACTTTAGTAGGATCCGTAGATTCAACCAGAGTCATTGAATTAACTGTAGGTAAAGGAGATGGGTTTGGATCAAAAAATACATCCTCTTGATCATAACCATAAGTAGTTCCTCCATCTGTAGTAGTATCGGTTGTCATATCAATACCTACATGGAAACGACCACCGCTTCTTCCATTGCTTGTTAAAATAGATCCAGCTTTAACAACAACAGAAACCTTTGCTTTCCATTTTGAAGTGTCGGCTGCATAATTTAAAATTTGTACAGTTATGTTTGTACTCGGACTTGTAAATGTTTGGTTTTGGTATAACGCATTAACGGTAGACGTATCAAAAGTCTCTAAACTTGTTGTACCATCTGCGTCATATACGGTAACCACTATTTTTGCATCACCACTTACAGACCCGCTAAAACCAGTTACTTGTTGTGCTGTTGAAAAAGTAACAGTACCTGTTCCACCATCCGTAAACCCATCTTGATTTGTACCAGCCCAGCCATTAGTTGCAAATGGGCTACCTTCTGTTGTAGGTGTACTAATACGAACACATTCTCTAGTTATACCACTCTCACTTACAGTTCCTGTGGTTGTACCATCCGTTGTGTTAAAGTGAGATGCAAATGTTGGTGTAGGAATATAAACATTTACTTTTCCAGGAGTACCGCTATCTTCAGCTAATACATCATCTCCTATAAAATTAATTGTTCTATAGGTACCTACAGCAACGCCCTCATCTTGGATATGAATACCATCAAATGATAATTTTCCGGTACCATTTATTATAAGGTTGGTCTGAGATGTATCTAAATTAATTGATACCTCTTTATCAGAACCTACGGTTGTAATACTAATACCATCTCCAGCTATAATAGGAGATCCACCTCCGCCCCCAGTAGAAGAAATGGTTATTGTATCACCGCTTGGTGTACTTACCTTACTTAAAGTTACATTAGAACCTGCAACCAAGGTGGGGTTATACGAAGCTTCAATAAACGCATCAAGCGTTGACTGTGTAATTAAGTCACCGCTCTCAAATAATTGCTTTAGCTGGTATTTAGGTAGTATGGCCATTATACCTTTATTTATTTACTTTCATAAGGTCAAGAAATTGGTCAAATGATAATAACTTAACTTTATTTTTTTTCTTTGGATCATTTGGAGAATCCCCGCTGCCAACCTTTTGTGCAGTAAAAGAATTCATAGATCCTGGATCACCTGGTAATTCTACCGGACCCATGGACTGTACATTCATATTAGGATTAAGAGTTACCTCTTCCACTACTTTTCTATGTACCGACATTATTTAATATTTTGTTTGAACCAGCGATCCAACCAACCCTTAAGTTCCTTTTGAGCAGGCTTAATCATATTAGGTTCTGTTAAAGGACCAGTTTTCCATTGATCCCATACTTGTTGTATTTCACCCATTGCATTAGCCATGCGGATTGGATCCATTAGCTCTACATACTCTTCATTAATAACAGATTCATTAGAAGTACCTTCTTTTGCTAAGAGTTCATATACTTCTTCTTCCCCTGGTAATGTAATAAGACCTACAACATCTTTACCCATTGCTTTTTGCTTTGCTCCGATTGCATCAAATGTAGATAGGACTGCATTATAATCAGTTCCATCAACCTTCATACTCTTAAGAGTGCCGCCACTAGTATCAACTTTAGGTTCATCGGCTTTGGCCTCCTCACCGCCTTTCTTTTCTTCATCCTTTTCATTAAGGACAAACTCATTAAGTGGTTTTAAATTTTTCATGTTTTGATTTTCTTTTATAGGTTGTAGTATATCTTGTAGAGTTTTATAAAAACTATGAATACTTTTTGGCGTCATTTGCTTAAATGCTTTTTCATCATCTATCTTAAGGGCATTACGAACTTTAGATGCTGATATGTTATCATCAGTTCTAAAGATTTCATATCCAGTAAAATCTGGATCAACTCCTAATTGTTCGCGATATGAATCTTTATTGATCATTGAATCGTATGCCTTCTTTCTGTCAGTTCCATAACCCCAAAGAACCGGTTCATAAGTTGGCCTAGCAGCAGCAAAGAGAGTATCAATAGCACCATTAGGAACTACGATTGCAGTTTCTAAGAATGGATATTGTTTTGCCATTTTAGCAAACATAGCCTGCTGAAGATTTTCATCAAAAGGTCTTTTTTCAGGATCTGCCTTTCCACCTCTTACTAAGAATACTACAGTAGGTAAACCGTTTTCTTTGTACATCTGTTCAAATACCTTAACATGACCTAACGTAAAAGGTTGGAATCTACCAACAAACATATTTACTTTTTTAAGACCAGGTTTAGTATGAGGTACTTTTAAGGCTTCATTAAGTTCTTCAGATTCATTTAAGGTGGCCTTTCTTACTCTTTGACCATAAGGAGATAATGAATATCTCTTAATACCATTTTCATCTTCACTAATATTAAATAAACCTAAGTTTCTGTTTAACCATCTTTTATGAGCAGATATTTCAGATAGAATATTTGAAACCTCTTCTTCAGTTAAATGACCATCTGCAATAGCGGTTAATACCGCATTGCGAACTTTTGCTGAAGTAGAAACATTCTTGGCTGGATACTTTTCAGTATATCTCCTTTTAACAGCTACCTTTTTCTCTGTTATGAAATTATCTAATTTATGAAGATTCTTCATTATATGCATATTTTTTTATTTATCTATCATTTACAAACCTTGTTGGTATAGGATTAGAAGGACGGCCGTCACAACTCCAAGATCCTGCAGAAAATGCAAAATTTAATCTAGCAAGCTTATTTACACCATCTGTTCTATTAACATCAAGACCTTTAGTTTTAGTGTATTTGTATTGTTCATTAACAAACAGCTGTTCATTAACATTTTCATTATACACCGATGCATACATTTCGCCTTGATTAAAATATGACTCCAATTTTTTCTTTAGATTTTCTCTATCTGACCCCTCGCACTTAGGCTTACTAAGAATATTCTCAACAGCAGAATTAACTGATTGGTCTCTTCTCTTTTTAAAGTCTTCATCATTTAAATCAAAATCATATTTTTCTGCAATTTCTTCAATTCTTTTTGCCGCTTTATCAACATCACCAAACATAAGTTCATTATATACTTTATCTTTATCAGATAAATCTGATAAATCATTCTTTATTTCATCAGGACTAATCTTTTCACCTTTCTTATTAGTAACTTCATTAAATGAAGATTGATCTGTTTTTACACCAGATGCTGATGCGCCACCTGCGCCTTTCTTAATAGACCTAGCCTCTACACCGTTATAGATTAATTGCATCTTTCTCTGTATTTCTTCTGGTGAATCTTTTTCAAAATCTATTTTCTCAGGAGAAATTGATATTATGTCACCTAGTGGATAATTTGACTGGGCTGGCATATATACTTCATTACCTTTATTAAGTTCACTCATATATGTTACCATTTCAGCAACATCGGCAGTTGCGCTATCAAAAAATGGGTCGGCAAACATTTCCTCGGTAAGTCTATGCAATTCCTTATCATATTCTTCAGGATCTTTAATATCTTTAAGATTCTTAAAATCATTTAAAATCTTAGTCTGTGATTTTGAAGGGGTATTTCCTGTCTTTTTAAATTGTTCCTCAAATCCTTCTACTATAGAATCCGCTGTAGCATTTTTTAGCTTATCCCTGTTTTCTGGTGATGAAGGTGGAGTATTAGGAACCGGTTCTATGATTGACATTTCACCTGACTTAAATGAGCCCATTGCAGAATCAATAATCTTATTTCTTCTCTCTAAAAACTTTTTTGCCAAATCAGCCTCTTCTTTAGAACCATATACCTTTAATAGCTCATCATCTGAAGGTATTTTAGTTTTTTGTATTTTACCACCACCTATTTGAACGCCATCTTCTAATACTTCAGTTTTTACATTTACAACTTTTTCTTCACCAAATATTTTAGCAGCTGTCATTTCCTTTCTGCCAACCTTTCCGCCTTCAGGCGAGAAGTTTTCCAATCCAATTTCTTTCATTAAATTGGTTATTTCAGAAGGACTGCCAGAACTTGGTACTAAAAGTTTTCTTGGAAGACCCGTTGCTGATGTGTTTAAATACATTTTTGTAGCCTTTGCAGTTACACTATTTCTTGCAATCAGCCCTGCATCATTTAATGCTTGTATTGCTTCAATCTTATCTTCTTTTGATGCATTAGGATCATTAATAACATTTAATGTATCTAATACCTGTTCTGCATTTTCTTTTTTATCCGGATCTTTAATCTTTTCTATTTCATCACCTACTTTATTAGATAATTTAGATATCTTTTCACTTGCACCTTCTTGTGGCTGTTCGTCTGCCTCCTTATCTTCTTTACCTTTAGGCTCTACTATTTCATGCTTTTTAGGGTCTGGATTTTTAACTTCGTACTCATCTCCAGTTTTCTTATTTCTTACTAAGGTTTTGCCATCTTCTTCTACAATAACTTTACCTAAGTTAATAAATGAATTGTAATTAAGTACTCTTTCTTCCAAGACCATTTCTTCTGCTGTTGGTAATAGAGATTCATTAGTTGACTTAATCTTTAGATAATCATCAAAGGTTTTAAACTTACCATCATCTTCAACTTCTACTACATCATTGATTTTATCAACCATCTTATTAAAGTCATTGATAACCGAAGGTGTCATTATATTTCCAGCCTTTTCAGGATTTCTCTTTTTACGAAGAGAGCCTAACATTATCTTAAATAAATCCTGTAATGTAGAATCACCTTTAAGATAATCTCTTGTCATTTGACCAGGCACTAAATCTATATTTAGATTAAATTCATCACCTTTTGCAAAATCGGCTTTTTCAATATCAACATTTTTAATGTCCTTACCTTTTTTGGTAACATAGTCATTAAAGATGTTTGATACTAATTCAAGATATCTTTCATCTGGTGTAGAGCTTAGTACTTCATGTTTCTTTAAGCCTCTTTCTTCAATAAATGCCAAAACATCTAATAATAAAATTTCATTAATATCAGCCGGTGCTCTTCTTAAATCAATTGGTTCCTTATCCTTCATAAGATTCATTGTGTAAGGATCAATCATTTTAGCAGAAAAGGTTTGGGTTGTACCAGGCTTATAAAACTTAAACACAATTGAGTCAATTGGTTTTTTAAGATCATCATGTAATGTAGTTGAGTCTACATTTGAATTAAGTGTTCTTATAAGATATTCGGCAAAAGAGCTAGTTTTAAAAATCTCCTGATGGTCTTCTTTTGGTGTTGAAATAAAAGACTTAATCTTTTCCTTCTGTTCGTTTGTAAGATATCCCTTAAAGATAGGAGTAAGAGGAGTAACACCTAAAGCAGATGACCAATCTTTAATTACTCTAGGATCTTCTATTATCTTGGCAATTTTACCATTAGGATTCATTACCTTAATATGAGTAAGAACCAAATGATTCGAAGGTATCTTATCATAAGTAATAACACTAGGCTGATTATGTACAAAATACTGAAAACAAAATCTCCAATTTTCAGGAATAGAAGATAACATATTAGATGTAACATTCTTAATGTATTGAATAGGTGTTTCATAATACATCATTAGTGTACGATCAATCAGATTAATCGGTCTATCTCCACTACCTTTAAAATACTGTAAAGAATCTCCTGATTTTTGAAAAGCAAAAGAAGACCCTGCAAGTTTTTCGGTCACTACCAAATAATCTTTCAGAAGATCCTCAATAAGCTGTTTTCCATGTTCCTTATAGATTTGAGTTAACTCTTTCATTTCATATATTTTGTATTACCTTTTATATATTCATGTAAAACATAGTATAGAAAAAAAGCGAGTATAATACTCGCCTTTTAACATCATTAGATTAGTCTATTATGGAATATACTTACAATAAATTATAACCTATTAGATGTAGGTTTTATATGCCATACTCTCCCCACCAGTTATCCCATTCATCTTCATCCCAACAGCCATCAACCCCTTTCTTTTTACAGAGTTGGTTACTGGCATAGTCGGATAATAGATTAGGAAACCATGCATGAATAATAAGAGATATTCCTATTTTAGTTGCATGTAACCAATGTTGCCAATATCCCATACCAGCATCCTTAAGGTGTTTCATTATCTGCCGTATTTTATAATTCCTAATAATTGATTAAGTGGAGCAAATGCGCCAGTTAGTTTATATAACTTTCCATTATATCTAAAAACTATACCTTCACTTGGATAAATTGAATCAAGGCCGCCAATTCTATCGAGTTTAGCCAATTGATCTTCTACTCTTTTAATTTGATCAACACCGCCACCCTTTCTAATCTTAGTGGTTTCTGCATCAAGGTATGCTCTTAGTCTCTGTGCTTCATCAGATGGATTAGCTGCAACAAAATTACTTGCATTCTTAATAATTGTTGCACCGAGCTCTAAGAATAAGTCTTCAAACGGTTGAATGTTTTCTTTATACTTTTTCTTAACATCTTCCTTATCATACTTCTTAACTAATGCCGCTTCATCTTTACCGATTTGCTTTTCAAGAGATCTCATGTTTAATGATTTCTTATCATCATATGCCCATCTTCTTAAAAGACCTTCTTTAACATCTTGTGATAGATTAGGAAAGTCTGCATCAATTAATTCTCTCCACCACATTTCATGATATCTAGCAACCTCATCTCCATCATTTAATCCGTAACGTTTTTGTAAAGCAATAACCTTATCTTCAAACCTTTTCTTATTAGCACTAAAATCAAGATCTTGTCTTAATTGAAGTACTCTAGGTGGAATGATCTTAAAAGTTTTACCAATGTTAGCTTTTACTGTGGCTAAGATTTGTGGTATCTCTTTAGCAGGTCTGCTGTCAGTTCCTAAAATATTACCATCACCATCTGTTTGTGTAATGTTATGAAATTGGATAACATCAGTATCATAATTAATAACATTAGGATTTTTAGAATAGATAAGCTCCATGTTCATGAAGTTTTTACCATTACCAAAGATTTCTTCTTGTTTCGCTGCAGGTAATTTAACTAAAAGGCTAGCAAGATCCTTAGCAGCAAAAACAAAAGTATCCCTTACCATAGGAACTTCATGGGCTTCAAATTTTGACACGAACTGGTCAAGGCTCATCGGATCCTTTGTATCACCAGTGTTTCTAGCAAACATAACTTTACCATCTTTAATAGTAACAAATAAGTTTTGCCCATCGGTCTTTTCAATAGGATCCTCTTCAAAGTTTAGTTCACCACGAAGACCTGCATCAATGATACTTTTAAAATCCCCAAAGGTTAATCCCTTATCATCGTATGGGTGGCTCATATGACCTGCAGCGCCACCTTCAAAAAGAAATGGCTGGCTTTTATCTGCCAGCCATTGCTCAAATAACTTTACGTATTTCATGTAATAAATTTATTATCCCATTGAAGATTGTAATGCCCCAACCATAGCGCCATAATCTCCGCTATATTTAGATTTTAAACCGTCAATAACTTCTTTTGCTTTAGCTTCATCAAATTTGTCGCCATGTGCATTTTTCAGAATTTCGGTTGCATATTCTTCAAATTCAGCATCGGACTTAATTTCTTTTTCTGATACTTTAGCTTCTTCAACAGTTTCTTCCTCTTCGGCTTCAACTTCTTCTTCCTCTTTTACAACAACAGTACCTTGAACATTAGGTTCGTCCTTTGAAGTTTCAGGAACTTTAGTAATTGGTTGATCTTTAGTAACCAATGCTTCTCCGTCCTTTTCATCTTCCTTCTTTACCTTACCCATATTCATAATATCACCTGCAATACCAGCGGCAGTTTCAGGACCGTCACCTTTTGCAATCTTAATAGCAATACCATTTTCATCAGGAGTTTCTTCAGTTAACTCAGGACCATTATCAGCTTCTTCAGATAAATATGCTTCAGATACAAATGTAGAGAAAGATTTAATAGATGAAGTTGTTTTTACCTCTTCCTCAATTTCTTCATCAGCTTCAACTTCAACTTCTTCAGAATCAGCTACAGGTACAGCATAATCTTCTTCTTCTTCATCATCACGGTAACTAACATTCTTATTAACCGTAACTTCCTTTTCGGTACAGAAATCTTCAAAGGTCATGATCCTTCTTTTGGCAACAGGCTTTTCTTCTGATTCTTCTTCTTTTTCAATCTCTTCGCCAGATTCTTCATCGTCGCCTTCTTCAGGTACTTCATCAGTAATAGGTTGATCATCGGTAACAACCTCTTCACCTTCTTCTTCTTCCTTTTCTTCAGGCTCACCCATTTCTACAGTGTCCTTTTCTATTCTATCAGACTCATCGTCGTCTTCGTCGTCTTCGTCGTCTTCGACTTCTTTTTCAATTTCAGAAGCTTCCTCATCTTCTTCAGCAACTTCACCGGGAGCTCCAGCTTCTTTATCTTCTTCTTTTGCACCTTCCTCATCTTCCAATGATTTAGGTTCTCCCATTTTTAATACCTCATCTTCGATATCTTCAGCGTCATCTTCGCTAACATCATCTTTAGGGGCAAATTCCTTAAGAAGGGCTTCTAATTTTGAAAGAAGAGCTTTTTCTTTTTTAACTTCTTCAATGTTATTGTAACCCAATTTCTGAACGAGTTCAGCTAATGCTTCTGGGCTAAGGCTTGCAGATTCCAAAATAGAGTCGGCACTTTTTGTAGCACCAGTTGAAATCGTTGAAAACTTTTTGATAGGCTTCATTATAAATTTCTTTTTTTGTTCTTTTTTTATATATCCATGTACATCAAGAAAGATATTACATATTAGAATCTAATATTTTGAACCGTAAATGGAAATTTCTCTTCCTTGTATATGTTTCGTCTGGACATACCATGACGGTAAATATAGTTTAACCAATCATGATCGTCTGTTTTATATCTAAAATCATCAATAAAGTCATAAATCTTTACAGTATCTTTTGATGCATGTTTTCTTAAACCACGGCCAATTGACTGTCTTATAATTACCTCGGACTTAAATGATTCGGTAAAAAAGATATTATGAATGTTTTTAATTGAAATACCAGTGGAGAATGTACCGTATGATGCTACAATTATAACATCATCATTCTTTTCCATTCTCTTTTTAAACTCTTCTCTAATATCAGCATTAACAGAACCATCTACATAATAAATTTTCTTATCTGTAATTTCTCTTAATTTTTGATATAGCCTTTCACCGTATGCAATTTTATGAAATAGAACCAAAGAGTTTGAGGTTGATTTTTTAATTACATTACATACAAAATCTAATCTCTTATCACTTTGATTAATAAAGTTTTGTTCTAAGCTAAACAATTTTTGGCGGTCATAAGGATTTTTTGATAAACTAGAGAATGCTTCTTTTTGTTCATTGGTTGCATAATCCATGTGTATCTGTAAAACTTTACATTTTGCAATATGACCTTCATCCTGTAAATAATTAGCCTTAACCTGAGTAACAAGAGGTCCCATTGCCGACATAAGACTTAATCTATTTACAGTACCTCTTTTAGGAATAGTACCGCTAAGACCAAACCGGTAATCACAATGCCAACACATATCCATAATCTTTTGAATTGAATTAGCTTTTGCTTTATGGGTTTCATCTACAAAGACAGCATCAAATTGTTGAAAATATTCTTCATCCTTTTTAGTTAAAGATTGATAAGTACCAATAACAATGTTAGAGCTTTTTCGTATCTTAACACCAGCATATATCTGTTGGATCCTAATAGGAACCCTACTTTTATTGTATTGTTCAAAATCTCCAGTTGCCTGCACAACCAAACTAACATTAGGTACAATCATTAAGATCTTTTTAATACCTAACTGTTCCATCATATATGCAACAACCATAAAAGAGATTAGAGTTTTACCTGCAGATGTTGCTAATTCAGCAAGACAGCGGCGGTATCTTAAAATCTTAAATGCCGCATCAACTTGATAGTCCCTTGGTTTAATATCAGAATCTGCAAAGAAATCATCAACCCATTCTAAGAAATCTGATTCCTTAATTCCGGTATCAAATATCTCGGTAATTCCATTTAGGCTATACTTTAAATCATATTCCTTACAGATGTCTATTACTTCCTTCCAAAGACCTGCTGGAATTTTATTTCTTTTAATGAAGGAAATATTTCCATCCCACACTCTCTTTTTAACTAAAGGGTGGAATCTCCATCCTTCAATCTTTTTAGTTAAGCTACTTTTTAGCTGTTCATATTCCAGTTCGGTACATGAATCAATAACTAAAAACTTTTTATTATCAGAGAGCGAAAGTTCCATTATTGTTGTTGGTCATCTAATCTTATACGGTTACGAATAGCAAATGCCATATTATCTAATGTCTTAATACATTCATAGTAATAATCAACATGTGACTGAAGCATATCTATTTGTGTTCTTAATGCAGATAAGTCTGCCTTAATGAATTGATGTTTTTCTCCACTTGTTAGTTTAACGTCATAGTTAAGAGTATACTCTCGATATTGTTGGCGGTAATACCTTTCCCACGTGGCGTTCCTTTTATATATCATGGTCTTAAAATCAGTAACTTTATCCAAAAGGATTTGCCGATAAGATAACATATTAACCTGACATTCAGCTAGATCATTCATATTCTTAATCTTATGAACAAGGTCATTGATTTTATTTTTCCAATCTATACGATCGGTGGCTAATCTAGTTTCTAATTCTTCATTAGCCTGTTTTATTTGTGTATCATCAAATGCCATTAGAATATTCCTTTATCAGATTGTTTAGACATAACCCTTATTTTAGGTTGAAACCTTTTTTTAGGCGTATCAATTTTAATACCTTTTTCTTTATGATCTAGATCACTCTTTGTAAACTTTGTAAACAGCTTAATCTTTTTTTGACTGGTTTCAAAGTCATCATAGAAATCATCAAATTGTTCATTTATGAAATTTACAAAGTTCTTAATCATATAAAGATAATGTCTAAATGGTTATTTGTAAAATATCTATCTATCTCTTTAAGGCACCCAGTACGATTAGTATACTCATATTTAACTAAGTCATTTAAGTCCTTTACCTTTTTTGAAGGTATTGAATAATCCTTTAAAAACTTATCCCACATAAATACATACTGCCCAGATTTAAGTTTTTCAATCATTCGTGTTTTACCTTCAATATCATTATCAAAGAAATACCTAGCGGTTGGAATTTCATTAAATTCAACGATCTGTTTTTTAACGCCTGTTAATCCGATGGAGTTGGTCATAAACATAGAATCAATTGGACCTTCAAATATTGTAAAGTCTCTACTAAAATCAGCAGTTAAGATTCCAAATAACATTGATATCTTATTAAGATTATCAATTTCATCATCGGATAATTCAAGAGGCTTCTTTAATCTATCATAGATTCTTTGTATGTTCCATGTTTTATATTTAGGACCATTACCTTCAAGATCCCTAGTTTGAAAACCAAGTATCTTACCTTCAGGCGTAAGGTTAAAAACATATAATTCTTTTCGACGAGGATCATATGCAAAATGACCAGACTTATGATGAAGTAATCTACTCTTAAGATATGGATAAGCTCTATATGTTAGAGAGTTAATTGGATAGATGTTAAATCCTAACGCAAGTTCATCAAAGGTTAATGCCAATTCTTTTGCTTTATCAAAAAGATAAAAATCTAAGCTTTCACCAAACGAAAAGTTTCTTTTATTTTCTTTGATGTAATTTAATACTTCAACACGATCTTCTCCTTCAAAGTTTAAATTATGATCCTTTAAAAATACATCCAAAGAAACGTGAGCAGAGCAGTTGTAACAATGAATATACAGATCATTCCAATAAAGATTACCTCTTTTCTTTCGAGGGTTAGAAGTTGAATCTCCACAATACGGGCATGCAAAATTTAACCTATCTCTACTTTCTAAAGGCCTTCTTTTTTCAGGATGAGAATGGCTATGATGAAGGACTCGGACTACCTTATCGATAATCCGAGTCTTCATCTCAGAAGAAATATTAACTTCTGTTGCCATAAGATTAGAGATCTAATCCGTTAATGAAATCATCAAAGTCATCTCCGCCAGGGGCAGCTTCAGTGGTTTCTTCAGCTACTGCCTCAGCAGCTTTTTCAACTTTCTTAGGTGCAGGTGTAGGTTCAGACTTACGCATAACAGTTTCAATAGAAGCTCCCGGCGAGCTATATTGAGAAAGGATGTTCATTACCTTGTTACGAGTTTCATCGTTCCATGATTTGTAATCAAAATTACCAAGATCAGGGGCATCTTTTAAGAATTCAAGGATTGCCTTACGACCTTCATCAGAATCGGTTACATTTTCTCCATTGATTGCCATTGCAGAACGAGAACCTTGGAATTTACAAGAATCATAGTTAGGATAACCACCTTTCTTTGAAATTACCAATTCAAAGTTCTTACCTTCAAACGGATCAAATACTTGAGTTGGTTCATCGAATTGTGGATTCAATTCTTCATCAATCTTAGCCTTAATCTTATATCCAAATTTGAATACTTTGACTTGACCTTCAAGATCACGATTTTGTGGATCCTTAACGATTTGAACCAATGCATAGAATACTTCTCTACGCTTTAGACTTTCGGACATCTTTTTATCTACAGCAGATTCACTGTTACGAAGTTTAAAGAACATATCCTGTACTGGACATTTTTCTCCAACTGTTGATGGTGAGTCAGCATAGAAACCATTTCCGTCACGGTCTTCCAACCAATAGACGAATTTACGAACGAAAGGTTTGCGTGGATTTTTAATATTAGGTAGGAACCTAATTAGAGAACGGTAAGTACCGTCTTGACCCTGATCGGGTTTTGGAGTGTAGAGGTCAGATCCACCGGATCTTTCTCTGTCGCCAGTGTCTAGGTCATTGACGCTAACACTGAAGATGTCAAATTCATTTGCCATTTTACTTTGCCTTTTTTTTAAGTTTAACTTTTGTTTATTAAAAGCCTAACTTAGCATTGCCTATTTGCGTGCCCGGGAATTGCCAATAATACTTTGCCTTGTTAGTGCCAGTTTAAAAGTCCCTGAATAATCAGTTCCTTTGTTAATTATATATCCAAATCCCTACTTAGTTTCAGTAGGTTTAGATATTTTATCAAAAATTATTGCAGTCACGTCAGTATCCCTGATACTAAAAATCTTTTCTCCATTTACTTCAAATTCAGTACCTGCTAAATCATGAAATATGACTCTCAAACCTTCTTCATAATCAGGATCTTCTATATCAGGACCTACTGATAAGATAATGCCAGAGTAGGGGGGTGCATGCTGACCTTCTAGTTTAGGTACATAGATTAAACCAATTTTATCTGGTTGCTCATCTTTTTTAAGAAGTATTCTATTTTTTATCGCTTTTATCATAAATAGCTGAAACTAATTTCTGGATCTACAATATAAAATTTAACTGATTGATTGAAAGAATAGTATTTATTGGTTAGCTTGTATAGATTTAAGTATAAAGTATGAATCTACAAGATCATCTAATGGTTTTGGAATCTTTTCCGAAAAGTCCTTTCCTTTACACCATTTCCATAATTTTGTATTCCTTAGATCTTTATCATTAAGGACATCATCCTGAAATGCCTTAACCATGTAGTGTTTATTTGCATTTCCTTTGCCTGCTAATTTCTTAACATGAGATGGTTGAAAAACATTTATCTTTTCTGACCCATATGCTTGGAGTAATTCATTTCTTAAGAATGTATTGTACTGAACAATATCAATAAAAGAGTTACCGGTAGATCCATAAGAGAAACCTTCCAGACCAATTGTAACATTCTGCGTTCCACAAAAAGTTACAAGAATATTTGACATAAGCTCGGCTATAGCAGAACCGTCATTAAGTTTCTGTCTTTCTCTTATGAGAAATTCTTTGCTATCAACTTCTCTATTATACGGTATTGCTAAAATAGTGTTATCATCTGATAACTCCTTATGTAAGCTGAACGCCTTTGGCATTTTTTCAGAATCCCATAAACGATTTCCAAAATTAAAGAATGAGATAAATTTGTAATTCCCTTTGTTATCCTGAATACATACAGCTGGGCTATTAAGAGAAAAGTCTATTCCTATGTAAGTCACATTAATTAAATTATAGCCTCTTACCTAATACCGCACCTAATGCAGCACCAACTAATCGACTGGTTAAAAGATCATAAAGAGCGCCTTTTTCAATTCCTAATACTTTTGCAATAGCTCCACCTACAGCTTTACCTAAAGCAAAACCAGTAAGACCTCCTAAGACAGAACCTAAAATACCTTCATTTACAATTTCCTCCATAATTTCTTCAAGATCTCTACCGTTTTCATGTTCTTCCATGATCTTAGAAATTGCATTGTCAATTGCAGCTTCTTGCTCTTCTGTTAGAGATTCATTTAATAGGTTTTGAATATCAATAGAATCATTATGGTTCTCTGTTAAATAGTCTTTAAAGGTTTTCATTTACTTCCTTATTTTAGTTATATATTAGCTAAGGTTTACGTCTACCTCTAGTATGTTATATGAGAACTCAATATCAAAGGTTTGAAACTCAATAGTATTACTTGAAAAGTTAAGGTCTAATGAACCTACGCTTGTCATAATCATTTCCTTTAATTGAATTGTAACAAAAATATTTCCCTCTCCATCCATCATTTGGATCCCAGGTCCTGGTGGTAAGAATGGACTCTTTCCACTTAATGAATAGTAGTAATCAAAAGTTTCAACAGCCATCCAATAATTAATCCACCCATCAAATGCCTGCATAGTAACCGTCAAGGATTTATCAAATAATTCTTGTTTTGGTAAACTACTTCTAAATCTTCTTGTATTACCAGGAAAGTCATTTTGTGTAGTTGGATCAAAGCTAGGGCCTGGCAAGTTCAAAGATTGAATTCCATAATTAAAAAAGTCAATAGGTTCCTTAATTAATCCACCTGGCATCCTATTTAGATATGGCCTATACTTATCTGCAATAGGGGTAGGAATAAAGTTTCTAGGAAATGTAAACCTAAACTGATTATTTCTTGCACTTAATAACATTATACCGCGCTTATATTTCCGTTAGTATCAAAATCCCTTGATTGCTTAATAACAGTTGAAGGTGATTGCGAAGCTGGAGTAAAGGTAGTAGAAACACCTGCCTTAGCAGAAGTAACCGGTGTTACGCCTGGTGCATTCTGTCTTAAATTTTCGGCAGCCGTCTGGTAATAATACTTTTTCCTAACACCGCCAATTCCTGAACTGCCAGAACTTGCAGTCTGTATTGCTTGAACTTGTTGCTGTCTTAACCTATTAATTTCTTCTGCTTTTTGCGCAGCTCTGGCTTCTGCTAATACAGCCTCAGCTTTAGCATCTCCTAACGCTTCACTTAATCTTGCAACCTCATCTGTCAAATTAGTATTACTTACAGTTAATCCATTTATGACTGTAGTCTGCTCTTCATTTACCTGTATAAGTTCTGCGATTTGAGTATTAAGAGAATCTATCTGTTCTTTATATGAAGCAAGTTCTTTAGAATATTGAATTCTTAGATCTTCTATTTCCTGGGTTGATGATTTTTTTGAAGCCTCATCAATTGAAAGAAATGTACCAGTGTATACTACAGATTCATCAGATTCTCCATTTTCATCAATCATCATTGTGGAGATATAGAAGTTCTTATTGTCTAATGCTAAAACTTTTTTTGAATTTTCTTTATCTACTTTAAATAATACCTGCCCAGCTGACATATCAATATCTTGGACATTTGTATAATTAGGAATTCTTATTTCATCATTAGCCCCAACGAATACCATAAAGAGAGTGCCTACATTGCTCAAATCAATAGGTACATTTTCTCCGTCAATTTCATTATATAGAGTAAAAATAAAATAGTCATCAAACGGTGATATCTTAATCACACCGTCCCCTTGAAGTTTAGGCTCTTCATTTACAGCTAATGATTTAAACTTTTTATAAATCGTGGTTTCCTTTTCGGATAATGGTATGTTAGTATTAATTGCCGTCATCTGTTACATTTTGAATTTTGACTGGTGAAATTGATGCCTTTATGTTTATTCTATCTCTAAAGGTAGTAACATACTTAGTTTTAACAACCAATTTTTCTGCTATCTGCTCAGAGGTATTCGCACTGTTATTAGAAGAACTCACAGAAGAACCTGTTGATACAATAATGTTTCTACCATCATCAGCTGATACTTGGTTTACTACATTTGCAACGGTAGGTACCACACCTAAATTAATTTTCATAAGTCTTCTGCCATATTTTCTAACATCAGTTGACACTAATCTAGCATTTTTAATAATTTGTGTACTATCAGCACGATTATAGAGTCTTAGTGTATAATTAATCGCAAAAGATGTTGCTATAGAACTATTAAGAATAATCGGTCTAAATAAAATAGGTTCATCAAAATCAGTAGTCTGTGATATGATCTGATTGCTTGATTGTTCAAATATACTTCCTAGCTGTTCGCTAACAGTAATTTCATGAAATATCATGTAATCTCCACCAGTAGAATTAAGCTGGGCAATAAAATTAGATAGTGAAGAACCCGTAACAACACCGGTCAATTCAAAGTAATCTCCTACGCTGGATTCAACCACCTCAGCATAAAGATTATCATAAATATCTCTACTTAAAATATCAACAGCATTAAGCTCTCTTACACTATAGAAGTTATAGCCGTTATCAACTAAGGTTTCAGATATTCCTAATACCTGTAAATTTATAGTAGGAGTACCTCTAAATCCTTGTCCTTCTGTTAATCTATATCCTAATCCATTAGGATCACCTGTACTAAAGCTATTATTCATATAGTACAAAGCAGGTACTCTCCACTCAATATAAGTTGAGAATAACTTATCAGCAATAAGTAAAGGGTCAGGATTAAATACCGGGGTGTCAGTTTTAAGATAAGTAATAGATGATAGATTTATAGCAACTCCATCCCTTCTTGGTACAGCTACATTAAACACATAACCATCAAAGCCCTCAAAATTAAATCCCGCTATAAAGTGTACTCTTATTCTGTCGTATTCAATATCAAGGAAAGGCGAAAAGTTTTGTAATAGGTTTGTGCTATCCGTTAATTCCGGATCATAATCGTTATAAGGTACACCTACACTGGTATCTAATAGCACATATTGACTTTTTGCACTATTAAGAGCAACCGCCGATATATCCCTATAGTTACCCATGGTAGCCGAAACAGAATCTGTATTAAACATATAAGAACCACCGGTATGACCATCCCTCATAATTTCAATAGGGTATGTAAATGTATTAAATGTACTTGGATTTGTTTGATCGGTATAAACATACTCAATCAAAATTTCCGGTGTTATTTGTATAAATCTAGAGGATTCCATCTATTCTATTTATTTACCATTGTAAAAACTTTGGTGTATAGTTTATTCCAATACCTACATAAGGTCCTACTGTATTACCGCTTAGACCAAATCCTAATTGAACACCTATACCAAAAGGCTTTCTATTTTGAAATTGCAAATCTCTAAAACCTGAACTCTTAGGGTCAATCATAATACCCTGTGCATTATTAAATGTAGTACCAGGATAATCTGTTTCAAGATTTACAAATACTTCTTTAGTTTTCTTATCTCTTAAAATTGATGCAGTTAACCAAATATTCTGTCTCAGGTCAATAGTTGCATTTCCAAAAACTAAAGAATCACCTATTGCATTATATGGAACTTGTACTCCAATTTTTCTCGAACTATTTGACCAACTATTTTCTTGATTAATAGTAAGAGCAGAATTAAAGTTTCCTATGATCGTATCTTTAACCTCTACAGGAACTTCTACAATTTTTTCAACAATTTCGGTTCTATACTTAATAACAGTAACAGGTGGCTTTGATTTCTCAAAATCAAGTTCATCTTTAACTTCATCTAACGTTAAAGTAAGAGCTAGTATTTCAGCCTCAGTATTACCCTTTTCGTTAATATAGTTTTCAATTTCATCAAGAGAAGCTTTCCAATTATTACTTATTCTATCGGCCTCACCTTGTGCTTCTTGGGTAGCTTGGCACTGTCTAAGAAGTAGCATCACCAATACAACAATGCCACCTAATAGTAGCATTCTAGTATTTTTGGGATCCGTTAAAAACGCTAATATGTTTTTAATAACTATCATATGCCTTCTTCATAGAGTTGTAATAGCTTATGTGGTGTAACTTCGCTAGCTCCATATTTTTCAACAATTCTTTTCATGAATTGCTCTTCCTTTACTTTAAGTGTTTCCAATTCATCAAATAAACCATCTCTTTTCTCTGCAAGACTTTCAATGCTTTTCTGCATTAGGTCAATTGAGGTTTCAATTTCTTTGTAACGATCTACAAAGTTCTTAAGTTCTTTTCTATCTTCTGTATTCATTCCTTAACTATTAAGAATATGTTTGTGAATTTTCAATCGCCTGGAATTGCCCACCCACAGCACTAAGTATGCCAGGGCCACTTACCATAACCCATCCCATTGTATGATATCGATCAACAGAGAATAACCCACCTCCACTTATGCCAGTTTCAACTGTTTGGTATGTTCGACCAATCCAGACAAGCTCGGCTAAAAATTCAGAACCTACTCTAGGGTTAATATTAGGTTTGCCTATGATCATTTGACCAATCTTTGTATAAGATGTTGATAATCCGGCTGCATTGGCCTTTACGTAAATACCTATTTGGCCACCTGATCCAGACGTGCTCGGCCATCTAAAAGAGCCTAAAGTCAAATCGGCGTAAATACCTGGCGCGGCCGTTATATGTAAAATAAGTTTTTGTCCTTCATACTCACCATCAGGCAAATAGACATTAAAAAAATCATCTGATACAGCAGGGGACGCGGGGGAAAAGCCAAAATTAGCAAATTGGATATCAAGATACGTTGCATCCATATGTGAAGTAGGTACAGTAAAACCTAGTCCAGAGGACAATCCATCAGTACACGGATTAACAACCAATGATCTCCTAACATATTGAAGTCTATTTCCAATCGATGTCCTATCACGCTGCGCATGAAATTGAGTATGATCCCTGGCGCTAATACTATCTGCTGCATCAAGTTTAAAACCTTCAATACCAGTATTAGCAGAATTACCATCTATCACTACACCTGTATTATGAACCACGGTAGAGTTATAAGCGCTGCTATAAAAGCCTCCTCTTGTCATGGAAGTAGAAACAACCAATCCATAGAAACTCGATGACCCCGCATCCACTGCTTGTATAAAAACTGGTGACTGGGTTATACTCCCTTCTTTTTGTATAAAAATACTACGATGACCTATAGGTCCTGCGTTTGTAGATAAACCGCTTGCTCTCCAAACAATGTTACCTTGGAACTTAGCACCACCTGTAGTAACAGCGGTATTGTCTAAAGTAATTTTATGTACATCTGTGGGGGCACCTTGTAGAGTAAGTACATCAGCCGCAGTTAATTGTATAGAAGGTGCCGTTCCAACAATAGTAGCCGTGGCGTCAAAAGTTAAACCATTACCATTAAGCTCCACCGCTCCACCAATACCAGCATCAACAAAGATATCACCACCATTTCCTAATAGGTAAATGTCATTTCCTGGTACACTAATTTCAACTTTACTAGGCTCAACTGAAACATAATTATTTCCATTTCTTATATCAACTGTATTGGCAGCAACAAATCTGATTCTATCAGCAGCACCTGTAATCCTACCTGTATTAGTAGTTGTTGTTATAGATGAAATATTTCCACCTAATTCAAAACTAGCAGAAGAACCCACTGCAGTAGACGCTACCGAAAACTTACCAGGATTAGCAGCATTACTCGTGTTAACCGTTATTGTGACATCAGAGTTTTCAGTAGATACACCAGAAAAAACAGAATCAGTACCAGATTCAATATTAATCTGTTTACCTGCCCTAAACGATTGACCTCTTCTAGTGGTATTTAGGCTAAATCCAATTAGATTGCTAATAACTGTTGGGGATGTTGCAGGTTTAATAACATTTATGCTAAGAGCATCATCGTCGGTTAGTTTAATTTCTGATAATAGTGTAACATCATCCTGTTCAAAATTTTCAGCAGCTACAGCCCCACCCCCCATAAATTTAATAGCACTTGCGGCGCTATCCTTTTGATGTATAATAGTACTAACAACCGAAGAATCTAAATCTTCCATCATCGCAGTACTAATTTGGAAAGCATTAGTATAAGTTATACCTGGGGTAGCCGGTGCATTTTGTGGAATACCTGCAATTAAAAGAGAAGGTACTGCTTCATTGGTTAACTGATCTGCTCCACTTGCAATACCACCTGGCATAACAGTTGGATAAGCAACGTTATCATTACCAGCAGCAGCCCCACCAGGGAAACCTCCAAAGAATTGAAAACCGTCAGATGCCCCTGGAATACCTTGAGGTCCGGTTAAATCAACAGTGGTAATTACCCATATAGTTCCATTATATTCCCATACCTGCCCATCAGCATCTAAGTAATAGTCACCAGATGCAATATCAGCAAAGATAAGAGTATTAGGATCTGTTGCAGCTGCATTAGGATCTTCAAACCATTTACTTCCTCTAACACCTCTTCCTCCTATTGGACCAGTTGGGCCGTTTGGTCCAACAGGGCCAGCAGGTCCACCACCATTCAATATAAGCTGGTCAAAATTAAAATTAATCTTATCAACCGCCTGTGATATCGTGTCAGATGCTAGCAGTTCTTGTATAGTAATCGGCATTCCTCTATTTATTTTTTAACTAAAGTTACACTAAACCCAAATGATTCAGAAAATCCAGTCCTTTTGTTATATATTAGCCTTAAATCAAACGGATTAGTATTAAGTATTTTAGATGATATATTATTTTCTATTGAAAGACCAGCTGAAGACTTTTCTGCATTAGTAAGTTCAGCTGTTGTATAAGTAGGTGGAATATTTTCTCTACTATTCCTAACATAAAAATTAACAGAACCTACTTTGTATAGTTTTAAAATATTCTTTTCAATATACTGGTTAACATCATCATCTAATGTTTCGGTATTTCCAAAACCAAAGTCAGGATTAACATATTCTTCAAATTTAGGTTTTATTTGATCAAATAGATACTCTGTTAATCTTTTTTGTATGAATAAGTAAAACCTAGTGTTAGCTTGATCTTCTTCATACATAAATGTACCATCTATAAGAGAAGGGTCATTTATTGCATCTCTAAAGAATTCACTAGGTACAAAAGTTTCTAGTGTTATCTGTTGTGGAACTTTTAGATACTTAGAACCAAAGAAGGACTTTTTCTCTGTCATTGATCTAGTACCAATTATACTTTGTATCTTATTCTTATCAATACTTTTAGTAAAATAACCAGGCTCCCAGTTTGAAGAAAATATGTAGAAGTCTTTATAGTCAATACCTACTTCATTAATTAAAGGATATAGGCTTAAGTATGCAGAGTTAGTAGAAAGTTCTAACACAGAAGAAGGGTCTTCTTGATTAACTTTATGATAAAAGAAATTCTTCAGCAAACCAAAATTGGCATATGTACTATTAAATTCTGCATTTGCATATCTACATAGATTAAATACCTTGAACTTGTACGCTTCATCAGGCACGTTTGAATACGCAGTGCTTCCTGTGTTTCCTGTACTTCCTGTATATGATGTAGTAAAGTCAATATTAGAATATGGATCTTTATAAAATAATACCTGTCTTGAAATAGGTTCATACCAACCTGAATGTCTACCTATTGGATTAATTCTAGGCTTTCTTTGCAATGATAGATCATATCCAATAATATCGGTTAAGTTAAAGACCGTTGGTTTATTAGGATCTGGTAAAACACCAATATAAGTTGATTTAAGAATATCATCTTGTGCCCTTAGTTCAACAGCAAATGTCATAGAAAGACTCCCATCACTATTAAGTTTCTGTTTACCATTTTTGTCAATAGTTTCATATATGATATCAGGATTTCCATCATTAACCGCTCCAAGTATTGCAGCAAAACTTACATTATCCAATGTTTGCAAATACTCATTAAATCCACCACCAACTATATTATAGGTTGCTCTTTTTAATGATATTGCAGGTACAGTTGGATCAGGTAATGTAATCGGGATAATAGTACCACTAGGCAATGGTGTTTTAGTTATAGTGGTTGCATACAATTTATTATCGTTTAATATTCTACTGATTCCACTAATTTCATACTCAAATCCACTAATTTGAAATTTTATGTTATTAAATTGACCATCCGCCCCAATCGTTATGTCTCTAATAAACCGCGTAGGATTTCCAAAGGCATCAGGAATTCCTTGTATTAAATATGCATTAACCGCAGGTTCCCACTGTGAAGATGAGAAACTTATAGAGCCTTGCATCACAGAGTTCTTATAGGAATATGATCCTCCTGTTGATTCGTTTGGGCTACAGTCACTTAGGGTTTCAATTGAACTTTTCATTGAATAAAGAGAAGTTCTATCAATAATAGGAGCTCCTCCATTTATACAATCATTATCAAAAGAAACAAAGATAAGCATAGTAACCGTTTTCCATTTCTCGTTCTTTATAAACTTAATCTGTTTTTTAGGTTTGTCTGGTGCATTAGGAACCAACATAACCGAGAACCTATAATCATTAAATCTAGCATCTCTAATATAAGACAATCTCTTTGCATTAAAATTAGGCTTTTCTTCACCATTAGATTTTGGTTTAATAATAATCCTAACCCCTCTTAAAAATGCTTCTGCAAAATTTTCTCTATCACCACCAGTAAACCTACCATATCTAAGCTGGCGATTAATAAGATTGATTGTACCTCCAGTAGTAAACCTATCAGTTATAAAGTATTCATTAAAATAATTTATGTCAGTTCTTTGAAAAGTCCCTGGGACAATATTGCCATTGGAATCTATTGCGTTATCAGATGGTGCATTATCAAAATAACTCCATGATGATTTTATTGCATCATCCGTAAAGTAAGGAGGAAATTCAGATAAGTAATACCATTCATGACTAAATCCCTGAGGAGATCTACCGGTAGCCCATTTAGATGGCGCAAAATTATCTGTGCCAAATGCCATGCTCAAATTTAATCTATATGGATGATTCCTTACATCGGTTCCACCATTATACCATCCCCATTTATTAATATAAGGTATAACCCTAGAGGCAACAGCCTGTTCTTTAAGATAGTTTTCTTCTAATCTTTGATACTCTGAAGATATTGCAATGTCAAAAGTAACATCAGGATCTGATTCTTTTAGCAATCCTATTAAATTACTAAATCCACCTGAATCATAAAACTCTCTAATGTCCTCCCATTCACTTACACCAAAATAAGAAGTTGATGGAACTCCAGTTACACCAGTGACTCCAGTTGAAATACCGTCAGATTGGTTATATTCAGCTATTTCATAATTAAGCTCGCCTAGCTCACTATAAAGATCACTATAAAAATCAAAATCAAAATCTCTAACCCCAAAGAATGAAAATCTACCAAACGAAGGTCTATAATCAGAATATAGAGAAACTTGCCCAGATCTTGTTAAATCTATTTGGTTATCATCAACTGTTACAATAACATACTTATCTACATCAGTATAACCTAATTGATTGCCATTACCATCAAATATAGGTTCTTCTAAATACGGAACCCAATCTGATATTAATGCATATCCAGCTTTGGTCTTTACATAATTACCTTTTACAAATCTAAGTTGATCGCCGGCTGCAACTTTAAGCAATGAATTAGTTTTATCATTACCTCCTACAAAATTAGTAGTCTCGTTTTGAAAAGATGTTTCAGGATAAGATACCAAATTACCTTCTATTTGGGAATATTCAGACCAGTTTATATTAAGCTTCAGTCTATTAAATCGTGAACCAAAAAATCTGCTAGTAAAATATACAGTATCTTTATTTATAGTTGCAATAAAGAATCTTTTATCAATGTTTATACCAAACGAAATGGCTTTTCTAATTGCTCTTGCAATTTCTTCTGGTGTACCATTAGGATTAAAGAATGCTTCAAAGCTAGTACCCGGCCCATTAGTTAAAGATTCATTAGCCGCCACCTGCCCAATCAGATTAGGGCCATCATAAAACTTTAATGTAGTACCAACAGGCAATTCCCCTAGTACCTTAACATATGAATTAGCAGAACCTGCTTTATTAATAACTTGTGCATTGGCAAAAGTATCAGGATTTTTATATCCTGCAAGTTTTGATATATCAATTTTTTTATCAAACAATCTTATCTGGTTTGTACCCCACCTAGAACCTTTTTTAATTGTATGAAATTGATCATCTTTATCCTTTACATAAAATATTGAATCTGTTTCGCTAACTCTTTGTGGTGTAGGAAGACCTGTAATTTCTGTGGTCTTAGTAGGATCCAAGAATAAAAGTATACCATTTCTATTTGTTAATTCAAATGGTGTATTTAAATACTGTGAAACCTCAGTAATAGTTTTAATTTTAGGAAGTTGTGTTTTCTCTGTGTTTTTGTAAAACCCTTCACCTGAAATATCAAATAACCCTTCTTCTATTTCATTTACATATAAACCAAAATAGCGATTTATTGAATAATCTTCTGCATCAGGATCAGAGAATAAGAATTCAAAGTTGATTAGGTTTGCTAAAAGAATACCATTTCTTTCAAATCCTTGTGTAAAGAAATATTCATTTTGTATAATAGTTGCATCTTGTGTAACAAGACCATCATATGAAAAGCTACCGCTTGATGTAAACCCACCTTTTTTATATGAAATACCATTCCATGTAATAGGTTCATCTTTTCTCCAACTAACTGTTAAGGGAGCCTTTGGAAACCCCTCCTTATTTCGGTATCTTCTAATATAAGCACCTAACTTAGAATTCTCAGATAAGTCAAATGTTTTAATTGCTGTACAATTTTGTAAAACAAATTCCTTAAATTTTTCAGGCGTTTGTGCTAAAATTTCATCCTCGTTTGGAACGGCTGCATCGGTATTATTTACAGCAGATGGATTATCTAGTCTAAATATAACAAAATAATTAGGTATCTTTTGATTCAGCCATAAAGGAGCGAGCATACCTAAATTTTCAGAATATGCATCAGATGCTACCGACCGTGTACCTGCCGAGTAAAACATTTCATATTGCCTATTATAAGAAGACAAAACTGAAACATCTTGAAATTCTTGAAAAACTTCATAAGCTAAATCGGTAGGAAACTTTCCTCTTTGAAAAAAGTTATAAACATCAATATCATAAGTCTGCGTACCATCAATTTTAAATGCCTTAAATGAAGACGATGATAGCTGAGAATTGGAACTAAACGATTCTAGATACAAATCATTCCCGTTACTAACCAGCTTAACATTACCGGTAAGTTTTGGATTTGTTCTTAATAAACTATATGAGGCTTTATCAAGTAAGGGCTCGGCCATTAATTTTCACTTTTTTTATTTATTCACCAAGAAGGCAGTGAAAATTATCTATCCGCTATCCCTCTACTAATAGCACCAGTAGATACACTTCCACCTGAGCTAACTACTTGGTTAACCTTAGTTGCAGTTACCGATGGTGAAAGCTTACTAATTACTTTTTCCAAATCATTTAATCCTTTAGTAACCGTGGCAGCTGGGAATACATCTACATTAAGATTATCCGACTTATACTTAGCAAAGATTTCAATATCAAATTGATAAGGTTCATTACCGTTAGGATAAACGTCAAACCCAACTTTTTTAGCATATGTTAGATTAGTAGTTGCTCCGGTACTATCACCTGCAATATTACCAATACCACCAGCAGATCCTGTTCCGGTTCCAAAATAATCGGTCATTCTATATTGGAATACTAAAGGTATGTTAATTGAATTAGAAGAACCGAACTGAACAATTTTACTTGACTGTACGGAATCCCCATCTACTTGAACGGCTTCATGATCATCAGAAGATACAAATAGATATGATCCACATGTGTTTTTACCTAGCAAATACTGGTCAAACGCTTCAAATGAAGTTTTGACATTTCTCGCATAATCAACAAAATTAGGATTAGTGTTATTACTTAACGGTGGGATAGCAGCAAGAGTTGGACTAGTTGCTAAAGATTGACCTGTAGAAGTAAATGTAATTGGTGTGAATGCAGCTAATGTATTTAAGGCTGCCGCGTTTTCATTTAAGTAAATTGATTGCTGCTTACCTTTAATCTGGTCTGATGTCAAAGGAATAAATTTAGATTGTCTAAACATAACAGCAGCAGTACCATTACCACTTGATGTACAATCAATATCCGCCGCTAGTGTTGCGGGTAAAGTAGTAGTATCCCCAGTCAAATAAACATAAGCAGCTCTATATGCATCATATGAAGATAACCATGGGTGATTAATATGAACCTCTATAGTTTCATCACCTTGTGGTAAATCAAACCCAGAAGCAGTAGTAGGTACACCTGTTGATAAAAATCCTCCACCCCAAATAAATTCACCTGGGGTTACAGCGGTATCAAAAGAATCTTTTAAATAAAAGTTTTCAGCGGTATCTAAGTTAAATGTATACTGACCTGCTGGATTTATATAGTTATAAAAAGATTCTTCAGAAGATACATCCTGAAATCTTGAGTATAAAATTTGATTCTTATTCTGTGCCGATTGGTATGGCGCAAGAGATATATCCTGACCAAACCTATTAGTAGAATCAACAGTAGGATTAGTTAATAGTAAAGGTGTTAGATCATACTTACGAATAGTATTATAATCACTATCATTGGTATCATATGTAGCTTTACTATTGCTCTGATTAGCAGCACTGTTATCAAGCCATGTATATGTTGCTGGTAAAATTACACTACCGCCTTGCGCTTCAGATAAACTATATGAAGGATTCTCTGATTGTTTTACCATTCTAGTTCTAGAACCTGCAATTCTGGAGATTAATCGTAATCCAGTTTGTTCATTGTTAGCAAGGTTAATAAAGAATGTTTTAGTAACAACCGCTCCTCTAGGATCATCCAGATCTTTAACTTCATTAAAGTAAAATCCTGCAAAGATTTTAGTTGTAGCATTCTTGTTAAGTCTATTAACATTGCCTTGATCATCCAATAAGGTAACAACCAATTCGCCTGCAGCATTTCTAAGAATCTCTGCAAATTCATCAAGCCTAGCTTGCATTTCACTAAGCTTGGTAAATAGGTCAATTGGTGTTTGGTTTTCAGATAAAAATCCAGATGCAATTACAGTTGCGCCGTGGGCATAATATTTTTCATTTGAAATAAATGAACTACTTAAATGATCATTAATTCCTTGTGCATCTAATTGTTCTTGTAAACTAACTTTAGCAAGATCCTCAGCATTTTGATTCAAAATAGATTCAATTGCATTATCGGAACTTAAATCTGCAGGAAACTCAATCCTAGTTGCAATTGACCAATCGCTTTCGATTGGATTAGATGGCCAACCGGCCTCTGAAATAGATTTAACCTGTACTTCTACAATTTCTCCCTTTCTAATTGGTACATCTAATTGGTTAATGTTATTTGCATCAGCATTATCATTATCTATAGGTGCCCATTCATAAAGACCGGTTATACTATTTTTATATCTAGGTCTTAATACACTTTCAACAATTTCCCAATTTGAGAATGCGCCTTGGCTTCTGGTTTGACCATCCTCAAATGTAAATTGATCAACTGGATTAGCAGCGCCATCCTGAGAAAGGTATCGGTATCTAATCTTAAACTTAATAATTGATTGTGGTCCAGTTGCAGGGCTGGACTTTTCAGCAGGCATTGGCCAAAATCCTCTAACTCTATATTTAGGAGTTACACTACCTACGGAATTATCTTTACTCTTTGCGTCAATTTCTTTTACAACAGAAGAATACAATTGGGCATTAGAAGATCTCTCGGTTATCAATCCTTGTAAAGCATTCTTATCAGCCGAACGTTCTACATCTGTAGCATAATTAGTAGTCTGTAACTTTGTTCTTGTCTGTGAAATAGCAGAATCAAGTTCTTTAATACTTGCTTCTAATGTATTCTTTTGGTTATTAAGATCTTCTAATTGAACAATAGCGTCAGCGTTTGTTACCTGTCCATTAATTAACTTTACTTTAAAATCAGTAGCGGATAAAGTAGGAGAATTAGGTATTAAACCTTCTCTACTTGTAGGCAACTTATCCTGCGCAAATGATAATAAGAATCTTCCAAAGTCAACTGCATTTCTTTGATAATAGTCAGATAGAGTTTGCAAGGTTCCATCACTAGCAATAGTAGTTAATGTATTTGTATAAAAACCTGAGCCTGGAGACCAGTTAACCGAAGGGATCTTTGAATCAGGATCAATTGGCTTTACAAAGGTTACACATCTTTCATTAAAACCGACAGTTACATCAACCTGAACATTATCATTTAAAGTAGAAGATATTTTTAAAATATCAGCACCTAATTGAATTGGCTTGCTGCCTTCAACTAAATCTAAGATAACTGTATTTGTACTAGAATCAACATTCTTTACAATGTACCTGGTATCAATAGGATTAGAAACAACCTCTAAAGAATCACCTACTTTAAGTTGTATCGTATCAGGAAAGTCTGCTTCTGCATCGGTATAAAATAACTTAGTGAGTTTATACTGTTTCTTCTTTGTAGTTACAGTTACACCATTAATCTCTTCTGTAAAATCGGTTTCGGATATTCTTGTAACTCCAAATTTACCACTGTATCTTTTTACTCTAGGTGGCAAATCAACAACAGCTTCATCTAAAACATAAGATATGTTTCTCTCTACTATATTCTGTAAGAATGTATCATAGTTAATTTCAGATCTACCATTGTAGTTATTGTCAAAAAACTGTATCTTACTTTGCGTGTTTGTATCTAAAATATATCTTCTTATGATAGCCCTTTCGGTATCAATAGGAACCTGACCGGTTAGATCAAATGATACATATAATAATGGGTTAATAAGTTCTTCAAAAAACCAGTTAGGTTTAATGTTAAATTCATTAACAGTATTTAATCCTGTTAAATCCGGTGCTTCGGTTGGAAGCTTTGCTAAAACTAACTTTCTAAAAGTACCATCAGATAATCTTATTGAACTTCCTGCACCTGTAACATTTGTTATAGTATTAACATTTGCATCGAGTCTATCAATAGAGTTCTTAAGAAAGCCAAACGAAGGAACAGTAACCCTTTGGTTAGTCCCATCTTCTGTTTGTAAGTTAATCGTTACAGAATCTCTATTTGAGGTTACTGCTTGATTTACTTTTTCAAAACTCTCTAATGAATTGTTAAAAAGTCTTAACAGTTCAGGTAACAGAGTTGATATTGAATTTTGTTCGGCCATCAGATTTTATACTTTTATTATTTATTTGATGATATCATATACGAAATTTAGAATACCTTGCTCGGTACATATTAATTCAATAATAGGCTTGGTTCCTAATTCGCTACCTGTAATATTTGCGATAAGCTTACCATAAGTCCCTTGATTTAATCTTCCAGGTGCATCAGTAAATATACTGACATTTCTGGATGAAAGATTAACCGTGTTATTAAAAGTAAGCCTAATAGTTTGTCCAACCAACCACTGTGTATCGGTATCATCAATGTATATTAGTAAGTCACCGTTAGGATTGTTTATTGTATCAAGCCTTAACATATTAGTAAAAGGTACCAATTCGGCGTATGCCTTTGGCGAGATAACATTTAGATCCAGTGGATTAGTTACTGTTATTTGATCTCCATTTTCATCAAATGGGATCATAAAGGTATATTGTTGAGTAACCAGATCTACTCTTACCTGGTTAGGTGTATTTTTATTTAATCTGATACCAGGACCTGATCTAAGTACATCAGTATTATACTGAAGTGTCTGAGAAACATTTCCGTTTGCCAATGATTGGATATCATCAGAGTTTTTAGCAATTAAATCTAATAAGCTACTTTCACTTGCAAAAGAAAGACTTGCATTATTAAGTTGCGTTTGAATACTATCCAATTGACTCTGTAAAGAAGTAGAAGTACTAATTGCATTTATAGTATTTTCTAATCCTAATAATCTACTTTCTATGTCAGATATTTCAATCTGTTGTCTTTGGAAAATTTTTGCCGATTCCTGTAATTGCGCAGTTGCATCGGCGAATAGGCCCATTGAGAAAGTGTTGTAATCATTAACAATCGTGTCAATGCCAGCCGTTCCTGGTGATGCATCAAATCTTAAATTAATTTTAAACCCGTAGCTGTTACCGTTTTGTCCAGTAACTCTATTAGGCTTATACTTAGGATATCTTTGGATATAACCACCATCCGTCGTAGGCGTGATATTATCTAAGAGTAAAATACCATACAAGTTAGTTACGGTATTATTTCTATTACTTAAATCTACCAGGTCATAATAAACTAAGACAGCATTAAATTCAAACGTTGATGATAAGTCAATACCGTTAAACTGAGATATGGTAGAAATTGTAGGATCTTGTACAATCTGCTGATAGTCACCAGGCGCAAAGTCAACAGAGATACCGTCTAATTCAGATCTTCTATACGCAGAACCTGCATACCCTGCAGGACTTCCATAATCAGCAGGATATTTTCTTATGTCAACATTAAGAGCGCTATTAAATGTAGTAGGTTCTGTAAAGTATGCATCAGTTGTATTAGGTGGAGTTGATTCATTCATCCAGTTTGCATTTGGATCAGTATATCCTGCAGGACCTCCTCCTAACAAAGGTTGATCGTAATCATAAAATGCAAATAAATCTAAACCTTGTGGATGTATTGTACTGGTTCCTCTACCTAGAATATATTCGTCTTCTCCTTGAATCTTTAAGCCAGGCTGATAGTTATTATCAGACACCGTGTTAAAGAGGATTGTAGGAGTGCCACCCACCTCTGTAGGTACATTAATATATAATTCCGTATAAGCTTCTCCGGCCCGGTCTACATTATTTACAATATCAATATCTCCTATGTACTTTACTACTCTTCTATACTGTATTGTGCCACTTGTTTTTTCATCTTCTTCTACAAACACAGAACCTGTAACAGCTCCACTTTTTTCTAGGGTAGTGGCTTCTCTAAATCGGATGGCTCCTGTTTCTTTTAACCACTTAAAGAAGACCCTCTCGGAAACAGACCTTCTTTCAGCGTTATCATAATCAGGATCGCTTATGATTAGCTCTTCAAGATTAAGAGCATAGTTTTGAAAGCTCTCCGCCCAGTTAACATTTGGATCTCCTTTTAGTCCACCGTTTGCAATCATACCATCAATGGTATCAAATTGCATATAGTTTTCATAATTACTAAACGTGGTAGGATCTAATCTATCAAAATCCGGAATATTTAAAAGCACAAACTTAGAAAAGACCAGTCTAAGATTATCATTATTTAGAGTCTTAGATAGGTCTCTTGCTGAAGATGAAAAGGTATAAAATGTACCTCCATCTGCTTGTGGTGTTTTTATTAAGGGCGTCGTAGCCATTTAGTCTTTAATTTTTTATTAAACGATAGTATATCCAGTTCCTCCAACTACATACCAATCACCGTTACCAGTTCCATCATCAACACATAACAAATGTACACTCTTTCCTTGCGCATTCAATTGAACCGTTGGTGTTGCTCCAGCACCAGGTAAAATTAAAGGATTCACTGCACCTGTAATTTCAACCATACCAGTAGTTGCTTCTGAATACACAAAGAAAATTTCTTGACCAATTGCACCATCGTTAAGTTCAATAGTTAAGGCTGAGGTATTTGAATTACCAACCCTTTCTATTGTGTAAGGTGGAATGGCGGTACTCGTACCAACCGAAATTGTTAATGAAGGACCTGAAAATGTATCATTAAGAGTTTGTGGGTCTACATCATTTCTAAATAAACCTGCGCCACTTAAGGTAAGGTTTCCTGTTGACACAACATTAGTTAAAATGTCAAATGTACTTGCATTGATATCTAACAGAACGGTACTTAACCCAACCCTTAAAGACTCCGTCTTAACATCATTTAAGTTGTTAAGAGTTCCGGATGTAGGATTGAAATAAATCTCCATTGCATTGATCTCACTA